>RCMY010004777.1_pt1 | contig 11621 bp, 10 predicted proteins | sample 2041341 | NCBI WGS metagenome assembly RCMY01 (sample SAMN09708234, study PRJNA481090) | Marine sediment metagenome, whole genome shotgun sequencing project.
AATGCGAAGGTATGCTGTCATCATAATCCAAAATGATTTGGGTATTATTTTCCTTGGCACTCTGCTTCAATGAATCAATGACTTCTGCTAAAACCTTTTTTAGATTGAACTCCATAATCAAAGGCTCTAACTTATCGGCATCAATTTTATTGATGTGCAAGATATCATTGATGAAATTTAATAGATAGTCACCTGAAAATTTCAAGGCTTTTAAGTGTTCTTTTTGATTTTCACTAGGGTTTTCTTCCAACAATAAATGCGTGAGACCTGTGACAGCATAAAGGGGCGTTCTAAGCTCATGGCTTACCGTTGACAAGAAATTGGTTTTAGCCTCCATCGCATTCACTGCTTCATCGCGTGCAGTTTGTAACTCGCTGTTTTTTGTATGTAAGAGATCATTTGTCTTGAGCTTTATCTGATTGTTCCTATATAATGAAACAGCCAATAATGAGATGATAATGAGAAAAGCAGAGGTCAATATTGCAGTTATTTCAGACCTATTTGCCGATTTACTCAGCTCCTCTATACGTTTATCTTGACGTTTAACCTCGTCGACTAAATTCTCACTATGTATTTCATCTGCCGTCCTCGTTTCGATTTTTATTTTTTCAATTGTGAAAATCGAGTCTTTTGCGGAATATAGATCTCGCGTAGTCACAAGAGCCTCTTGGTAGCGACCTAGGCCCTCATACGATTTAGCGAGTAATTGGTTACTTTCAATTATTTCTGCAAAAAAACCATTTTCATTGGCCAGTTTTAAGGCATTTTCAGCATACTTTAAGGCTTCTTCAAAATTGGTCAGTTCAATATTCGTTTGTGCAAGCCCAATGTTTGCTCTTGTTGCCAGATATTCTTTCTCATAAATATCAGTATTAACTACTAACGAATTAAAATTTTTCGATGCGCTATCGTACTTTCCCAAATTCAAATAAATATTGCCTTCAGCTAGCAAAATATTATTAAAGAAATTTCGATCATTATTGAGCTGCCTCGCTTCATTGAGCATAAAAAGGGCACGGAAATTTTGATTCTCCTTGAAAAGTAAAATGGCTTCAATATACTTGTAGATAGCATCCCCGTATGGGTATTCAATATCTTTAAGCAATGCTTGTGCCCTGTCCCAATAAAACACAGTAGTATTGACCTTGTCTAATTTTAAGTATAACAGAGCGAACATATGATAACTGTCTATCAATGTTTTAACATCCTTGTTTTCCTCTGCAAGAGCGGCAGCTTTATCCAAAGATTTAAGGGCTAGGTCTATTTGGTTTTTATTGCCCAACGTTCTGGCTTCATTGAAATACACTTGAACATCAGTTTGAACTGTATTATTCTGTGCAAATACACTTGGTCCAAAGCATAAGAAGACCATAACAAGGAGGACTAATTGCTTTAAAAGCGCATATGTATTTATTAAGCTCAAACGAATTTCTTGTTTAGCAATAAGTTTATTAAATCTATAATTCTGCCGCAATAACCTGTTTCACTATCATTCCAGCCAATAAATTTAACCATTTTTCCAATTACGGAAGTCATCTGAGAATCAAACGTACAAGAATAATAACTATTGTTTATATTAATAGAAACTATAGGGCCTTTCGTATAAAAAAGTATGTTTTTTAGCTCATTGCGCGATATTCTTTTAAAAGTATCATTAATTTCTTGAATGGTAGTTTCCTTTTTACGTTAAATGTTATGCCAGTTAATGAACCTATTATCTGCTAGAATTTCTTTGTCCCATACCTCATGTATACTATCTTATTTCAGAAGGTGCGCCAAAGGCCGTGCATAAGCTAAATCATTTATAGCTATAACATTTATGCGGGGATGGTTATTTAAAAGCCTAAACAATGTTCGGCCAATTCTACCAAATCCGTTTATGCCAATATTTACTGTATTCATAGGGAAAACCCTTTTTCGCGCTATGTTTTAAGTAGTGAAAATTTATTATTCAATATGCTTGTGAGCCTTATAAGAAGATCTTACCAAAGCACCACTCTCTACATGTCTAAAGCCCATTTTAAGCCCCACTTCCTCGTATTTTTTAAATTGTTCAGGAAGAATGAATTCTTTTACTGGTAAATGTTTTTTGGATGGCTGAAGGTATTGACCGATAGTAACCACATCTACATTCGCATTTCTAAGGTCCTCCATAGTTTCAAGGACTTCTTCCTCAAGCTCACCAAGACCAAGCATTATACCCGATTTTGTTCTGTTTACACCACTTGAACGTAAGTACCTTAAGACTTCTAAACTTCTTTCATATTTGGCCTGTATGCGAACTTCCCTAGTAAGTCTTTTTACAGTTTCCACATTATGGGAAACCACTTCAGGTTTAACTTCAATAATACGATCTAAATGCCTTTCAATGCCTTGAAAATCAGGGATAAGAGTTTCTAGAGTAGTTGAAGGATTCATTCTGCGGATTGCTTTAACCGTCTCTGACCAGATAATTGAGCCCATATCTTTTAAATCATCTCGATCAACAGAAGTTATTACTGCATGTTTTATGCCCATGATTTTGATAGATCTTGCTACTTTTTCAGGCTCGGCCCAATCAACGGTTGATGGTCGGCCGGTTTTTACGCCGCAAAAACCGCAAGAACGCGTACAAATGTTTCCTAATATCATAAACGTAGCTGTCCCTTCACCCCAGCATTCACCCATATTTGGACAACTCCCTGAGGTACATATTGTATGCAGGTCATATTTATCTACCAAACTGCGTAATTGGGTGTATTTCTTACCTGTAGGAAGTTTTACCCTTAGCCAATTTGGTTTTCCTTTTGGTGGTGCAACAGTATTTACGCTCATTCTTCAATTTTTGACAAATATACGAACAAAAATGTGTACCTATCAACAGCCAAAAAGGACTTGATAGTATCGTTTATGGGCTTTATAAGAATAAGAATAATAGTATTCTTAATTTTTATTTTTGATGATTTCGGCAAGTAATTTTTTAGCCCTTAACAGTTTAACCTTTACGTTGTTAATGGGTTCGTCAAGCTCTGTAGCAATGGCCGCATAACTTAATTCATTAAAATAGCGAAGATTAATTACCTTCTGGTAATGTGGTTTTAATTTCTTGATATTTTCAAGGAGCGTTGCCAAGTTTTGTTCTATAATCAAATTATCCTCTGCAGTAGGCGCATCATCCAGTACTTTAGTGATGGCTTCGTTGTTTCCGCCAGTTTCTAGTACATTTCTTTTTCTTTTACGAATGAGGTCGACATGAATATTTTTTGAAATTGCAATCAGCCAAGTCTTGAATTCATAGGAATCGTCGAAGGTACTTATTTTATCAAAGGCTTTTGAGAAGGTCTGTATCGTGATATCCTCTGCATCATTTTCGTTTTCGGTACGCTTAAGTTGAAATCCGTAAACAACATTCCAAAAGGTATCCAATAAATTGCTGAAGGCAATCTGGTTGCCCATTTTTGCCTTGTTGATAATGGCAGTTATGGTATCTTCAGTTTTATCCAAAAAAGAGAAATTATTTAGACTTTAAAAGGTAAATTTCTATTGTAATTCTGGGACGGAGTCTTTCTTGCAATCCTGTTCACTTGGCAATTTTCCACACATACCACAAGCTTCACCATCTTTATTCAAGAATGGACTTTGGCTTGCGCATGTACCTGCAAACTGTCCATTTTTTTTTGCCCATATTTTTATGGCAATACCTGCGAAGGCAAGCGCTAAAAGACCAATTGTTAAAAGAATCAGTTTCATTCTTAAATTTTGAACAAAGATATAAAAATAAAGCCCTGACTATAGGGTCAGGGCTTTATTTTTATATCTATCTATTATTGACTAATAATCTATTTTCGCAACAATGTTTTCAACTGTTGGAGTGTTATTACCTCCTTTAGGTTCTATCGTTATATAACTAACTGCCTTATCTGCATAAGGTAATGCCAATAGTTTCCCTTTTCCTGCAGTTTCATCAATAATTCCAAGATTGATCATTTCACCATTGACCTCTGCCCACATTTGATAACTTTGGTTTTTAGGCAAATTAGGTAGCTTCTTTACGTTGATATAGGAGAGCTTTTTAACTGGATTGATATAAGCAACTGCCTTCAACTCTTTTGCCCGGTTGTTGCCCTTGACATTAAATCTTCTGGTTTGAGGATTGTTAAGGACAATGAATTGATTTCGAACATCAGCCAACTCCAGTCTCATATCTTCTTTAAGAGTCTCAATTTTATTATTTACTATGATATTTTCTTGCTGTAAATTCTGGTTTTGATTCCAAAGGAAATAAGAGGCACCTGCAAACATTACAGCCAAAAAACTAGCGGCAATGGCATATCTGAAGAACTTTTTTCTACCTGTATTTTCAGACTTGATTCTAGCAATAATCTTGTTCTTTAAGCCTTCTGGGGTTTTAATAGCGTGGATTTTTGCAAATGTCTCCAAGTTCTCTTGAAGTTCAATATATGTTTTCCTAACTTCAGGGTGCATGGCTATATACCTTTCTACTTGCATGGATTCTTGGGTATTTGTTGTTCCCAACAAATACTTCTCAAGCAAATCAGAATCTAAAAATATTTTTATCTTTTCTTTCATTATATCAAATTTAATATAAACGCTATTAGCATCGATGAGCCGTAAATTTTTCTTAGCTCTCTTAATCCGATTTTTAATCTTGATTTTATGGTCCCCAGCGGAATATCCAGTTCATCACTGGCTTCTTGCTGTGTCATACCATGAAAAAATAAAGCCTCAAGTACAATTTGATACTTGTTTTCTATCTTACCAAGATTCTCACGAACATCAATTAATTCAGGCTTGATGCTTTCAACGCCTAAGTTATATACGTCCGAAACGTCCATTTGGATTTCTTTATCCGATTTTGTGTTAACACTTCGTAGTTTGTCAATCGCAGTATTTCTAGTGATTCTAAAGAGCCAGGTGAACAATTTAGCCTTTGAGGCATCGTAGGAATCTGATTTCTTCCAGATTTTTACAAAACTTTCCTGAAGTACATCTTGGGCCAATTCTTCATCGCGAACTACTTTTTTTGCCACACCATATAAGGTGTCACCATAGTGTTCATACAAAAGCGAAATGGCCTTGTCATTTCGTTCTTGTAATAATTCAACAATATGCTTTTCAAGAAGTGTGCTCATGCATTGTTCAGGTCTTGAAAAAATTAATGCCTACTGGCGGCATCCAATTAATTCATTTTAACCGTATATCCATTAAACGCTAATTTATAAAATTGATTGTTATAGCTAGCGTTATCTCAAAGTTTTAATTATATAAATGTGCAACTGGTAATTGTACATTTAAATTTTGGTTAGTTTGGTTTGGTATAGCCCCTGTTATTTCTTAGCAGGGGTTATTTTATGATATTGACTTCAGGAGTTATTCTGATTTCGTATGTATCAAATACTTTATCTATAATCTTTTGTGCCAAGCCAATAATCTCAGCTCCTGTGGCATTGCCATAGTTGACTAACACCAATGCCTGATTTTTATGTACTCCAGCATCGCCATATCGTTTGCCCTTAAATCCGCATTGCTCAATTAACCATCCTGCAGGGACCTTATATTGATCATCAGAAACCCTGAAATATTTGGCATTTGGATATTTGGTTATGAATAAATCGAACTCCGGCTTGGATAAAACGGGATTCTTGAAAAAGCTACCGCTATTGCCCAATTCTTTTGGATCTGGGAGCTTGCTTTGCCGAATGGCCACTACCGCATTTGATATATCCTTTATGGTCGGGGATTTTATGCCCCCTTGTTCTAATTCTTCTTCAATGGCTCCATAAGATGTATTAAGCTTGTGGTTCTTTTTAGTGAGCTTAAATGTTACCGAGGTTATAATGTATTTACCCTTACCTTCATTCTTGAAATATGAATCCCTATAGCCAAAATTGCAATTTTTCTTCGAAAAAGTCCTGATTGATTGACCCTCTAAATCCATAGCCTCACAACTGACAAAAGTGTCTTTGAGTTCTACGCCATAAGCGCCAATATTCTGTATGGGCGCTGTGCCTGTGTTTCCTGGGATGAGCGACATATTTTCCAAGCCACCATAATTATGTGCCAAGCACCATAGCACCATATCATGCCATACCTCACCAGCCATTACTTTAAGATAAACATGGTCGTCATCTTCTTCGATAATCTCTTTTCCTTTAATGTTGATATATAGTACTAGCGCGTCAATATCTTTCGTGATCAACATATTGCTGCCGCCGCTTAATATCAATTTGGCGGGATAAACATCAAGCTGTAATGCTTTTTTCAGCTCATTAACGTTTTTGATTTCACAGAAAAATTTAGCCTTGGCATCTATGCCAAAAGTATTATATTTTTTTAGGGATATGTTTTTTAGGACTTTCATTAACCCTTATAGACTTTTAAGGCTTCATTTAAAATATTAACCGCTCTTTTAAGGCTGTCCTTATCCAGGACATAGGCGATTCGTATTTGATTTAACCCTAGACCTTCAGAGGCATAGAAACCAGCGGCAGGAGCAACCATAACCGTTTCACCGTTTACTCTGAATTCCTCTAATAGCCATTGTGCAAAATTATCTGAGTTTTCTATAGGGAGTTCAACTATACAATAAAAAGCCCCTTGAGGATGACCAATTTTAACCCCATCAATTTTTTCGAGTTCTTCGATTAATATGTTTCTTCTTTCAACATACTCCTCCTTAACGTCATCAAAATAACTTTGTGGAGTGTCTAGAGCTGCTTCACTGGCAATCTGTGCATAGGTTGGTGGAGACAATCTCGCTTGTGCGAATTTGAGTGCCGTTTTAATGACTTCTTTGTTTTTTGATACTAAGCACCCGATTCGGGCACCACACATACTGTATCGTTTCGAAACAGAGTCCACAATTATTGCATGTTCATCCATTCCAGATTCTTGTAAGATGGAATAATGTTCTTTGCCGTCATAGGTGAACTCACGATACACTTCATCTGCTACAAGAAATAGGTTATGTTTCTTGACTAGTGCAGCTAATTTTTGAATTTCGTCCTTACTATATAAATAGCCGGTAGGATTACCTGGATTGCAAATGAGTATGGCCTTTGTTTTTGGAGTGATCAGTTTCTCGAATTCTGCAATAGGAGGTAGGGCGAAATTGTCATCGATTTGTGAAACAACTGGTACGACCTTTATTCCCATGGCTGTTGCAAAACCGTTATAATTCGCATAAAATGGTTCTGGAATAATGATTTCATCATTGGTATCTGCAATGCTTCCCATTGTAAAGGAAAGGGCTTCTGAACCACCAGTGGTAACTATAATGTCCTGTGCCGTGACATGAATGTCATTTTTAGCATAATATTTAGCCAATTTTTCGCGGTAGACCTCTGAACCTTCAGTCCTGCTATATTCCAAAACAGAAATCGTGTTATTTTTTACGGCATCCAGTGCAATTTGGGGTGTTTTGATATCGGGCTGACCAATATTTAAATGAATCACTTTCGCTCCCTCTTTTTTAGCTTTTTCAGCATAGGGAACCAATTTACGAATTGGAGACTCGGGCATTGAAAACCCTTTATTCGATATAGATGGCATAAACTCTAAATTTTAAACAAAAATGAGAAATCATTACGGACAATACAACTGTACATATGATTATTTAATCTATTGTTAAAATGTTAATTAACAAGGTTTTAAAGTAAATATTATGTAATTTATAGCAGTACAATCAATTAATAAAGTTAAAGTTGAGAGGATTTAGGATAATTTTTTGGTCATTGTTGATGTGTCTTCCAAGTTTGGGAGTATCCCAGCATTTTGAATTACCTGAAGGCCAGAAATATCAAAAAATAAAATTTCAACTCATTAACAATTTGATTATTGTTCCTATTGAAGTGAATGGCAGCGAGCTCTCATTTGTATTGGATTCTGGCGTAAATAAGCCCATATTGTTTAACCTCACGGATCAAGATTCACTACAAATAAATAACGTTTCCGAAATCACTATAAGGGGATTGGGTGAAGGAGAACCCATTAAAGCATTGAATTCCACAAAAAATACATTTAAAATTAAAAATATTAAGAACCAAGATCAATTACTTTATGTGATTTTGGACAAGAGTTTGAACTTCTCTACGAGTTTGGGAATTCCTATTCACGGTATTATTGGATATGACCTGTTTAGGGATTTTGTTGTTGATATTAACTACGCAACAAAGACTATAAAGTTTTATAATCCAGATCTTTATGTTTATAAAAATGACAAAAAAGGCGAGACTTTACCATTATCAGTTATCAAGAAAAAAGCTTATGTAGCTGCCAATGTATTTATTGAGAATGCGGATAATATACCTGTTCGGCTATTAGTGGATACCGGGAGTAGTGACGCAATCTGGCTTTTTGAAGATAAGGATATAGGGATTCCCGACCAGAATTATGAAGATTTCCTTGGAAAAGGCTTGAGTGGCGATATATTTGGTAGACGCACAAAAGTAAATAGTATAAAACTTGGAAGTTTTGCACTAAGGGATGCAAAAGCCGCTTTCCCGGATAAAAAATCGTTCGGTTCAGTTAAGAATTTGGGTAATAGAAATGGAAGTCTAGGCGGTGAGGTTTTGAAGCGGTTCAATATTGTATTTGACTACCCCAATCAAAAAATAACCTTAAGAAAGAACGGGATGTACAAAAGTCCGTTTCACTATAATTTAAGTGGTATTACGCTACAACACGATGGCGTTAGGTATATGTCAGAACGGATTACTGATGGCAATGGAGTTGTAAAGGACAATGATAAGTCATTCGGTAATGTCCAAATTCTCTTTGTAAATAAAACGAGATTGAGTTTGGTTCCAGAAATAGTGGTTTCCGGTATCCGGGCTGGTAGTCCGGCAGAATCGGCAGGTCTTAAGGAAGGAGATGTAATACTGGCGGTTAATGGGAAAAGCATACATCGCTATAAGATCCAGGAAATAATGCACATGTTAGATGAGAAAGAGGGCAAGCGAATACGTGTATTGATTGAACGGTATAACCGTGATCTGCTCTTTTCGTTCGTTCTTGAAAATATGTTCAATAAAAAAAGCCCCGACTAGAAAGTCAGGGCTTTTTCAACTTAAATAAATAAGTTACTTCGTTCCTTCAGTTTTTACCTCTCCCTTGATTTTCAATACCTTAGTTGGGGTATCGGCATTAGAGATTACAGTAATCGCTTTCCTGATAGGGCCTACGCGGTTTGTATCATATTTAACTTGAATCTCACCAGTTTTACCAGGTAAAATAGGAGCATCCGGTTTCTTTGGGATTGTGCATCCACAACTAGAACTTACTTTGCTTATAATCAAAGGAGCATTACCAGTATTCGTAAATTCAAAAACGCGAATACCATCACTACCTTTGGCTATTTCACCATAGTCAACAGTTTCATTTTTAAACTCAATTTTAGCCGCTGTGTCTTGTGCGGTCAGGTTAAATCCTAATAGTCCTACAAATAATACAAGTACTATTTTTTTCATCATTTTTAGTTTTGGGTGAATTTCAAATGTAAATCTTTTTAGATGAACGTCCAAAATTCTTTTGTTATGTAATAACGTTACTTATTTTTGTTTCGTATTTAATTTTGGGCAAAAACCCATCCAAATTGATAATTTAACATATCTTTTCGGTTGCATTTTCAAGCACCGTTTCACACTAGTTCAAAAACTGTTCCAAAAAATGGATATCCCATCAAAATATGAGCCTCAGAAGGTAGAAAACCATTGGTATGATTACTGGATGAAGCATAATTATTTTCATTCAACTCCTGATAATAGGGAGCCTTATAGTATTGTAATACCGCCTCCAAACGTTACAGGAATATTGCATATGGGACATATGTTGAACAATACCATACAAGATGTATTGATTCGTAAGGCCCGTTTAATGGGAAAAAATGCATGTTGGGTGCCAGGAACTGACCACGCTTCGATAGCAACTGAAGCAAAGGTTGTGGCTAGACTAAAAGAGCAGGGTATTGAAAAGTCTGCATTGTCTAGAGAGGAATTTTTAAAGCATGCCTGGGAATGGACCCATGAATATGGCGGTGTAATTCTTGAACAGCTCAAAAAATTAGGATGTTCATGCGATTGGGACCGTACCGCTTTTACTATGGACGACAATATGTCGGCCTCGGTAATCAAGGTGTTTATTGATTTGTACAATAAAGGAATGATTTATAGGGGATACCGAATGGTAAATTGGGACCCAGAAGCGCAAACCACCTTATCTGATGAAGAAGTAATTTACGAAGAAAAGCAAGGATTTTTATATTACCTGTCATATCCTATTGAAGGTTCGGATGAAAAAGTGACTATAGCAACCACGCGACCTGAAACCATTTTAGGAGATACTGCGATTTGTATAAACCCCAATGATGAAAGGTACTCTCATTTAAAGGGTAAAAAAGCTATTGTGCCAATCTGTAATAGGGTTATTCCTATTATTGAAGACGAATATGTAGATATTGAGTTTGGTACGGGTTGTTTAAAAGTAACTCCTGCACATGATATCAATGATAAGGCACTAGGAGAAAAACATAATCTGGAAACCGTTGATATTTTTAATGCTGATGCAACACTCAATAGTTTTGGATTGCACTATGAAGGGAAAGATCGATTTGTTGTTCGTAAGGAAATCAATAAAGAACTTGAAGCGAAGGGGTTTTTACTAAAGACCGAGAATTATATCAACAAAGTTGGTACTTCGGAAAGAACCAAGGCGGTCATAGAACCCCGCCTATCCGAACAATGGTTTTTAAAGATGGAAGAACTGGCAAAGCCTGCTATTAAGGCAGTACTTGAGACCGATGAGATTAATTTCTACCCAAAAAAGTTCGAAAATACATATCGCCATTGGATGGAAAATATCCGTGATTGGAATATTTCTCGGCAATTGTGGTGGGGACAACAGATACCAGCTTATTATTATGGGGACGGACAGAACGATTTTGTAGTTGCAGCATCCAAAGAAGAAGCTTTGGAAATGGCTAAGGCAAAATCCAATAATTCTAATTTGAAAATGGAGCATTTACGACAGGATTCTGACGTGGTTGATACTTGGTTTTCCTCTTGGTTATGGCCAATGACCGTTTTTAATGGAATTTTGGAGCCAGACAATGAAGACATAAGCTACTACTATCCTACCAATGATTTGGTTACTGCGCCAGATATTATCTTTTTCTGGGTGGCACGAATGATTGTTGCAGGTTACGAATACCGAAATGAAAAGCCATTTGTTAATGTCTATTTTACTGGAATTGTGCGTGATAAGCAAAGGCGAAAAATGTCAAAATCTTTGGGCAATTCCCCAGATGCCTTAAAGTTGATTGAAAACTATGGCGCAGATGGTGTTCGTGTAGGTTTATTATTGAGCTCTGCTGCAGGCAACGATTTGTTGTTTGATGAAGAGCTTTGTCAACAGGGGAAGAACTTTGCAAATAAAATATGGAATGGTTTCCGTTTGGTGAAAGGATGGGAAGTGGCAGATTTACCGCAACCGGAAGCTTCTAAATTAGGTATTGAATGGTACAAAGTGAAGTTCAATTATGTTTTATTACAAATTGAGGATCACTTTAGTAAATTCCGTATTTCTGATGCCTTAATGGCAATATATAAACTGGTTTGGGACGATTA
>RCMY010004778.1_pt1 | contig 11620 bp, 9 predicted proteins | sample 2041341 | NCBI WGS metagenome assembly RCMY01 (sample SAMN09708234, study PRJNA481090) | Marine sediment metagenome, whole genome shotgun sequencing project.
ACATGCTAACATTAAATTTTTTATTAATAATTTTTATGTACTAATTGCTAATTAGGCGGCAAATATACTACTATTATTTTGATTGACAATACATTATAATTATAACTTTTTTTGTTTTAAATACTTCGCTTTAAGCGGAATAAATCACGATTTTATCATACTAAAACAAAAGAAAATTCGTTCTTACTAATAGAAATCATTTAGTTAAACAAAAACGCTATGAAAATTATTAAAACTAAATTTAATTTCTCCTCTATTTTAAGCTTATTTTTTGCCGGAATTATATTGACAAGCTGTTCATCGGATAGTACCGAAATGGATAAAGATCCGGTTGCAGAAGATATTTTGAGTGTTCAAACTCAAATTGAAATTGATTATATCAATCAAGGAATTGACGATATGATTGAAACCACCGCTATTGAACTAAACAATAGTACTATTTCCTTCAAAGAAATTAACACAAAGAATATGCTGTCCATTCGATACTTACCCGAATGCGCAACTATTTCAACGAATTTGAAAGGATCAAATTTAAACGTTACTATTGATTTTGGCAATGCCTGTACCACATTAAAAGATGATGTTGTTAGCGGAAAGATTATAGCTGAAGTTACTTATAACGAATCTCAAAAAATAGCCATCATTAAGCAAAGTTTTGATAATTTTTATTTCAATTCAAAAATGATTGATGGTACAATTGATAGAAAATTGGTGCTTAAAAATAGTAACGGTAATCCAGAAGTTGAAATTACCAGAGATTTTACAATCAATTGGCCAGATGCAACGAAGGTATTTGTAAAAGAAAATAGCAAAAGAGAATGTATTGCCGGCAATGAAACATATGGCTGGTTAGACAATGTGTACTTAATAACTGGTTCAAGATCTATAACCAATGAAAATGGAAAAATTAGAACCGCTACAATTTTATCACCTCTGAAAAAGGACATGACCTGCAAATTTGTGGAAAGTGGTATTATAAAATTTGAAAATAATTATACAATTACACTCGATTATGGTGACGGAACTTGCGATGATTTGGCAGTTGCTACCATTAATGGAAAAGAGTATCCAATTCAATTGAAAAAAAATTGGCTAAAATAAACTTTGATACATTATTTGAATTAAAAAACTCCAGAAGAAATAAGTCTTTTGGAGTTTTTTTAATAAGTTTATTTGTCGTTTTATTTTCTGATCGGATTATTCTGTATCAAATCAATATATAAATTGACTTGTTTTTTCAAATCTTTTCTTTCTATAATTTTATCTAAAAAACCATGTTCCAACAAAAATTCAGAACGCTGAAATCCTTCCGGTAAATCTTTTCCTGTAGTATCTTTTACAACTCGAGGACCTGCAAAGGCTATCAAAGCGTTAGGTTCAGCAATATTAATATCACCTAACATAGCATATGATGCCGTTGTTCCACCAGTAGTTGGATCGGTACACAAAGAAATATAAGGTATTTTGGCTTCGGCTAGTTGTGCTAGTTTTACAGAGGTTTTCACCATTTGCATTAAAGATAAGGAAGCTTCTTGCATTCGCGCTCCTCCTGATTTTGAAATCATTAAAAAAGGAATCTGATGTTTAATCGAATAATCAATAGCTCGTGCAATTTTTTCGCCAACAACACTTCCCATAGATCCTCCAATAAATTTAAAATCCATTGCGGCAATTACCAAATCTTTACCAAATGATTTACCAACCGCAGTTCGAACAGCATCTTTTAAGTTTACTTTTTTCTGCGCTTCTTTTAATCTATCGGTATATTTTTTTGTGTCGGTGAATTTTAAAGGATCTTTCGAAGTTAATTTTGCATCGAGTTCTTTAAATTTATTTTCATCAAATAATATTTCAAAATATTCAGCACTACCAATTCTAACATGATATCCATCTTCAGGACTCACATATAAATGAGCTTTTAAATCATCTGAATCGATAATTTTTCCGCTTGGCGTTTTGTACCATAACCCTTTCGGGACATCCTTTTTATCTTCAGTAGCTGTTTGAATTCCCTTATTCTTTCGTTTAAACCAAGAACTCATGCTCGATTTATTTTTTTGATCTTCGGTCATAGTAAGTTTTTTAACTTTAAAACAGGCGGAAAGATAAAATAAAAAATGGAGAACCAATTAAAAATTGATTCTCCAAAGTAATTTATAGGGTATTGATGTTATTTAAATCTTCAAAAGCTTGTTTCAACCTTTCTTTAAAAGTAACTTCACCTTCGCGCACCCACTTTCTTGGATCATAATATTTTTTGTTTGGAGAATCTGAACCTTCAGGATTACCTATTTGACCTTGTAAATAGTCTTTATACTTATCCATAAAGTCTCTAACACCAGTCATATATGCATATTGCAAATCGGTATCGATGTTCATTTTAACAACTCCATAACTAATTCCTTCTCTAATTTCTGCAACTGATGAACCTGATCCACCGTGAAAAACAAAATCTACCGGATTTTTAGGTGTGTTGTATTTTTTCTCAATATATTTTTGAGAATTATCTAAAATTTTTGGAGTTAATTTTACATTTCCAGGTTTATATACCCCATGAACATTACCAAAAGACGCTGCAATTGTAAATTTATTACTAACTTTTAATAATTCTTCATAAGCATAGGCAACCTCCTCTGGTTGTGTATAAAGTTTTGAAGCATCAACATCTGAATTATCAACACCATCTTCTTCACCACCGGTTATTCCTAATTCAATTTCAAGTGTCATACCTATTTTGCTCATTCGTGCGAGGTATTTTTTCGAAATTTCAATATTTTCTTCTATAGGTTCTTCTGACAAATCGATCATATGCGAACTAAATAGAGGCACACCATTTTGTTTGTAAAACTTTTCACCGGCATCTAATAAACCATCAATCCAAGGCAATAATTTTTTTGCGCAATGGTCTGTATGTAAAATTACAACCACACCATAAGCCTTTGCTAATTCATGAACATGTTTTGCACCTGCTATGGCACCAGCTATGGCACCAGCCTCGTTGGCATTGCTCAAACCTTTTCCTGCATTGAATTGCGCGCCTCCGTTGGAAAATTGAATAATTACAGGTGCATTCAATTCTTTTGCAGTTTCAAGAACCGCATTGATAGTACTTGAGCTAATTACATTTGCTGCGGGTAAAGCAAAACTTTTTTCTTTAGCTAATTTGAAAATTTGTTGAACCGTATCTCCAGTAGCAACACCAGCTTTGATTTTGTGTGACATTTTTTATTATTTAAATGTTAAAATTATTAATAAACAAAAATACGAAATATTACGAATTTAGAATGGATAATTTATACCAATATTATAAACTGCATTACCAAAATTATAATTTGTAAACCATTTTTTACCTGAAACCTGATAAGGTTCATAGGTTTTAAATCCGATATCAAATCGAAAAACCAAGAATCCGAAATCATATCTAATTCCGAAACCGGAACCTACGGCGGTGTTTTTTAAGGAACTGAAGTGTGACAATTTCGCTTCGTCAGAAAATAAGTTAGAATCTGTTATATCCCAAATATTACCTGCATCAACAAATAATGCACTGTAAATTTTACTAGTAACTTTAAATCGATATTCCAAATTGGAAACCAATTTGAAAGTACCAACATTATACTCCAAATTATTTTTTTCGTGTCCAGGGCCTAAATCAAATGTTCGCCAGGCTCTTATTTCATTACTACCTCCGGCACTATAACTTCTACTAAAGGGAATATTATCAGAGTTACCATAAGGCATTGCAGCTCCGACAAAAGTTCGGAAAACTAAAATGTTATTTCGCCGCAAATTCCAATATTTTTTATATTCAAATTCTGCCTTAAAATATTGTGCTATAGGAAGATCAAATAAAATTTTTTGTCCATCAGTATTGGTTTGATTCACTAATTGGTTAGTTAATCCACCTGCTGAAACAAATCTCGCTGTAAAATAAGAAAAATCGTTATCTTTCATATTTGTTCTTGTATTATACATCAGACTATAGGAAATTATAGGAACCATAACATCTTCAATCAGAATATCTCTTCTTTCATTTACATCAGAAACTATGTCGTAATCGTCTAGGTTTGTAGTTTCATAATCATTACCTGAGTATAGTACATAATCCATAAAAGCCAAAATATCAGCATTATTTTCAGGCAATACTTCTCCAAAAAGGTCTTCAGAAACCGCGTTCAATTTTAAATATTCTGAATTATAGATGGAGAAATAATTATTAATGTTCTGATTTTTAATATACTGTAAACTAAAAATGTCTAGTTTATGACCTAGTTTTTTAGAGCTTTTCCAAGAATATCCCATACCGGCAGTAATGGTTTGCCTGTCTAAACCTATGTTCTTTTGAAAGCTCAATGTTGTATTGAAGTCGGTCTGTGGAGTCATGTATTTCGGAATGATATTAGAAACATCGAAAGGAAATAAAATTCTAGGAAATTTTAACGAAGCACTTGACAGCATTTCCCAAGCATTGAAAAAACGCGAATCGTAACCGGCATCTTGAGATACATTTAAAAAAGAACCTTGAAAAGAAAGCTCTAAAATTTCAAATCCTTTAAAAATATTTCTCCCCAATAATGACGATTTTCCTAAAATACCAAAGGGTTTGATGTTAGAAGTTGTTGCATCCAAATCAAAAGTAATTGCTATCTTTTTCAGTGGATTCAAGTAAATATCGGCCGTTAAGGATTCATCCTCGTTTTCTGTATATTTTATATCAATCGCTGATGAAAAGGCTTTTAAATTTCTTAGATGATTTCTTGTTAAATTGGTTTCTGCATCTTTAAAAATTTCATTTGGTCTGATAAAAATAGAGTTCACCAAATATTTTGGTTTGTAATTCAATTTGTCATAGCTAAAAAGGGTATAGCCTTCATATTTTAAAGAGTCTGAAACTACTGCCTCTTTATTTTTTATAGAAAAATCTGTGTAAATATTTACGTCTCTAACTTTTTGAACTTTAAAAGGTTCTGTGTAAATCGAATCTCCGTCATACACAACACGATCCGGAATTTTAAGTACAATATGCTTTTTAAACGATTGCTTTGTGGAATCGGTCCAAAAACCCATATTGTTCTTTTTAAAATGAAAAACTCCCGAATTTCTAAATAGATTGACAAGCCTGTTTTCTTCTAATTCAAAATCTGAAAATACAAATGGATTTCCCCTTTTAAGAATAGATCTTTTTTTGTTCAAATGATAAATCGAATCTATAACTGGTGACTCAATTTTAGTAGATACAGAATCTATATAATACTGATTTTTTGTTGTGATCTTGTAGGCTACCTCAACTTGTTTATCTTTAATTTTTATAGTGTCATAACTTGCCTCTACCTCAAAATAGCCCATAGAAACAAAATAATCTTGCAATGATTTCACCGTTTTTTGCGTTTTAAAATCATCATAAATAATAGGTGCTTGTCCTTTTGTTAATAACCAATTATTAAAACCACTTTTTGACGAATAAATTTTAAAGGCTTGCTTTTTAGAAAAAAGATACTCGTATTTTGCAGATTTTTTAGGGTGATTTTCAATCCATTCTTCAAAAGTTTTTTCAAATTCAGGGTTTCCAAAATTATAAAAGATTAAAGATAGGGGTAAGCCTAAAGCAGATTGATTGGGTCTTTGAACAACATAGCTCGCCAATTCGGCATCAGATATTTTCTTGTCATTAACATAAATCGTATTCTCTCGGAGTAAATTTTCATTTTCTGGCACATATTTAACAGTATTACACGACACTAAAAACGCTATAATTAGCGTAAAGAATAGTATTTTTGTGAAAAGCTGTGGCAAAGACGCTATATTTTTAAATTAATTCAAAAGTAATACTATTTACATGCTGAGCAAAAATCAAATTAAGTTTATAAACAGTTTAAAGAAAAAAAAAATTCGCGTACAAAACAAACTGTTTTTGGCAGAAGGAATAAAAGTTGTTGAAGAGCTTTTAAAATCTACATTTAAAGTTCATAAAATTTATTGTACCTCGTCATATAATAATCGATTTTTGGCGGAAAATGTTGAAATAATTTCAGAAAATGAATTAAAAAGTATAAGTTCTTTAACAAATCCGAATCAGATTTTGGGAATTTTTGAAATTCCAAAAGTAGAAATTATAAAAACATCGGGATTGACTTTAGTTTTAGATGAAATAAACGACCCGGGAAATTTAGGAACAATTATTCGCTTAACGGATTGGTTTGGGGTTGACCAATTAATTTGTTCCCCTAACACTGTAGATTGCTTTAACCCAAAGGTCGTTCAAGCAAGTATGGGCTCTTTGACAAGAATTTCAATGATTTACACTGATGTAATTCCTTTTTTACACAAAGAAACTCGTCCGGTTTACGGTGCATTATTGCAAGGTGAAAATGTATATAAATCGGATTTAGAAAACGAAGCTGTTTTAGTAGTTGGCAACGAAGCCAATGGAATTTCAGAACCTATCCAAAAAATAATAACACATAAAATTACCATTCCTCAATTTGGTAAAAACCAACAAACCGAAAGCTTAAATGTCGCTACTGCAACAGCAATTTTATTGAGTGAGTTTAAACGGTAATTAAAATTGATTAATCGTTTTACGAATCGCTACCAATTTGGTGAGTAGATCTTTTAAATAATCCAGTTTCAACATATTCGCACCGTCAGATTTTGCGATACTTGGGTCAAAATGTGTTTCTAAAAATAATCCATCAACTCCTACTGCGATTCCTGCTTTTGCAATAGTTTCAATTAATTCTGGTTTTCCGCCTGTTACGCCACTTTCTTGGTTGGGTTGTTGCAATGAATGTGTAATATCTAAAATCGTTGGGGCATATTGTTGCATGGTAGGAATTCCTCTAAAATCAACAATCATATCTTGGTAGCCAAACATGGTGCCTCTATCGGTAATCATGGCCTGTTGGTTACCCGAATCATGCACCTTTTTCACAGCATGTTTCATTGATTCCGGACTCATAAATTGCCCTTTTTTTAAATTTACCACTTTTCCTGTTTTTGCCGCGGCAACAACCAAATCTGTTTGACGCACCAAAAATGCAGGAATTTGTAAAATATCAACATATTTCGCAGCTAAGTTTGCATCGCTAATTTCATGAATATCGGTTACCGTAGGAATAGAGAAGGTTTGTCCAACTTTTTGAATAATTTTCAATGCTTTTTCATCGCCAATACCAGTAAAACTATCAATTCTTGAGCGGTTTGCTTTTTTAAAACTTCCTTTAAAAATATATGGAATTTCCAATTCAGAAGTAATTGCAACAATTTTTTCGGCAATTTGCATCGCCATTTCTTCGCCTTCAATGGCACAAGGACCTGCCAGTAAAAAGAAGTTGCCATTATTAGTGTTTTTTATTTTAGGAATAAGATCTAGATTCATCGGAGCTATAAATTTGAGTCAAAGATACGATTTAAGATACTAATTCTTTAAAAAATAGAAACGTCCCATTGAATTCGGATCATGTGATCCGTTTGGTCTTCAATGTCGAACTGGTCGAAGTCAAGATAGGAATAGTCCAGAGTTAGTTTACTCTTATGCCCCTTGAAGAACCAGTTCAATCCAAAAGAATACTCCAAATTATTATTCCCTGAAATAGCTGTATCAGGATCATAAAAAGCCTGACGAGCAAAAACCTCAAGAGGTTTTGGAAACTTCGGAAAAAGATAATGAAAGAAATACCCCACTTGAAAATAATTCCCTATCAAGTTCGTTTCCTCCAGGTTGACACGATCATTTATTTTTTTGAAATGTAATTCTTGATCAAAACTCAGTCCCCTGTATTTAAAGGCTGTTTCAACTAAAAACTGATCTATTTTATATTGCCCGTCAATTCCGTTTTCAAATCCATAAAGTTGCCCACCTCCACTGGTTGAGAACCTTGTGTAGCGTGAGGTGTTGGTTACCCCGGCGACGGCTATGGAAGATATAAATTTTTCATGGAATTCTAAATCAGACCCCGAAAAGCCCAGTTCTTTACCATTCGGGTTCCATTGAAGCCTTAGCATGTACATAAGGTTCTCGTCATCGCCCAGTGAGCTGCCTCGACCACTACCAGTAAGCACCTCTGCCCAATAATTAAAATTGGCAGCTCCTCCACCGTCAATATTGCCGTAAAGAGAAACTCCCTGTTGCCGGTCAATTGTAAAAATCCTGTTGACTAGAGATCGTTCCAAACCGGTTTGCTTTCCTGATGAGATGATTCTTTCACGTGAGTACCTAGCCTTCCACTGACCTACACGAAATTTCAGATAGGGAAGCTTTTCGATCTGCGCCCTGAAATCAAGAAGATTTCCACCTCGAACATCCTGTTCAAGATAAAAGTTATATTCAGGTTGTCCTACATAGCCCCCAAATTTGATCCGAGCCCGACTTATTCCCAAATTGATGTCATCATCACTAAAATCATCCTCAATCGTTGGAAAGTTGTTGCGCGGGTACGCCGCTCTGAACTGACCCCTAAAGTCAATGTAGAACATATACTTATCATCCTCAAAATGGAATTCAAACCCCTTGCCTTTTTTTAAATAAAAATCTAGGGTGTCATCAGGTCCATTTTCCTGAGCATAAGAGCTAGTTACAATAAAAAATAAAAGAATTAAAGAAATATAAAAACCTTTCATAAATAAAATATTTAATTTGTTAAATTCTGAAATAAACTTTCCAAACTATTGATTTTTTGCTGTATTTGAAGAGTTTTAAGTCCGTTTTCCTGAGCAAAATCAAATAATTTTGAACGCATATCATTTTTGGTGTCAAAAGTAAACCGCCAAGTCGTGTCAAAAACATTCTCTGTTTTAATTACATGTGGGATTTTTTGCAATAACTGCTCTTCAACTCGCAAATCAAATTCTACTTCAATAATTTGTTCTTGATTTTCGAGTAAATCGTGTAATTTTTTATCCGCAACAATTTCTCCTTTATTTATTATGATTACCCGATCGCACATAGCTTCAACTTCTTGCATGATGTGTGTAGAAAGCAAAACCGTTTTTGTTTTACCTATTTCTTTAATAAGATTTCGAATTCCTGTTAATTGATTCGGATCCAAACCAGTTGTAGGCTCATCTAAAATCAATACCTGCGGGTCGTGCAAAAGAGCTGCTGCAAGACCAACTCTTTGTCGGTAACCTTTTGAAAGTTGCCCTATTTTTTTATTCTTTTCAGGAGTTAACCCCACTAAATCAATAACTTCTTCTATTCTTTCAGCAGAAATCTTATGAATACTTGCATTAAATTTTAAATATTCTATTACATATAAATCTAAATAAAGCGGATTGTGTTCTGGCAAATAACCTACCGATTTCTTTACTTCCATGTCGTTTAAAGAAGAGTCAAACCCATTTACCTTTACTTCTCCTTCATTTTGTTGCAAATAGGTGGTCAAAATTTTCATCATCGTCGATTTTCCGGCACCATTCGGACCTAAAAAACCAACTATTTCTCCTGAGTTCACTTTAAAACTAATCTTATTTAAAGCTTTTTGCTTTCCGTAAATCTTTAAAACGTTATTAACTTCTATTGACATGAAAATAGGGATTTTGTGCTGCAAAGTAACAAAACTTTAGGTAAAAGTATTCTTATTAAATTCATTAAATAACTAAAATAATAGGAGAATTAATTCTAAATTCTAGCCTAATGAAAAAATTTGTTGAATAATTGTTAATAAATTCATGAAAAATCTTGCAATTGAAAAATTTATTCATAGATTTGCGGCCACATAAAACAATGATGAAAAACTCTATTTACAGTTTTAACCAATTTTACTTTTACTTTTTTATCAAAAAAAAGTGAGACAAATATTGTAATATAGTTAACTAACATATAATATAAAAAGTCTCGAAATTTTTCGGGACTTTTTTTTATTCAAGAGCATAATGAAAGTAGCAATTCAGGGTATAAAAGGTTCATTTCACGAAATCGTTGCAAAGCAATATTTTGGAGAAAATATTGACTTGTTAGAGTGTATGTCGTTCACAGAAATACCTGTTTTACTTAAAAATAATCAAGCCGACAGTGCGGTTATGGCGATTGAAAACTCTATTGCTGGAGCTATTTTACCTAATTATGCTTTGATTGATGAATATGAACTGAATATTGAAGGTGAAGTTTATTTGAATATTCACCATCATTTAATGGCTTTAGAAAATCAAACAATTGATGATATAAATGAAGTCTGGTCGCATCCGATGGCAATTCTACAATGTCACAAATTTTTTAGAGATTATCCGAATATCAAATTAATCGAAGAAAAAGATACTGCAGAAGTTGCTAAAAGAATTCAAGAAAAAAAACTGATGGGTATTGCTGCAATTGCAAGTAAAGAGGCCGCCGAACTTTTCGGATTGAAAGTTATTGCCGACGATATTCAAACCATAAAAAATAATTCGACCCGTTTTTTTATCCTGAAAAAGGAAAAAGATATTGCCATTCACGCCAATAAAATTGGATATATTAAAAATAAAGCATCCATCAAATTTATTACCAAGCACCAAACCGGCAGTTTGGCAGAAGTTTTAGATATTTTTGCAAAACATGAAATTAGCCTTACCAAAATTCAATCAATGCCTATAATTGACAAACAATGGAACTACGCCTTTTTTATTGATTTGATTTTTGAGGATAAAAAATTGTATGAAAATGCCCTGCATTTAATTACTAAAAAGGTAAACTATTTAAAAATACTTGGTGAATACCAACAAAATAACATAAATAAATGATTTCTGTAGCTAACCGACTTAACGATGTGCAAGAATATTACTTCTCCATAAAATTGAGAGAAGTTCGATCTTTGATGGCGCAAGGCAAACCGATTATTAATTTAGGAATTGGGAGTCCTGATTTACAGCCGCCGCAACAAGTTTTAGATGCTTTGACCAAAGCCAATGTGCACGGTTATCAAAGTTACCAAGGTGTGCCCGAATTTCGACAAGCTATTGCCAATTTTTATCAAAAATATTATGGTGTTTCATTGAATATTGACCAAGAAATTTTGCCTTTAATGGGTTCTAAAGAAGGAATTTTACATATTTCAATGGCGTATTTAAACGAGGGTGATGAAGTTTTAATTCCGAATCCCGGATATCCAACATATAGTTCGGTAACGAAATTGGTAAATGCAAAACCTGTTTTGTACAATTTATCGGAAGAAAATAATTGGGAACCAGATTTTAATGAACTTGATAAATTAGAACTTTCCAAAGTAAAGATCATGTGGGTAAATTATCCGCATATGCCAACAGGAAGCACTCCGGATGAATCTTTATTCAAAAAATTGATTGCCTTTGCGAAAAAACATGATATTTTGATCGTAAATGATAATCCGTATAGCTTTGTTTTAAATATAACTCCGAGAAGTATTTTAGCAGTTGATGGGGCAAAAGAAGTCGCTATTGAGCTAAATTCTTTGAGTAAAAGCTTTAATATGGCCGGTTGGAGAGTTGGAATGGTTCTCGGAAAAAAGGAATACATCGAAGCCATCTTAAATGTAAAAAGTAATATGGATTCAGGTATGTATTTCGGAATTCAACAAGGAGCGATTGCTGCCTTGAATTTACCACAATCTTGGTTTGATAGCATGAACGCTGTTTATAAAAAACGCAGAAATTTGATTTGGAAAATATG
>RCMY010004779.1_pt1 | contig 11619 bp, 12 predicted proteins | sample 2041341 | NCBI WGS metagenome assembly RCMY01 (sample SAMN09708234, study PRJNA481090) | Marine sediment metagenome, whole genome shotgun sequencing project.
TGGTGGCACCGCCGATTTCCAACTCAGCCGCACGCCGGACAATCCGACCCCCGAAAAAATAACCGATGCCGACGGCGGCTACGCCGACGGCCAGGAGCCAATACCATTCGATCATCTCGCTGCCTTTCGATCCAAAGTGCCCACCGATCGTAGCCGTCGGTTGGAGTCTTCGCCCCCGGCCTAACTCGGGAGTTGCACCGACGCGACCGCTCGCCCGAAGCGTCTTAGGCCTTCGTCAATGTCATGGTCCGCGATATTGAGTGCCGGCGCAAAGCGGACAATGTCGGGCCCGGCCCGCAGTGCCATAAGGCCCTCTGCGAGAGCCGCGTCGACCAGCGTTTTGGAATGGCCGGCGTAGGCAGGGGCGAGGACACAACCCGCCCACAGGCCCTTACCCCTGAACTCAGAAAAGAGGTGTCGATCACGGTTGATCTCCACCAAACCGGCAAACAACCGTGCCGCTTTGGCCTTGACGCCCGCCAGAAAGTCAGGTTGGTTGATGATTTCAAACGATCGGCCCGCCACGGCCGTAGCCAGCGGATTCCCTCCGAACGTGGAGCCGTGCGTCCCAACGACGAAGCTTGACGCGATCTGGTCTGTGGTCAACATCGCCCCTATCGGAAACCCACCACCTAGAGCCTTCGCCGTCGTGAGGATGTCTGGGGTCACGTCGTATCCCATATAGGCATAGAGATCGCCAGTTCGACCCATTCCCGATTGGATTTCGTCGAAAATGAGGAGGGCGTTGTGCTTGTCGCAAAGGTCGCGCAGCCGCCGGATGAACATCGGATCACCCGCTACGAGGCCGCCCTCGCCCTGCACCGGTTCAACCATCACGGCGCATACCTGGTCGGAGAACGCGTCGCCGAGTGCGTCGAGATCGTTGAATGGTAGGTGCGTCACCATTCCCGGTTTCGGCCCGAATCCATCCGAATACTTGGGCTGACCACCCACGGTGACGGTGAAGAACGTTCGACCGTGGAAACCCTGGTTGAAGCTGATAATCTCGGCTTTATCGGCGCCGAACTGATCGACTGCGTAGCGGCGAGCGAGCTTCAGGGCCGCCTCATTAGCCTCGCCGCCCGAGTTGGCGAAGAAGACTCGATCAGCAAACGTAGCGTCGACCAGTTGTTTTGCGAGGCGGATCGACGGTTCGGTGGCGTAGGCGTTCGACACATGCCATAAGGTTTTGGCCTGATCGATCAGCACCTCGACTAGTTCCGGAGCGGCATGCCCGAGGGCGTTAACTGCAATGCCCCCTGCGAAATCGATGTATTCAGTCCCGGCCTGATCCCATGCCCTCGACCCGGCGCCACGGACCAGAACCATGTCGGCGGGCGCGTAGTTCGGGGTCATCACTGTATCGAAATCTGCTCGAGTAATTTCGTTCATTGTCACTCCGATAGGGTCGCCAAAGTGTACTGCCCCCGCTGCCCTTGGCGGGTTCACCAATTTCCAGTTACCGTGGAGGAATGAAAGACCTCTTAGACCATCTGCTTCCGGTCAACGCGGACCGCCTCGTCGACAAACTCGTTCGTTTGTCCGAGCAAAACTCATGGACCTACAACTTGGCGGGCCTGTCCGTGACACTCGACATGGTGTCCGGCGTATTCGATACCTTGGGCGGCTCGACTACCAATCTTCAGATCGCGGACCACGTCGAGATCGACGACCGAGGCGAACTGCATGGCAAGAAGCTCGGCGAGATCGCTTCGATTCGCAAGTGGCCGACTGCTCCGATCCAACTTCTTCTGGTCGGTCACTACGACACTGTCTTTAGCCCGGAGCATCCCTTCCAGACCACGCGCACCGACGGCGACCGGTTGATCGGCCCTGGCACCGCTGACATGAAAGGTGGGCTTCTTGTTATGCATGCGGCTCTGTCGACGCTGGAGGCGTCTCCTTGGGCTGGTCACGTCGGCTGGGAAGTCCTTCTCACCCCTGACGAAGAGGTCGGGTCACCTGGGTCGGCACCGGTGCTCGCCGCCGCCGCAGCTGGCAAGTCCGCCGGTTTCATCTTCGAACCATCATTTCCGGACGGCAGTTTGGCTTCGGAACGGAAGGGCAGCGGCACCTTCAACCTGCATGTGCGTGGGGTCGCTGCCCACGCCGGCCGCGATCATCATCTAGGAAGGAATGCGGTAATCGCCGCCGCCCGACTTGCCTCAACGCTCGACGACCTGAATCGACAATGGGACGGCGTGACCGTCAATGTCGGAGCTATCACTGGCGGTGGACCGACCAATATCGTGCCTGACAGCGCGGTCGTTCGCCTGAACGTGCGGGTCCCAACGGGCGCTCTTGCCGATGAGTTCCAGCGCACTGTCGAAGCAATCGCCGTGGCAGCCAGCGTCGAGGACGGCATCTCTGTTACGTCCTACGGGACGTTTACGCGTCGCCCCAAGGAACTAACCCCGGGTATCCAAGCATTGCTCGACGCTGCCAAAGACTCTGCAGCGATCATGGGCTTCGACCTTCGCTGGGCGCCGACCGGAGGCGTCTCTGACGGCAACAACCTCGCCGCCGCTGGCCTCCCCAACCTCGACAACCTTGGCGTACACGGAGGAAACATTCATTCCGATTCGGAGTTCGTGTATCCAGAGTCACTCTCAAGCCGCGCCGGGTTGGCCGGTCTGCTCCTACTCATGATCGCTTCTGGCGAATTGGAGGTCCCGCGTTGATACTCGTTCGACCAGTAACAACTGCCGATGTTGACGGGATGCTCGCTCTTTTTGAACGGGCCGGAACCGCCCTACATGGGATGTCGTCACTGAGGGCAGATCGAGAAGCGCTGAGCGCACGCGCCTCGGAAGCCGAGGCTGCTTTCGCACCGACGTCGGTGCCGGATCCGGCCGCTGACTATCTCTTCGTACTGGTCGATACCGATACGGACACCATCATCGGCACCGGCGCGGTGATCGCCGGCGTCGGTCTCAAGGACGCCTTTTACTCCTACAAGATCGTCACCCGAATCTATTCGTCGCGAGAACTTGGCGTCTACAACAAGATCCCGACACTCGTGCTCTGCAACGACTACACCGGGTTGACCGAAGTTGCCAGCCTCTTCGTCGATGCCGCGTATCGAAGCACTCGGGCGGGCAAGCTGATGGCCTTGTCGCGGCTCCTATTCATCACCGAGCACGCCGATCTGTTCACCGAGACTGTTTTCGCTGAGATGCGCGGCTACCACACACCGGACGGTCGGGTCCCGGTATGGGATGGCCTCGGGCACCACTTCTTTTCGCTTCCTTTCGAAAAAGCAGACGATCTCACCGCATCGGGAAGCAAGACGTTCATCGCCGAGCTGATGCCGTCGCACCCGATCTACATACCGCTTCTGAATCAGGAGGCCCAAGACGCTATCGGAGAAGTGCACGAGAACACGTTGCCCGCCCGCCGGATGCTCGAGAAAGAAGGTTTTCGTTTCCATGGCTACGTCGACATTTTTGATGGCGGGCCAACCCTCGAAGTCAAGGTGATGGACATGCGAGCGGCCACCGCCTCGGCACACTTCGTGGTTGAGCCAGGCAGCCCTCCGCCAGGGCCCGATCTGCTGATAATCAATCAGGAGATCGAGAACTACCGGGCGATCCTGGCAAACGGCCTCGTCGACGGCCACAGACTTATCTTGGAACCGGAGGTCATCGCCGGCCTGGCGATCTCACCTGGGGACATGGTCCGGATGATGCAACTTGATGCTCCCCGACCGGTGGAGGGCCTGTAGCGATGCAGATCAGCGGCCAGCTCTATATTGATGGCGCGTGGAATACAGGGACTGGAGCAGAGTTCGCGTCTACGAATCCTGCCACTGGCGAGGTTGTCTGGCGGGGTTTCGCAGCCTCGGCGCGAGAAGTCACCGCGGCTGTCACAGCCGCCCGAGCGGCTCGCCAAGGCTGGGCCGTCGACTTCGACCTCGCCGACCGTATCGCCATCGTAGAACGGTTCCGAGATGCTGTCCGCGATGAGGCCGACACGATCGCCGACCTGATCACCGCCGAAACGGGCAAAGCCCGATGGGAAACCTCTGGAGAAGCTGCCTCGATGGCAGCGAAGGTCGACATCAGTGTCGCTGCCTATCACGACCGAACCGGGACCACCACCCGGCCAGCTGGATCGGCTACGTCGATCACCCGACACAAGCCGCATGGCGTCTTGGCGGTTTTCGGTCCGTACAACTTCCCCGGTCACTTGCCGAACGGTCACATCGTGCCGGCGCTCATCGCCGGCAACACGGTCGTGTTCAAACCGAGCGAGCTAACCCCGGCGGTAGGCGAACTAACCGTTCGCATTTGGGAGTCCGTTGGCTTGCCAAACGGGGTCCTAAACCTGCTTCAGGGAGCGCTCGATACAGGTCAAGCTCTCTCCAAAGACGAAAGACTTGATGGCCTTCTATTTACAGGAAGTGCCACGACCGGTGCCTATCTACACGAACAGTTCGCTGGACAACCCGGCAAGGTGCTCGCCCTCGAAATGGGCGGCAACAACCCGTTGATCTTCGTCGACGCCTCGGACCTCGAGTCGGCCGTTTCCAACACCATTCAGTCAGCGTTCATCACGTCCGGACAACGATGTACATGCGCCCGGCGCCTCCTGGTACCCCTAACCGAACGCGGCGACCAATTCCTTGACCAGCTCGTCAACGCGTCCGCTCGGCTGCTGGTTGGAGACCCCTCCGGGGAAGTGTTTATGGGGCCGGTCGTGTCTGAGGTGGCGGCGAGCCGCCTGCTCGATGGCTACGGAAGCATGGTCGCGGCAGGCGCTGAGGTGCTGCTTCCAATGCAAAACCTCTCGGACGGCCCCGCGTACGTCACCCCTGGCATCGTCGACGCAACCGGCTTGGCATTGCCCGACGAAGAGCATTTCGGTCCACTACTGACCGTTTACCGTTACCGCAACCTCGACGAGGCCATAGCCCTGGCGAATCAAACCCGGTTTGGTCTAGCAGCTGGCATTTTCACCGAGGATCCGGATATCTATGAACGCTTCTGGGCGGCCTCAAACGCAGGAATCGTCAACTGGAACCGTCCATTGACCGGGGCCTCGAGCGGCGCTCCTTTCGGGGGTACCGGGGCGAGCGGCAACCATCAGCCATCCGCCTACTACGCCGCTGACTACGTCGCCTATCCGGTTGCTTCGCTCGAAGCGCCCGTCCTCGAGTCGCTCGAGCTACGCGGCCTGTCTTGACGGTGGAAGCAAACTTTGACGGATTGGTCGGGCCGACACACAATTACGGAGGACTGGGTTCGGGAAACGTAGCTTCGATGTCCAACGCTCAGGCGGTCAGCAATCCTCGGGAAGCCGCTCTCCAAGGACTCGCCAAGTCAAAGGCTCTCGCCGACTTGGGACTTGTCCAGGGAGTGCTCCCACCTCACGAGCGCCCGTTTCTACCAAAACTCCGCAATGAGGGCATCACGGGAACCGACGAACAGGTGCTCTTCCAGGCCGGCCATCGGAGTCCTCACCTGCTCCAGACCTATTCGTCTGCGGCGGCGATGTGGACTGCCAACGCTGCAACGGTGTCTCCCTCGACAGATACCGCCGACGGCAGGGTGCACTTCACTCCCGCCAACCTGGTCGCCCAACCTCATCGAGCGATCGAAGCGCCCGTTACATCTCGCATTCTCAAGGCAGTATTTCCCGACGACCGTCACTTTCGGCACCATCTCCCGCTACCGGTCGGCATGAGTTTCACCGACGAAGGCGCCGCCAATCACACCCGCCTCGCTCCTTCATACGGAGAACCAGGCGTCGAACTCTTCGTGTGGGGAAGACGAGCCCACGATTTCACGGCGGATCCCTACCTTCCAAGGCAGAGTTACGAGGCGTCCACTGAAGTCGCCAGGCTCCACGGCGTAAAGAAGGCCGTATTCGCTCGCCAGCACCCGGCCGCCATCTCAGCCGGGGTCTTCCACAACGACGTGATTGCCGTCGGCGACCGAAACCTACTTCTCCATCATGAACGGGCGTTCGCCGATCCCAAAGTCTTCGAACAGCTCCGAGCCGCTTTCGGGAACGGCCTGATGGTCAGAACCATAATGGAGGAGAAGGTGCCCCTGGCCGACGCAGTTGGGTCCTACGTCTTTAACAGCCAGTTGATCGACGTCAAAGGTCGGCGAGTTCTGGTGGCTCCAGATGACATTGATGACTACCCACACGTTCGTGAAGCGATCGAGGCCGTTGACGAGATCGATGAAATCCTCACATTCAATCTGCGTCAATCCATGCGCAATGGCGGAGGACCGGCTTGCCTGAGACTCAGAGTGGTCCTTACGGACGTAGAACTGGCAGCCGTCAACCCTGCATGCCTGTTGACTGACGCCCTATTCGAGGACCTCTCCAACTGGGTTCATCACCACTACCGCGAGTCGCTCAGTCCGGCCGATCTCGCCGATCCCCAGCTTCTCCAAGAGTCACGGGCCGCGCTCGACGAACTAACCGGCATCCTCAACCTCGGACCGGTCTACGATTTCCAAAAGGAATAATGCAGTGAAAATGCCGGTTGCAGATTGCGAGCTAACAACCGCGCCCTGAAAATAGGCTGCGCGTTTCCAAAGTCAACGCAAGGAGGGCCGTTCCATGGCCACAGTAAATATCACCAAAGACACAATGGAAGCAACGATCGATGACAACGACATCGTCATCGTCGACTTCTGGGCCGAATGGTGCGGACCGTGCAAGTCGTTCGCCCCGACGTTCGAGAAGGCGTCCAACGAACATCCCGACATCGTATTCGGCAAGGTCGATACAGAAGCCGAGCAGGAACTCGCTGGATCGTTCGGCATCCGTTCAATCCCCACGCTCATGATCTTTCGGGACAATGTGGTGCTGTTCAACCAGGCGGGCGCACTACCGCCGGCGGCACTGGCCGAGGTTATCGGTCAGGTCAAAGACCTCGACATGGAAGCCGTCCACAAAGAGATCGCTGAGCAGAACGAGGCCGCCGGCCACGAGCATGAGGACGATCATGATCACGCCGGCCACGACCACTGAGCACTGGGCACTGAGCTGACCAATTAGGAGAGGGTGCCCTCAGCGGTAGGACCGCTTCGCAACCTCTTCGAGCATGACCTCGGTGGCTCCACCACCAATGGCCCCGATTCGCGCATCGCGATACATGCGCTCGATCGGGGTCTCGGTCATGAAGCCCATGCCACCATGAAACTGTTGGCAGGTGTACATCACGTCGTTGACGAGTTCCCCGGCGAGTGCTTTCAACTCGGAGACCTGCTTCACGGCATCGTCACCTTGTTCTAGGCGCCAAGCGGTGTCGTATGCGAACGTCCGCAAAGCGTCGACCCGGCCTTGGAGCATTGCCAAACGGTGACGGATGGTTTGCTTGTCGAAGAGGGTCCCCCCGAACGCTTTTCGATTCTGCGTGTGGTCGTAGGTGAGATCTAGCGCTTCCTGAGACTCACCGATGGCGAGAGCTGCCAACACGAGACGCTCGTTCTGGAAGTTCTCCATGATGGCGTAAAAGCCGCGGTCAACCTCACCCAAGATGTTCTCGGAGGGCACCCACACGTTGTCAAACACGAGTTCGGCAGTGTCTGACGACCGCCACCCGTGCTTGTCGAGTTTCCTGCCGACTGAGAACCCCTCCATGTCCGGTTCAAGAATGAACATGGTGATGCCTTGATGGCCAGATGCTTCTGGATTGGTGCGGGCAGCGACGAAGATCAGGTTGCCATGCACACCATTGGTGATGAACATCTTTGAGCCGTTGAGCCGCCAACCTTCTCCATCTGGCTTCGCCGAAGTACGCATGCCAGCGACGTCAGACCCGGCATCGGCCTCTGTGATGGCGATGGCTGTGATCAGGTCGCCGGTCAGAATGCGGGGTAAGAATCGAGTAATCTGCACGTCGGTACCGGCGTGTACAAGATGTGGTGATGCCATGTCGGTGTGGACCAGTACTGTGGCTGCGAAACCTGAGTACGTCGACGATCCGAGTGCTTCGGCGAAGACAGTGGATGCAAGCGGACCGTAACCCACCCCGCCCAGGTCCTCGGGGATGCGTAAACCGAAAAAGCCGATCTCTCCCATTTTCCGGAGAACGTCCCGCGGTACCTGGCCGGCCTCTTCCCATTCGTCCCCGGCGGGGCGTACAAAGTCGTCGATAAACCGGTGGGTTTGTTCGCGAACGGCCAACAGGTCGTCGTTCATAAATATGGAGGGGCTAGTCATAAGCCGTAGGTTACGCTGTGAAAGCGGATACTGCAGATTGCCATGCCACTTGGCTCAGGTCCGGTGAGAACCCTTCGACTCTTTTTTGCGGAACAGAGAGAGTCCACCAAATCCGCTGATAACAGCGATGTAGAAGCCGAAGTCGTACGGCAATCCGGTGTTCGATACTGAGTAGATGTTGATGTCTTTGTTGAATATCGAGGCGATCAGCGAAATCGGAGCCATCCAGCCATGCCAGACTCCGGTAAAGAACCCAGCCGGATCTGGAGTTGAGGCTCCTCCTGGAAGGCACGCCGCAGCGAGCAGGGCTAGAACAATCAGGCCTGGTGCAATTCGCTTCATGGCGCGGAGCCTACTCGTCCACCGGTCGACGTTGGCGCTTCTTTGCGGTACTTCGGGCCAACGCCCAAAATCCACCGACGGATATCGCCGCAAACGTGAACCATTGGATGGCATAGACAAGATGGGGGCCCTCGTCGAGTTCGGGGAACCTCACAGAAATGGGCAGGTGAGAAGGGTCGGAGTCCCCATAGGCGATCCCGTACACCGGATAGAGCGGATAGGGCATCTGTTCGCTGAGGCGAGCAATATCGACCCGGTTGATGCGTTGCAGCACGCCGTCGGGTTCGACTGGTCCGAACCCAAGGCGCGGTTCGGAAGGTTGTAGGGTTACCTCGATCGTCTGCTCGACGCCGTCGTCGGTAGTGAACGGTGGCGTGTCCTCTGACAACGGTATCCAGCCCTGATTGATAAGGAGAGCGTTGCCGACCTCGTCAACGAATGGCGTGACCACGTGAAATCCGGCCGTGCCCTCATAAGTCTGCGATCGACCCAACACCTCATGGCTCGGATCGAAGTGCCCGGTCATTGTTACGGTTCGGAACGCGTTTTCTTCGCCAGTCGAACCGATCGGGTCATCGACGGACATCACCGTGTCGATGGGGACCGGCGCCTGACTGGCGCGTCCCTCGGCAATCGTATTGTCGAGTCGCCGTTCGGCGAGTCGGTCAAGTTGCCAGAAACCTAGCGAGACGAACGTATAAGTCGCTACCGCCACAATGAGCGCAAGCAGGACCCACAAAGGACGGATTAGGAATCGGTACACACAGCCATGCTACGACGAACTGAATGTTGGATTTACGGCTTCAGGCCGCGAGGCACAATCCGGGCAGCGCCCGCATAGACGGAGGCTCGTCATCCTCGGCTGCGAGGGCGGCTGCGACTTCGGCCAGGTTCTCCAGATCAACATCCCAAACCGCCACCGGTCGTTGCGTCCAACCGTCGCGAACCTTCTGCGATACCGCAACGGTAGGGTTTTCGGCGAGTTGATCGGACCAGATCCACGGCATGGGACACCTCCAGAAATAAGAGCGGAATCCCTCCTACGGTACCCCATCTGTCAAGCTCCGAAAACGCCCGTCCTGACGCGAACTACGCGGTTGTGTTTCTCTCAGGAAGAGGTGGAGGTTCCGCCGGACCGCCGACCATCGGCACCGACGGTGAAGCCAGAAGATCGACTCCACTCGGCACCCGCAACGCCCCCAAAGTACATGTGCGGTGCGTCAAACGGAACGGTCGGTAGGGTGCTCGCTCCCAGGTCGTATCCGGGTTCATGGCGTACGATAGCTCGAACATCGCCAATGATGGACACGTGAGCTCGTGGGCGCTCAATAGACTCGACGAGCGGGACGCCTTCGAGAAAATGGTGCACGAGCACCTGTACGATCGCGGTGGTGATTCGGTCTGCCCCTGGTGAGCCGATCGCTAGAACAGCGTCCTCAGATCGGGCCACGGTGGGAGCCATGTTGGAGACCAGCCGGGACCCAACTTTTAGGTTGTGGAACCCCTGGCGGTTTAGCTCGATTTCGCCGAGCGAATTGTTCATCCAGATACCGGTACCTGGTGGCATGACGCCGGATCCGTATCCAGCCGACATCGTGACTGAGCAGCCGAATCCGTTGTCGTCCACTGCCGAAACGTGGACAGTCGACGGTGACGTCAGGAGTTTACGCCAGTCGCCCGTGTTGGCCAGTTCGATTAGTCGATCAATCGGTTCGGTCCGGTCAGTGGCTTCATCGAGATGGTTGTGGCGGTATCCGAGTACGGCCTGTTGCGCTCGTAAGAGAAGATCCGGGTCGTCGCCTATGAGCGCCAGCATGGCGGTCACTGCTGCGCCACCGATCGCCGGGCCCGGGTTCGTTGCAACAACCCAGTCGGCTACGGGACTCATCAACGGTCTGCGATCAATCGCCACAAAGTGCTCGAGATCGGCCCGGGTTATGAGACCGCCGGAAGCCTCCATGTCGTCGGCGATAATCACGGCAATATCGCCGACGTAGAACATGTCGGCACCCTCGCTGGCGATGATTCGCAGGCTGTCGGCCAGGTGATCGATATGAACGATGTCACCTGCTTGCAGGATACCGTTCGGCCCCGACAGCGCCTTGGCGCCAATCGGATCGAGCGAGTAGATCGGATCAAAAGCGGTCTGGAGGTAGTAGGCGCACGCCTCAGGGAGCGGAAAGCCTCGTACGACATGGTCAATAGCCGGCTCAAAGAGGTCGTGCCACGAAGCGACCCCAAACCGGTTGGAGGCAGAGGCGATGGCCTTGAGCCCGCCCGGCGTTGCGACCGAGCCATGTCCGACAATGGTGGTTAGGTCGCCGCCGTACGGGAACGTAACGGTTCGGCCACCCTGACCGAAACGTTCGGGTGCCGCTCCCCGGCCGGGCATTTCCATGTATCCGTCGATGGTGATCGGATCGTCGTCGGGTCCCCAGATCGTCACGTAGCCGCCTGCACCCAGCGCACAGACCCCTGGTTCGGTCACCATCGCCACCAAAACGGCCGCAAGTGCGGCGTCGACAGCGTTGCCACCAAGGTCGGCAACGGACGTGCCGGCCTCGGCGGCATGTTGGGATGGGGCTGCGACAGCGACCTTGGGCATCGACGCAGGCTAGCGCCGCCTGATCCGTTACCGATTCCGCCCGACCGCATCTAGCCTGGGCGTATGAGAACTGTTCGGATCTTCGGGTTGGTAGCCGCTTCGATCATGGTCATTGCCCTCATCGTCTCGTTCAGTACCGGCGATTTCGCCGCCGAGGGCAGCCAGATACTTGGACTCGCCTGGGGGCGGATGAGCTTGATCGACCTCTATGTTGGGGCGGCCCTGGTTGGCGGTTGGATCGCCCATCGTGAACAGTCCTGGCCGCGAACCCTGGTCTGGTGGGTAGCACTCGTAGTGCTCGGACACCTTGCGTCGGCCATTTACGTGGTGGTCGCAGCCAGATCGCCAGATTGGAATACGTTCTGGTCCGGGTCGAACTCGGCTAGCGACAAGTCCTGAGGCCGATAGACCACCTGCGAAGCAATCACCTCGAGCCGGCTTTGCTTTCCATCAGGCGCTGACCAAAACCGCCGCTGCACCATCCCTGC
>RCMY010008223.1_pt1 | contig 11619 bp, 17 predicted proteins | sample 2041341 | NCBI WGS metagenome assembly RCMY01 (sample SAMN09708234, study PRJNA481090) | Marine sediment metagenome, whole genome shotgun sequencing project.
GACGTATCGGACGCTTCGATTTACCTTGCCAAGGTGAGGGTCGCGGGTTCAAATCTCGTCGTCCGCTCCAACATAATCCCTGGTCAGAGACCCACATCGGTGGGTCTCTGCCTGTTTTCCGATCGGTTAGGTTAGTAGACATGTCTACTATCCGTGCGCCCTTTTCAAGCGGTTCGTTGGGTGTTGTGGGTTGCCGGCATCGAGGATGGCATGTTGCTTCGGTCGTGTTCGGTGATGGGGTTCCATACCCCTCTTACGTGCGCGCGGCCTTCCATTCTGTGACAAGTTTCTTCGGGACTTTCCAGCGGGAGTAGCCTGACGTGGGCAAATCGACCGACATGCCGGCGCGGTACGGATGCGCTGACAGTTGGCTGAGGTGCTGGCGTTCGCCGACGGGCAGCTGCAGTCCATCACGGCGTCCAGATTTCAGAACAACCCCCATACCCACGGTCGGTCACGGATCCGGCACCCGCCGCACGCCTTTGGGGATGGTGAAGGATCGTCTCAGCCGTGGGTGTCCCATTTGTGCCACGATCTTTGGAGCGCCAGGCAACCATTCTGAATCCGCTCGCAGTCGTGCCGCAGCGCGCAGCTGCGCCGCGCTGTTCTGCGAGACGTTTCGAGCAGGTCCCCTGGCCGATGTCATCGGAGGACGAAATAGGTGACGACGACGCCGGAACCTGCCCAAGCGACCCATCGCCACTTGTCCTCCCGATCTGCTCGTCCAATCGCCAAGAAGCTTCCCACGGTAACGATGATCGCGAAGACGGCCAGAAATACGGAGTTCTCTAGCGCCACTCGATCACCAACGTCCAGCCGTCCAACGATGCGACCAAGACTGCCAACGCGGTGCCGATCGTGATGACGAGCCATCCGACTGGCAACGCCAAGGGCAGCCAGCGAACGACGCTGGCTTGATTGCGATTGGAACGGTCGCTGTGCCTAGCTCATGGTTCCAAACGGGTGGAGCTTCACGAACTCCGGGTTCTGGGAGACGTAGAACACGATGCCGCCGCGGTCGAGTTCGCCCTTGTTCATGAGATCGAGCCAGTAGGCGAAGCCTGGCGGATCGGGCACCCGGTCGAACATGTTCTCGTATACCCGGGTCAGGTAGGCTTCGTTGTCGGCCGCCGGGATGTCGTTGTAGAACTTGGCGAACTCTGTCTGATCAGGGCTGGCGAAGTACTGGACGATCTGATCGAGGCCGCGCTGTTCGCGCTGGTACACGTCGATGACCCAGTATTGGGACCCGTTGACGTCAGGTTCCCGGTCGAAGAACGCCGGGTACAGGCGCAAGATCTGGCCGTACTCGGCTGGATTGTAGTCGCTGGCGGTGACGAGCTGGCCCATGGTTGCGGCTGCGGCCATCGTTTCGGGGACTGGTGGCTGGTTCCGTAAATCCTCGAGGGTCGCCCGCATGGTGCTCCGGTCGACTGGTTCCACCAGGCCATCCACCTGCAACCCGGCGTATGCCTCGAATGCTCGAGTGGCGGTCGCGGTCGCAGCGTTGAAGTTGCCATCGGCTGTCAGGCGCGGTAGCGATGAGTCGGTGTAGAAGATCCAGTTGTCGAGCGCGATCTGCCACACCTCGACGAGTTGTCCCGAGGAACCTTCCTGGACGAGGGACTCGGCGGAGTTCGCTTCCAGATTCTCGACCGAGCGTCGCAACGTCACCAGCTCAGCTCGGGTGAGCACGGCATCGACGGTCAGTCCAGCCGCGGTTTCGAACTCCGTGGCCGCTGCAGCGGTGTTCGGGCCGAAGATGCCGTCTTCTTTGATCAGGGGTGTGGTGCTGGCCGAGAGGGCGAGGTAGTCGTTCAACAGGTCTTGTGTGTTGTCGACGACCTGACCTCGGTCACCAACAACGAGGGGCGGAAGGTCGCCACTGCCCCGAAGATCATCGAGCGTGTCCCGCATGGCTGCCCGGTCTTCGGGTTCGACGATGCCGTCGACCTGCAGCCCGGAGCTCTTCTCGAAATTGCGTGTGGCGCTTGTCGTGGTCGCGCCGAAGATGCCGTCCTCGATGAGCAGAGTGGTCTTCGCATTCGACAACCGGTAGTGGTCGTTGAGTGCCATCTGCCAGGTCAACACCGAATTTCCGGTGTCGCCTTCGCTCACCGTCGATGCCGCAGTGCTGGCTTCCAAGTCTTGGACGAGTCGGTTCAGCTCATCCAGATCGGCACGAGTCACCACGCCATCGACCACAAGGGTCCGCTGCGTCTCGAACAGTTCGACGGCCGATTTGGTGTTCGTTCCGAAGACGCCGTCCTCGGCGATCAGCGGCACGTTCGGACTGCCCAGTGCCAAGAAATCGTTGAGAAGCGTCTGGAGCGATTCCACCGTGTCGCCGGCATCACCTACCTCGAGCGGCAATTCCGGTGTGCTCTGAGCACCGGCGGGCGAGGGGGTGAGCGTTCCGCCAAGTATGAGGGCGGTGACGGCGAAAGCGGCGCCAAGGCGTCGGGGAGAATACATGGGCGGTCGCCTTTTGGTCGTCGTCTCGACCGTCCGAGCGAGGGCCTCACTGCCCTTGACTCTGCTGTCGGTATTGAGATGGATCTTCACGGTCGTCTTTCGTTTCGTTCGTTGGGTTGCTGCTGATTCAGGTTTGGCGCTGGATGACGTCACGTTCGGCGTCGGCGAGTCGGTCGAGTTCGTTCTCGTCGAGGCGCAGGCAGAGTGCGGGGATGATGACCGTGTCGTCGGCGTCGATGATTGCTCGCAGATCGCTGCTGAGGGCGTGGACCGTGTCATCGTCGAGTTCATCGGTCGATTTCAGCTGGGTCAAGATGCCGAGCGCCGCTTCGGCGTTGCGTTCGGCCAACCAGGCTGCATCGCTTGCGGTCCCCTCCGCGACACGGTGGAGTTCGGGATACACGACGGTTCCGACAAGATCCTCGTAGCGCTCGAGTTCGTTGGCGAGAGATGTGGCCCGCCGGCGACGATCTGCAGACGTCGCGGAGCGAAGGATGCGCAGCCCATCGAACAACCGCTCGTGGGCCGCGACGATCGGCTCGGCAAACCGCTCCGATGCCCCGATCGACGCACCTGCGGGGGCCGTCTCGTCGACGGTGCTGACCTCGATACCGGTGTCGACACCGTGGGAGCGTGTCGCGGTGACTCGTACGGCGACCGACGAACCGCCATAGAGTTCGGCAGGAACGGACCCGGAATCTTGCGTAGCGTATGACCAGTCGGGTTGCTTGTCGGCGAAGGAGCTCGCGATCACTGCTCGATCGTGGATCAGATCGACGATCGGAGCGATCAGGAACCGTCTGTTCGACCGAGCCGGTGAGGTGGCCCGCCACCGTTGCCCTACCCAGTTCGAGCAGGCTCGCGACCGCTGCGGGGTGTTGGCTGGCCAGGGCGCACCTGGCGCCGTCCTCTACCGTATGGAAGCGCTCATCGAGTATCGCGAGCGTGTCACTCGGGGCCGAGGAGGTTCTCACCTCATCGAGCAGTTGCGCGATTTCCAGGCCGTCGGACTTGCACGGCGTGCACTGCCCGCACGATTCGATCGCGAGGAATCGAGCGACGCCCTGGGCGACGGCGACGAGGTCGGTTTGGTCGTCGAACAGGATGAAACCGCCGGAGCCGAGCCCGGATCCGATGACTGAGAAGGCTTCGTATGACAGCGGCGTTTCGAACTGTTCCGCTTCGATGGCGGTGTTCGCGGTGCCGGAGATCGCCGCAACCAGTGTCCTGCCGGGTCGGTTTCCTCCGCCCAGGGCATAGATGACGTCCCAGAGCGGTGTCCCCATGGGAAATTCGCCGACTGCGTGTCGTTCGGTGTCGCCGGTGATCGTGCACACGATGGTGCCTGGCGAGTCGGGCGTGCCCACCGAGCGGAACCACTCGGGGCCCTCGGCGATGATGCCAGGGATGTTTGCCAGCGTCTCGACGTTGTTGATCAGTGCGGGTGCTCCGCTCAAACCACCTTCGCCTGCGAGCGTGCTACTCGCCGAGGTGTTGGCCGATGGCTCGTCTGGATTGTCGAGACCGCGACGATAGGGAGGCGTTACCCGAGGGAACGGATAGCGGCCCTCGACGACCTCCACAAGTGCTGATTCTTCACCGAACAGATAGTCGGCTGGTCCCTCGACGATGCGAATGGTGATGTCGTGGAGTCCTTCCGCCTCGAACTCGGAGATCGCTACTCGCAGCCGTCTGATCTCGGGTCGGAACGACGCCTTGATCGCAATGATGATTTCGGGTGCACCCACCGCCCGGGCTGCGATGAGCGCACCTTCGAGGACCCGGTACGGGTTTCGGCGGATGATCGCCCGGTCCTTGAATGTGCCCGGCTCGCCTTCGGCGGCATTGACGATCACCACCGTGGGCTCGACCGAACTCCGGTTGTCGGCCACCGTCCGCCACTTGAGACCGGTGGGGAAGCCCGCGCCACCCCGGCCCCGTAGTCCGGCATCGGTGACCGTCGCGATCAGGTCGTCGGGATCAGTGACCGAAGCGAGAGATAACGCCCGTCCGCCTCCAGTCGCGAGGTACGCACCGAGGTCGGCGACGGGTTTGGCATCGAGAACACGTTCGACAACAGCCATCGTGACGGACGGCTTCGATCCCTCGTCGGGCAAGTTGGCATCGCTCATCAGCATGGTGTCCTTTCGGTAGAGGTGGTGTCCGTCGGCGGTGTGGAATCGGACTCGTCGGTCAGTGCCGGTATTCCGGTGCCGCCGGATCGTTCCTTGAGCGGACCGGATCAGCGTCGAGAAGCATCAGGGTCGGTTCGCGAGTTTGATGTCGGCGTACCGTTCGATGTTCGCGACGTGGCGTGGTGAGCGGCGAAGCCTGGCTGCTGTTTCGGCTCGGTCAACGCCTTCGGAACGAGCCCGAAGGACTTGCCTTTCGATTGGCCTGAGCACCTCTCCGGCGACCGAGCGTGAGATGAACTCGGGCCGGCGCAGCTGTGACCATTGCAGGACCCTGGCGATGTGGCCCGGGCTCCGACGCAGACGCCATGCGATCTCGCCGATCGGCATACCGCCTTGTTGGAGCTTGGTCACCGTTCGGGTCAGCGGCCGCATCGGTTGCGTCGATTCGTTGGTGGTTCGAACATGATCCCCCGCCCGCTCACGATCGGATTCCTCTGAGTACCGCTCCGAGTCCTTCGGCGGGGGCGTCACGGCCTGGCGGGATCACAACGATGCGGGCACCAGTGAGCACCGCGCACCGCAGCGCGATGTCGTGAAGCGGCGCCCGTTGAAAAACGGTCTCACTCCCGAGGTCGGGCGGGTCCAGTTTCGGGTAACTGTGTGCCGGGTCTGACGCTGTGCAACCGGTCGGTCTCGGCCCGATAGCGTTGTCGACTTCATTGGTGTCATCGACAACGTGGAGGGTGTCGACTCTGGCTCGCCGTAGGGCCTGGAACACTGCGTCGCAGCCTTCGACCGCTCTGCCGGTGCCGAGCGCATCGGCGAAGGCCGCCTGTTCTTGGTCGAGTTGTTCGACGGCAAGGCCTGCGACGTGGTTGACAGTGTCTGCAGCGATCTGGTCGATGCTCCAGTCGGCTCGGGCACCGTCGATCTCGCGTACAAGGGCGTTGGTGTTTGCCGAGAGATGCAGACGGAGAAACCCCAGTGCCCGGGCATCACCGGCGACGATGACCGCTCGGGCTTGGTAGGCCATGACGAGCCGATCGACCTCGGCGGCTACGTCTCTGGCATTGTTCTCCCACAGGTTCTCAGCCCGTTGCTGAAAGCGACGTTGCGACCAACCACCGGGTGCGCTGCGTTGGATGTGTTCGTCGTCGCCGGTGATCGTGGTGCCGACGTCGTCCCGGTTCGGACTGACGGCGATGACATCAGCACCGGTGCGGTCGACGACAACGATGACGTGAGCGATTCTCGACTGGTCCCAACCAAGGAACGGGAGCAGCGCAGGAATGACAGCGCAAGTGCCGAGCGGAGCAGCGATGGGTTCGGTGATGAATCCTGCTGCGAGCAGCGCTCCGTCGGCGGCTATGGCAACGATGGTGTCACCCCGGTCATCTGCGTGGCTCGTCACAGGGTCTATAGCGTCGAGATCGAGTTCGGAAGCGCCACGGTCACCGAGCGATCGCCTCAGGTTCGACCATTCCAATTCCAGTCGGTGGGCGGCATCGCTGTCCGCCCGGTCGTTCTTCGCAGGGAGGTAGACCGTCACCGTCGGGCGGAAGGACAGCAGCAAGGCACGCAGCCGGTCATGGTCGAGCTGCCGGGGCCCCAGTTCTGTGATGGTCCCCGTGACAGCGTCCTGCTTTGGGGTGGTCATGGCCGGGCCTGACGGATCGTCGCATCGGCATCGCGGGAATCGATACGGCCGAACGTGCTGTCCAGCAGGCGCTGCATCTTGTGGGTGGCGTCGCTACAGGCATGTTCGATGGTGTCGCCGGTGCCGGTGACCACGACTGGATCGAGGTCCGATGGTCTCGGCTCGAGCAGGCATCGAAGTCCCCTTGGCCGATCGCTCGGTGCGCCGTCTTCGTCGCCGAGGTGGGCTTCGACACGGATCAGCCGGTCTCCGTATCGATCGAGCGCAGCGTGAATGGTGGTTTCGACAGAGCGGGCGATGTCCTCGCCACCGTCGACCGTGTTGTCAGTGTTGACCTGGATCTTCATCGTTGGCCTCGTCTCGCTGGTTGGTTTCGGCACTTGCGTCGTGATTGCTGTCTGGGCCGGTGACGTCGTCGACTCCGCGTTCGCTCACCGAATGACCAGAACCGGACAGGGTGCGTTGTCGATGAGATATCGGCCGACCGAGGGATCCAGAAGCCGTTCCCAAACGCCTCGGTCGTGGGAACCGATGACCACCACGTTGGACTGCTCGTCGGCTGCCATCCGACAGAGCTGTCGACCGACATGGCCGACTTCGCCTTCCACCACGGCATCGGCATCCGTGGGCAGATGCTCCTGTGCGGACCTGGCCGTCTCCTCGGCTGCGGACTCGGCGGCACTGAACTGATCAGCCAACTCGGCCCCGTTGCCATAGATGCTGCCGGGGAAGCCAGCGGTGAACAAAAGCCCGGAAGCCTGGCGCCGGCCGACGCTGGCGATGGTGTACTCGGCTGCCGGGCCGAAGAGCTCGAAGGCGGTCGTGACCGCATCACGAGACTCGGCGGAGTCGTCGACGCCGATGAGCACCCTCATGGCGCGTCCTTTCGGGAATCAACGCTGCGCGTGTCCAGATCGAGCCGAGATGGTACGTGTACGGGCGGCGATGGATTGGGGCTCTGGTCCTGAATGCGGGGCTTGAGCTGTGGTTCGCGCGTTCGTCGTCGACTCACCACGGCGGCGTCTCGACCGGTCCTCGACTTCCACCACCCGCGCATCGAGTGGTCGAACCTGGCGACGGCGCGGTAGCGGATGGCAAGCGTGCGTGTTCCGAGGATCACAGCGATCACCGTGGCGCTGACGAGGAGGACGCCAATTATCAACGTGCTCGTCATGACTGCACCGATTCGACATCGGATGCGCGAGCGGCCGCACGGGCTGTTGCCAGTTGGTGATACGTCGAACGAATGTGGGACATGTTGAGCCTCCAAGTGGGCTTCAACACGCAACCAGGGTTCGGAGCAACGTGATCAAGAGCGAATCGCTCTCGTTGCCACCTTAGGCCGAAATGGCGCAAAGGCAAGTGCTCCTCGCCGGGCGCGGGGCGCGGCCCCTCGAGTTCGGTCTCCGACGCCGGGGTGACGCATCGTCTCATCACCGAAAGCCAGTCGTTCTCGCTCAACCTTTGGAACGCCGAAGACAGCCGTGTGTTCGTCAAGTTCTCCAAACCGGCCAGCTACGACAGTGGGGAGTTGAACGGCCGCCAGGTCCGAGACGGTGTTACCGGGTCGCCCGTCTTCACCGAGGCTCTGGCGTGGATCGATTGCGAAGTCCGACAGGCAATCGACTTCGGTACCCACACCCTGTTCGCAGGCGAGATCGTGGCGGCCGGTATCAACGACGACGACGCCCGCGCCGCGTCCATGGCTGACACTCGAATGAAATACGGCGGCGTCAAACGAGGCGGACATACCTAGGGCCACACGCCGCTTGGCGCACGCGTCAGGACCCGCCCTCAGCCGCCACCAACCACTGAAAGTCGAGAGACCCAAATGAGTGCACACACCGCAGGCTTACGATCCCTGGCCGAACATGACGGCCCGTTTCTCACTTTCATGGTCCCGGCCCCGAGCGCAACCGACGATGCGGTCCACCGGTTCGAGGTGGAACGAGTCAACGCTTTCAAGCAGATATCCGATGTCTGGCCCGCAGATGAGATCGAGACATTGGGTCAGACGCTCGCTGCGCTGCCCAACGACGCCGGTGCGGCTATCGCGATCCACCCAATCGGTGGGCCAACCATCGTCGAGTTCATCGCCAACGGGATCGAAACCGCTCGACTCGACGAAGGGCCGCTACCTCGACTCGCGCCACTGATCGAAGCCCGACAGCGAGTGATCGCCCACGTGGTGGTGGAAGCTGATCTGGCTGGAGCGAATATCACCGCTGTTGATCGGGGAGAGGTGGTCGCAACCGACACTGTCGATGGCGACACCCTCCACATACACCGCGGTCATCCCGGAGGGTGGTCCCAACGGCGGTTCCAACAGCGAGCAGAAAACACGTGGGACTCAAACGCCGACAACGTCGCTGAAGCTGTCGCTGCCATGGCCGATCAAGTCGAGGCCCGCCTGATACTGGTGGCTGGCCCGACCAGGGCGCAGTCCATGGTCGCCAAATCTATTGCCGACGCCACCACGACACGAGTCGAATGTATCGATGCCGGCGACCTCGACGGGATCGCCGCCGAGGTTCTTCGCTTCACCGCCGACGTCGCCGCCCGCGACAGCAAAGAGCTCATCGAGAAAGCACGTGAGGCGAAAGGGACCGACCGGGCGCCGGTGTCGACCGAGCAGCTCCTCGAGGCCCTCGACCTCGGACAAGTCGACACGTTGCTGGTTCACGACCCGGCCGACGCCATCGTCGCCACGGAGCCACGTCTGATAGACCGCTGCATCAAGGCGGCCCTCCTCACCGATTCGAACATCCACGTCGTCCCCAACGTCGACGTCCTCGACAACGGCGTCGCGGCGCTCCTCCGCTGGTAACCAAATAGCGCGCCTCGGCCTGGATCGACCCTGCAGTTGAGGCATACAAGGCAGCAGTAGATCGACTTCGAGGAGAACAGAAGATGAAAGCAAGCAAATTGAAGGTTCTGATAGCGGTTGACGACACCGACGAGTCGATGGATGCAGTCAGCGCTGCGTATGACCTGTTCGGAACGGCACCGGACTACCTCGTCACCAGTATCGGGCGGATGCCGACGATGTCATATCCGACGACTCCTGGCGGTGGGATGCCGATCTATGTCGACCTGGGAGCGACGGTCGAGGACGTGAAGCAGAACGCTACCGCCACGGCCCAGGAGGCGGCTGAGAACCTCGAGGTCGACGCATCTATCGAGGTCGATACCGGCCCGGCCGGCGCAGCGATATGCCGGATCGCCCAGGAAACGGGGGCGTCGATCATCGTCATCGGCTCACACGACCGCTCGATCTGGGCCAGACTCTTCCAACCCTCGGTCGGCAAGTATGTGGTCGACAACGCTCCCTGCCCAGTTCTCGTAGTCCGCTGAGACTGTCGCCTGTTTAGCTGCTGACCTTCGTTCTGGCAGACGAGGAAGCGATGACTGGATGAAGGGCAGAGCTCTGTTGTCCTTGACGGTCCCGTTCAACGGAGGCCGGTCAACGTGATTGGTGCTGGCGACGGTCTCCTACCGGACTACCACGACTGGGCATGGTGCATGATCGATGATGTAGCGGCCGACGGATGGGTCGAGGAGACGTTCCCACACTGATTTGTCGTGAGACCCGATCACGACGATGTCGACGTTGTGGTTCGTGGCGATCCTGCACAGATCTTTGCCGGCGTTACCGACGCCGAACGAAGTCCCCAACTCGATCCGGATATCTGGGTCCCCGGTTGACTTCCCTGCCGCTTCGGCAGCGGCGAACTGTTCCTTGATCTGGGCAGCAGACCTCACCATGCCGCCGGGGAACAAGGCGGAATAGAACGGGGACCGCTCGCCCACTGAAACGACCAAATACTCTGCTTTGCTGCCGAAGTACTGGAAGGCGGTGTCAACAGCGTGACGAGACTCCTGCGAGTCGTCGACACCGATCAGCACTCTCACGATGCACTCCTTTCAGCGAAGTCGTTGCAGGTGTTACTCAGGGTCGACGATCAATGCGTACGAGCCGAGCGAACGTAACGAGGCGGCGCTCACGTGACCCTGCGACGAGAGAACGCCCGTCAACCGCCCGGTTGCGGAATCGAACATGACATCGTCGACGGTTCCCTGTTCGAAGCCATTCGTGTCGAGAATTCGCGAACCGCGGGCAACGATCTTGCCCTTGACAGCATCAGTGTCGCGGCCTTTGGCGACGTGTTCGGGGTCCTCAGCGTGTTCAACCATCACCGCGTCAGGCCCGAACGATCGAATCTTGGACCACGGGATCACTTCCGCCCGTCGACCTCGCCCCGACACATGCACCGACTCGATCATGGTCGCAGTCGGATCGACCACGAAGCCTTTGACCTCGCCGATCGTTTCAGCGTTGTCGGCGGCGACGACCGATCGGCCCTCTGCTGCGTTGAATGTGTCGCTCATCAGGTCTCTCCCTGCAAGTTGGACTCCCGGTACTCGGTGACCGCAGCGCCGAAGCCAGCGAGGTCGTTCCGGACGAAATCAGTCGCTGAAGCCGGTAGAAGCAGGTTCTCGCCAGAAACCGACATCTGTTCAGAAATGGGCACGAACACCGAGTCGTCGCTGTCCAGCGGGTCGATCTCGTAGCCGACTGCCTCGGGGTTCGTACCGGTCGAGACGATCACGCCGACGACCTCGCCGAGCTCGTTGCCATCGGCGGTCAGCACTCGATCACCGATGACCGAGCTGGCATCACCCGGATGGTCGAGCGCTTCGGGCGTGCTGCTCTCGGTGATCGAGGATTCACTCGGCACCATGATTGCGTCAGCGCCGATGGCGCTGAGTGCAGAGGCTGGCAGAACATCCTTCAAACGGCCGGAAAACAGGCCTCGCTTGTTGAGGGTGAAACCGATGAGCTGGTGGGCGACTGCGTCATAGACCACGTCACGAACCTCTGCCACGTCCTCACCGGACAGGATCGACACCACAGGAAGACCGATCAGATCACTCGCTCGCATCACATTGTTCACTTGACGTCCTTCTTGCTTGAGTCAGCGGCAAGCACGGAACCGCTTCGGCGGGCTCGCCTCGCTACTACGAAGGCCACACCGGCGATCACGAGAACCGCCAGCACAACAAGAATCCACGTCCACAGTTCCATGTCGTATCCCCTTTTCGTCGTGCCCCGAGATCTCGTGCAACCCCCATCATCGCCCACCGAACGGGTTGTTGCCGATCAACTCCGGACTCAAGCCGAACTGCCGGACGAAATCGGCCCATGAGGCAAAGTGGCTGGTACGGATAGTAGACCTGTCTACTATCTGGCCGGACTGGGTCGGACCTATCGGACGGTTTTCCGGACTACAGGCTGCTGGCCGGACTGTGTCGGACGTATCGGACGGTCCGTCTTACCTTGCCAAGGTGAGG
>RCMY010010317.1_pt1 | contig 11616 bp, 10 predicted proteins | sample 2041341 | NCBI WGS metagenome assembly RCMY01 (sample SAMN09708234, study PRJNA481090) | Marine sediment metagenome, whole genome shotgun sequencing project.
TCGTTCCTCCGAAGCCGTTCACGAGGTCGCGACCTTCGATGGTGACCTCCTCGACATCGTCGGGAATCACGACCCCGGTCTGCGTTCGCGTGAACGGCTGCTCGGCGGCGTGGTCGTGGGCGAGTTCGTGGACATCGAACACGGTGCCGTCTGGCCCGAGAACTCGCCAGCCGTCGGCGTAGCGCTCCGGCGTGTCGTACGGCGACGACACGGTCACCGCGAAGGTCCACGTGTTCGTCGAGTCGGCGCGGGTGGCCTCGACGTCGACGATCTCGGGGAACTGGTCGCCCTGGTCCGGTTCGACATCGGGGTCGGTACCCGACACGCTCGCGAGCGGTTCGGCGTCGTCGCTGCTGCTCGAACAGCCGGTGAGGGCCAGCCCGGCTGCCAGCACGCCGACGACCGCTCGTCTCATGTGCCCGACAACGCGGCGACGACGGGAGCGAACGATTCGACGTCGTTCTGTCCGACGATGATGTAGCTGAAACCCCACCGCTCGCGACGCTCCTGGAGTTCGTCGATGATCTTGCCGGTCGGTCCGACGAGCGCGAAGGGTGATTCGGCGATGATCTCACTGGGCGCACCGGTGAACTCTGACAGGGTTCCGAGCGCCTGATCGACGTCGTCGGTGACGAACACCATGAACGCGCGCAGGTTCATCTCGATGTCGTCGGCCCGGCCGGCAGCGGCGGCACGGACGATCTCGACCTTCTCGTCGACTGCCTGAGCGGTCATCGAGTCGAACGTCGAGGCATCGACCGCGCCGGACGTGAGCGTCGCGTTGATGCCGACGATGTCGGCCTCACGAGCGGCGAACGACAGCACACGCTTGCCGCCGCCTCCGATCAGCACCGGCGGGAGGGACTGCACCGGCTTCGGCGAGCCGTCGTAGTCGGTCACCGTGTAGTACTCGCCGTCGAAGGAGAACGGCCCGTCACCGAGCGCCCCCTTGATCACGGCCAGGCCCTCGATGAAGCGGCTCACGCGCACACCGGGGGAGTCGTACGGGATGCCCGACTGCTCGTAGTCGCTGACCATCCAGCCGGCACCGAGACCGATCTCGACCCGGCCGTCGGACAGCACGTCCATGGTTGCGAGCTCCTTGGCGAGCACGACCGGGTGCTTGTAGTCGTTGTCGTACACGAGCGCACCGAGGCGCAGGGTGGAGGTGGCGTCGGCGGCGCACTGGAGGGCCGGGACCGGCGCCAGCTGGTCGGAGAAGTGGTCGGGCATCGTGAGGGTGGAGTACCCGTTCGCCTCGACGTTGCGGGCCAGGTCGACCCACTCCTGGCGGCTTCCGGTTCCGTTGGCCTGGACACCGAAGCGGAACGGGCGTTGCGACGTCGACATGGCCCACACCTTACGAGGTGACTGCCACCCGTCGGCAGAGCGCCCTCGGTAGTGTCGGGGCCACTGTGACGCGGCTGAGCTGGATGTTTCGGATGGCGTTGGTGATCGGCGCGGGTGCGCTGCTGGTCTCGGCGACCGTCGTCGCCGTCGCGCCGCGACTGTGGCGTATCGCGAACGCCCACGAGGAGATCCCGGTCGAGCTGCCCGACTTCGCCGATCTCGCCCAACGCTCGTACGTGTACGACCTGTCAGGCCGTGAGATCGCGTCGTTCGAGGTCGAGAACAGCCAACCGATCCAGATCGCCGACGTGCCCGACCACGTGGTCGACGCGTTCCTCGCGGTGGAGGACAACGAGTTCTGGGTCCACAACGGTGTCAACGTGCGCAGCTTGTTCCGGGCAACACTCTCGAACTTCGCGACGGAGGGTCCGATCCAGGGTGCCTCCACGATCACGATGCAGGTTGTCAAGAACGACTACATGGCCGGTTTCGAACGCGACGGCCGCTACAAGGTGCTGCAGGCCACATACGCCGTTCGCCTCGAGAAGCAGAAGACCAAGCAGGAGATCCTCGAGCGGTACCTGAACACGGTGTTCTTCGGCCAGAACTCGTACGGCATCGGCGCCGCGGCGGAGACCTACTTCGGCAAGTCGGTGCAAGACCTCGACTCGATCGAGGCGGCCTTCCTGGCCGGTCTCGTCCAGGCGCCGTCGAGCTACGACCCGATCAACAATCCCGAGCGAAGCCGCGTCCGATTCGGCCAGGTGCTCGACCGGCTCGAGTCGATCGAGATGATCACCGAGGAGGAGCGGATCGAGATCGACGAGACCTTCGTGCTGCCCGAGCGTGTCCGCCGTCGGGCCGAACGGGCGACGGAGCGCACCTATTTCACCGAGGCGATGCGCGATTACCTGCTCAACCGATCCGACATCCTCGGCGACACGTACGAGGAGCGGTACACGCAGTTGCACCGCGGCGGACTCCGGATCAACGCCACGATCGACCCGTTCCTCCAGGCACGCGCCGAGGAGGCACGAAACGAACTGCCGGGCAACACGGTCGGGATCGACGCCGCGCTCACGTCGATCGACGTCGAGACCGGTGCGATCCGAGCGATGGTCGGCGGCAAGGGCTTCGATCCCGGCCAGAACGAGGTCAACCTGGCGCTCGCGCCGAGCCAGACCGGGTCGAGTATCAAGCTCTTCATCCTCGCCGCTGCGCTCCAGGCCGGCGCCCCCCCCGACGACCTCATCGACGGAACGCACCCGTGCCGGCTGCCGAACGAGGGCAACCCCGACGAGCCGTTCTTCGAGATCCGCGGCGGTGTGAACGGCGGCGTCGACACGCTCCGGCGGCACACGGTGCGGTCGATCAACTGTGCGTTCGCCCGCACGTCGCAGATCGTCGGACTCAACCGGATGGTCGACACGGTCTATCGGATGTCGAGCAGCCCGTATCTGTACGAGGGGCAGTCGCCGACCGAACGGGAGCCGATTCAGCCGTTCGCGTCGTTCGCGACGGGCGCCAACGAGATGAGCACACTCGACATGGCGGCGGGAATCCAGTCGATCGCCAACGAAGGCGTGCACCACGAGCCGTACTACGTCGAATCGATCGACGACGCGTTCGGCAACCGCATCTACACGCACTCGAGCGCCGGGACCGAGGTACTCGACCGAGGCGTCGCTCTGACAGCGATCGACGTGATGAAGGGTGTGCTCACCGGTGGCACCGCCCGCGGCAGCCTCGCCGATTTCGCGAGTCGGCGACCGGCGTTCGGCAAGACGGGCACGCAGCAGAACAACTGGACGTCGTTCTTCGTCGGTGCCACCCCCGAGCTGGCCACGGCGGTCCTGGTGCGCGACCCCGACCGATACACGCCGATGGTGAACATCCCCGAGTTCGTTGAGGCGGGTGTGCCCCGCGTCCAGGGCGGTACCTTCCCGGCGCGGATCTGGGGCGCCTTCAACGAGGCTGTCGCGCTCGGCCAACTCGGGGAGCAGTTCGAGTTCGCCGATTGGGATCGGCCCCCGCCACCGGCGCGCGGTCCGGCACGTTTGTATCTGCCGGGCAACGAGTGCCTGTACGAGATCATCGGCTACGAGGTGCCGGCGACCGTGGCGCCCGACGAGTCGGCTCCGCCCGAGCCGGAGGGTTTCCGAGCGCCCGGGGCGCCGCCCGCGACCGACCCGCCGGCACCACCACCGGGTACACAACCGCCAGAAACGACCCCCGAGACGACCCCGACCACGACGGTGCCGCCTCGGCCGATCTTCGGGCAGGTCGAGAGTGGCACTACCATCCCCCCTGATGTCCTCGATCCCAACGCCCCGCTGCCGTCGGCTCCTGTCGGACAGCTCGTCCAGCCCTGTCGCTAGGCGAGCCCTGTGACCCATCCGATCCTCGAACTGCAGGCGGCAGACACGATGGCCGACCAGCTTCAGCATCGGCGCGAACATCTTCCCGAACGTGAGCAGTTGCAGGCGGCCAAGAACGCGCTCGTTCGCTGGAACGAGGCGCGGATGGTGACGCGTAAACGGGTTGAGGAACTCGGGGCCACGATCGAGCAGGCCGAACGCGACTCACACGAGATCGACACCAAACTCGAACGGTTGCATCGGCAGTTGAAGACGGTGATCGCCCCGCGCGAGGCCGAGGCGCTCCAGCACGAGATCACCGCCCTGCGTGAGCGACGCGGAGAACTCGACGACGTCGAGCTAAGCGCACTCGAAGAACAGTCGGTCGCCGACGACGAACTCCGGACCCTGCTCGATCAGGAGGGTGTGCTCACCGAAACGTACATCGCCGCCGACAAAGAGGCGAGCTCGGCCGAGACCGACATCGACGGCGAGCTGGCACGAATCATCACCCGGTTGGAGACGCTGCGGGCGGCCGTCGACAAGAAGATCCTCAAGCGCTATGACCGGTTGCGGGAGCAGCATCTGATCGCAGCGGCGACGCTCGCCGGGTCGCGTTGTGAAGGCTGCCATCTCGATCTGTCCGCGGCCGAGGTCGACGAGGTCAAGGACAGCGCTGCCAAGGGTGGTCTCGCCGACTGCCCGCAGTGCGGTCGACTCCTCGCTGTCTGACGATCGATGTTCTTCTGGTTTATCGGCACCGTCGTCGTGGCGGTGTGGTTCGTCTTCCGTGATCCGTCGTTCGACTACCGGCTCCTCGTGGTCGGTGCCGTGCTGCCGGCGGTGGTCGATGCGTTCTTCGGCGGGGCGCGGGTGCTGCACAGCATCACGTTCAGCGTTGCCCTCCTCGTCGTGCTGATGCTCGCCACCTCGGGCCGCAAGCCGATTCGCAAGACGTTGCTGGGTCTACCGGTCGGCACGTTGCTGCATCTGGTGATGACCGGCGCGTGGACGAACACGACCGTGTTCTGGTGGCCGTTCGGTGGCTGGTCGTTCGATGATGCTCGGCACCCCGTCGCCGCACGCGGTTGGTGGAACATCCCGCTCGAACTGATCGGGCTCGGGCTGTGCTGGTGGATCGTGCAGCGCGCCGAACTGCGTGACCCGGAGCGGCGGGCGTGGTTCATCCGGACGGGGCAGCTCGCGCTGCCCGTGCAGTGAGCCGAACTGTGCTTCACTGACGTCGTGCTCTATCTCGTGCGACATGGCCGTACCGACGCCAACGCCAGTGGGCTGCTCCAGGGGCGGCTCGATCCGCCGCTCGACGAGTTGGGGCACCGGCAGGCGGCATCGGTCGCCGAGCGGATCGGCCCGGTCGACGAGGTGTATTCGAGTTCGCTCCTGCGAGCGCAGGACACGGCCCGGTACTTCAGCGACGACGTCGTCACCGACGACCGCTGGATCGAGGTGGCCTACGGCGAGTACGAGGGTGTGCCGGTGGGGGAGGTGCCGCCCGAGGTCTGGCAGTCGTGGCGCACCAACCGCGAGTTCGCCACCCGGGGCGGTGAGAGCTTCGGGTCGCTCGATGCCCGAGTCCGCGAAGCGTGTGAGGACCTGGCCGGACGGCTGAGCGGACGCAACATCGTCGTCGTCAGCCACGTCTCGCCGATCAAGTCGGCGGTGTCATGGGCACTCAACGCGACGATGGAGATCATGTTCCACTGTCACCTGTCGCAGGCGAGCCTGTGTCGGATCGACATCGGCAAGTTCGGCCCGCTGCTCTACAGCTTCAACGAACAGGCATTGGTCGACGACGACTAGTTCGCCGAGGGAGCCAAACGCGCACCGCGCGCTCACAGTGCTCATGTCTCGGCTGGTTCCCGCCGATGAATGGCGCGGTGGTCGACCACCGTTCAACATGGGTGGCGGAACCCGAGAGCGGTGGTCGACCCCGCGAGGGAATTCTGTCAGGTGGACTCGCGACTCTGACGTCGCGTCGATGACAAAGCTGTTCCGGATTGCTCACCGTTCGATGTATGCCGCGTCGATGATTGCGGATTCGCGAGCGTTGAAGCGGGCGCTTCTACGTTCGAGCGAGTATCCGAGCAGGGCGCCGACGGCTACGCCGAGCAACGTGCCGGTAATTGCTACAAGTTCGGCCATCGATCACGTTTGGTCGACGGGATGCCGGCGGGAGCGAAGTAAGGCAGCCACCTGTGCTCGTTCAAGACGGAACGGGAGCCGCCGTGACCCACGGTTGGCAGGTTCTGATCGTGGCACCCGCGTCTGCTCAGGGAGCGGTATATGCCCACGCAAGGTACACGAACATGTCGACGCCCGGCGCGCCGTTACTGAGTGCATTGACGTAGAAGCCATCACTACCGTCGATGAAGTTCGGTTCTCCACTCAGCCCATCGGCACCCCCAGTATTCGACAAGTACAGGCACACCTTTCCTGGCGGCGCTGTTGGGTCCGAGAGGGTTCCCGTGCAGGACGCGTCGTCGTCGGTCGTCTCGGCTCTGATGTCGGGGGCGAAGTTCACGTTCGCGCTCGAGGCGATCGGCGGATTGGCTTTGCCGGGGAACGGAACCGAGATTCTGGCGTCAGCGTTGTCAGCGATGACGGATTCGTCCCAGATCACCGAACCGGTGACAGTCTGACCGGACGGGATGTCATCCCAGGCCGAGAAACCGCGCGGTCCGCTATCACCCTTCGCCCCGGTGTCGCCCTTGGGGCCGGGTGTGCCGGCGCCTCCGGCTTGGTAGTAGCCGACGATGTCGATCGCAACATCGAGCGTTGCTCCGGGCGCGGTCCCGAAGAAGTAGAGATCGATCGTGCCCGCGGCTGCGCCGGTAGTCGGCAACTCGACCGTGACCGAGTTCGGAACGATCACACCCGGCGCCGTGAAGTTCACATTCGACGACGCCGGCGAACCCGTCGCCGTACCCGGCCGCACCGCCAAGAACCCCACCGTAGACGGCGAGATCCCCGTCACGTTCGCCACGATCGCCGTCGCACCATCAGGCACCGGCGCACCAGTACTGAGCTTGTCGCCCGGTAGCACGATCGGAATCGTGCCGGTCACATCGAGTTTCCGCGCCGTGCTGTTCACCAACGGACCAGACAACCCCGCATCGATCCGCGTGTCCAACACGCGTGTCGGGTCGATCGCGACGAACACCGACGCCTCACTCGCCGCACTCGCCGTCAGGAGACCACCCGCCCCCAACGTCACTGCTACCGCAGCACCAATCGCTGCCCATCTCGTCCGCGAACCTGACATATCAGACCCCCTGTATCCATCGCCACCGACGGATACCGACAGCAAGCGGACTGTAGACCATTCACTCGCCTCGGCCCGACCTCTCGCGAACAATGGGCATCATCCCACGCGCACCCCTCCGTCACTGTCGGGCCCATGGACGACGAGAACCAGCGTGGGTCGACGAGGAGCGAACGCGGCAAGCGATCGAGATCGCGTCTTCAACATGGCGGGTATCTGTCTAGCGAGCGAGTTGTGGGGTTGGTGTGGGGCTGGCTCCTGCGTTGACCATGAACGTGCAGGTAGATGATGGTGCGACGGTGAGTCGGCCTGTAAGCGGGATTCTGTGGTGCTTGCGCACCGGTGACCATCCATCTGTGCGGTCCACCCGAGGGGGAGCCGGATCGCTCCGACTGGACGGGCAGCCCATCCCCTCTGCTTGACCTTGCTCCGGGCGGAGTTTGCCGAGCCGTCCGAGTCGCCTCGAACGCTGGTGCGCTCTTACCGCACCGTTTCACCCTCACCTGTGACCGGCAAGCCGGCCCATCGGCGGTCTCTCTCTGTTGCACTTGTTCGTGAGGTCACCCCCACCTGGTTCTCACCAGCACCCTGCCCTGAGGAGTCCCGACTTTCCTCGACACGGTCATGCCGTGCCGCGGCCACCCGGCCAACTCACCATCGCCGGGCCAGCCTACGGGCGACACCGGGCGGATGGAGTGTGGTCTGATCAGGGGTGCAGGACGCGAGCGACGTTCGGGCTGGTCGAACCCTCGAGGGTCTCGGCGTAGACCTCGCTGACCGCCTCGGGCCCGGACCCATGCTCGATCGTGACCCAGTCGGACACCTTGCCGATGAACGGACCCCACGCCTCGGCGAGCTTCGACTCGAGGACACCCGCGCCCCAGTCGGCGTGCCGCTTCTCGATCTGGTTCGGCGCGAAGAACATCGACTGGGCCGGCCCCGGCATCGGATCGGCGGTGCCGGTGCGATCCTCCCAGTGCGTGAGGCCCACGATCATCGAGTGCTTCAGGTCGTCGCCGTACCGTTCGTGCACGGAGCGCACGACCGCCGGGTTGCCGCTCATGTCGACCAGTGCCGCCGGTCCGTCGGGGAGCAGGGCGGCATCGTCGTAGCTCAGGACGTGGTCGTAGCAGCCCAAACCCTCCACGAAGTCGACGTTGCCGGGCGACGTCAGGCCGACCACGGTGAGGCCGTCGCGTTGCTGCAACAGGTGCGCCGTGCCGAAGGCGGTCTTGCTCGACGCACTCGCCAGCACCACCGTCGTCGCACCGAAGAAGTCGTTGTCGGCCAGGAAGTCGTCGATCAGGAACGACGTGAAGAACAGCGGTCGATACAGCATCTGCTCGGCCTCGAGTTCGGCGTTGTAACCGGGATCGGCGCCGCAGCGCACGTACCGGTTGTAGACCGGAGGCAGCGACGCCCGGTGCTCGACCCCGTCGGTCAGCGCCGTGTCGGTCACGTGGGTCGGGGTCATCACGAGCTCGGTCGACATCGGGAAGTACCCGAAGAGCCGATCGCCGCCGACGATGAGACCGGTGCGCGACTCGACCACCTCGGCGAATCCCCACACCGGCACCCGTCCCCACTTGGTGTCGTCGTCCAGATCAGGTGCGGGAAAAAACGTCCAGTAGCCGATCATGTCGCCGGCCGCGGCGTACGTGACGTTGTTGGCGGTGAACCCGAAGGCGTCGACCCGCACCCGGATCTCTCCGTCGGCCAGTTCGGTCGGCTCGAACTCGACGATCTTCGTGTGCCGATAGTCGTCGCGGTCAACGAGGAAGTGCCAGTCGCTCATGCGGCCAACCTAGTGATCGAGCAGCGTTCGGAAACGGGTCGCGGCATCCGCCAACCTGACTCGCCGTCGTGACAAGCTGGACGGCGATGTTCGAGCGACTTTCTCTCGTGGTGGCAACGCTGCCACCGACGACGCCACCGGTGACGCAGCCCGTCATCGCCGGCGAACAGCCCGACGACGGCGCCGGCTTCGTTTCCAGCTTCGCCGACGTCATTGGCGCCGTGGTCGACAACCTCGGCAACAACGGGTATCAGACGGGCATCGCGCTCGTCGTGACGACAGCTGCCGTGATCGCGATGCTCAACATCGAGGTCCACCGGGCGATCATCGTGCCCGTGTCGATCGGGGCGTTCTGGGCCGGCTGGCTCGGCTGGAACACGCTCTCGGCGCAGGACAATCCGCTGTTCCCGGGCGACGTGAGCGCGACCAAGCTCTGGGACGTCGCGTTCACCGGCGACACCGGCTTCCTGCTCGTCGTCATCGTCGCCTGTGTCGCTGCGGTGTTCCTGTGGAAGAAGAGCACAGCGCTCGCGAGCCGTCTGTGGCTGCTGCTCGGTGCCGTGCTCGGCGCCTCGTTCGTGTACAACCTCGTCGAAGCGGTGCGGGTCGGCTGACCCGCCGACCCGATCGACCCAGATCAGCCGACTCAGATCGGCCGGCTCAGCAGCTGAGGTAGTCGTAGACGAACGTGTTGTCGGCCGGTGTCTGCAACTGTGTTGTGAAACGGGCGCCCTCGGCGTTGCGGGCCCCGACGACCAGGTCGACGGCGGTGAGCTGGCCGAACGTGGCCGGGACCGCGTACGGGATCGGGAAGCCCTCGTCGTCGGTGTCGGCGGTGGCGCCGCCCAACAGGACCGGGTTGATCAGCACGTCGGGATTGATCGCCGTGGCGAGGGCCGCCGCGTGGCGGTGCTCTTCGCTACCGATCAGCATCGAGGTGGAGCGGAGCGACTTGTCCTCGAGCACGCCGACGAGCATCTGGTACGTGGCGCCCGCCAGGGCCTCGAACGCATACGCGATGTTGAGCACGTCGCGGTGGACGTCGTCGCTGTCCCCGAGTGCACCCAGGACGGGCGTGACCGCACGGTCCATGATGAACGGGTTGGGGCAGGTGAACTCTTCGGCGCCGGCCTGCGCGACGAGCGCGCCGACGGCGGCGGCGTGCCGCTGGTGGTCGGATACGAAACGTTCGACGAGGGCGATCTCGGCGCCGCTGAGGACGTCGAGACCGGCTGCTGCGTCGTACACGGCGATCGCGGTGTACTCGATCGACTGCGCGGTGCGCAGGAGCACGCCGTCGTTCAGTTCGGCCTCGGGCAGGGTCGGAACCGGCGCAGCCACACCGAGGCGACCCGGGTCGTCGCTGCCGCTGCGGCCGGTGCCGCATGCCGCGACGACGGCGCCGAACGACAGCATGATGCCGCTGTTGCGCAGCAGCGAACGACGATCGAGCGAGGGGTTCGGGATATGCGTCATGATCAGGCCTCCGCCCCGGGCGCCACGGCCGGGTTCACGAACAATGCGTCGAAATCGTCGCCCTGGCCCGAGAGCGTGGCGAGCACGGTGGCGTGACGGCTCTCCATGGCCACGAACGACGCCATCGCCATGGCGATACCGAGGTCGTCGACCTGGCCGAGCAGCTCGAGATGTGTGGCTGCGATGTCGTTCTCGAGATCGAACGCTGCCGCGGCCGGGTCGCTGGTGCCGAATCCGTCGGCCAGCTGATCGATGGTCGCCTGGTCGCTGATGGTCGCCGAGATGCCGGTGATGCCGGCGAGGCGCTGGGCGTAGGACTCGTGCTGCTCGCGCATCGCGGTCCAGACGTCGGCGCCGGCACCGGCGGCGATTGCTGAATCGTAGAGATCTCGGGCGGCGAGTTCGAGAGCGATCGCGGCGTCGGCGGTCGCGAGATCATCGTCGGACAATCCGGCGGGGGTGGCGGCCGCCACCGACCGGCCACCGGCGAGGGCGATCGCGGTGCCGCCGACGACGGCGCCGAGCAGCGCTCGACGCGACGGGCGGTCGTTGCCTGCGTGATCCGCAAGGGCGGAGTCAGTCACGTGTGGGTGTCCTTTCGAGATGTTCGGCTGCATGCGCGGACCACATGATGGCGCCTGCGGTCGCGGAGATGCCAGTTTAGGAGGCCGACACCCGATCCAACGATGTTGCTCGCGGCGAAATCCTGGCGCATCGGGTGCTCAGAAGTCGAGCGCCGAGAGTTCGGGGATCCAGGCGGCGGCCCGTGTGAGGGCCCGGGCCCAGTCGGCGCGGTCGAGTCGATCGCCTGGCTCGACGCTGGTCGCGGGCGAGAACGCCTCGGCGGTGTCGGCGAGCGACGACCAGGTGCCGGTCGCGACCCCCGCCAGGAACGCTGCACCGAGCGTGGTCGATTCGACGATCGGCGAGACCTCGACCGGTTTGCCGGACGCGTCGGCCAGCGCCTGCACGAAGGTCGGGTTCTGGCTCATGCCGCCGTCGATCCGCAGGGTCGGAATCGTCAGTCCGGTGTCGGCCTCGGCGGCCTCGACCATGTCGGCACCCCGGTGAGCGACGCCTTCGAGCACGGCCCGCACGATGTGTGTCCGTTCGGTGCCGCGGGTGATACCCAGCAAGGTGCCGCGAGCTCCGTAGTCCCAGCTCGGTGTGCCGAGGCCGAGAAGTGCCGGCACGTAGACGACGCCGTCGCTGGTGTCGCAACCCTGCGCCACGCCGTGACTGTCGGCGGGGGAGTCGATCAGCCCCATGTCGTCGCAGAGCCACTCGACGTTGGTGCCCGCCGACAGCATGATCGCCTCGACGCCCCACATCGTCCGGCCCGCGTCGGACCAGGC
>RCMY010004780.1_pt1 | contig 11614 bp, 8 predicted proteins | sample 2041341 | NCBI WGS metagenome assembly RCMY01 (sample SAMN09708234, study PRJNA481090) | Marine sediment metagenome, whole genome shotgun sequencing project.
AACAGCTCAGCACGGTGAGAGACCGGCAGGTAGCCCCTTCGGGAAACCCGAGTTGTTCGCTGGTGCTCACAACATCGCCGGCTGGGACACTCAGCACGGTCCGGGGACAGCAAGCATCCTTCGGGAAACCGGGCGCCGAACATCCACTGATCGGCGGGTTCGGTGAGGGGTCTGCTGGGTAGGGTGCTCCGATGGATTCGATGCGGACGGTTGAGACGGTTGACGACTTCGAGGCGATGGTCGCCGAGGTCGAAGAGCGAGACGACTACCGGGCTCCGGCGGCGTTCGGCCTCGGCATCGCGACGCTGAGCGACACCGCCGACGGACCGAAGGTCCTCGACACCGACTTCTTCATCACCAACCTCGGCGAAAACCTCGGCACCGCAGCTGCGATCGCCGACTGCGTCGGGTCGTTCGAGACCGGTATGTACGAACTCGACGCATCGGCTCTCACAGCGATCGTCGGCCGGTTCGCTCCGTTCGCCGACGATGGCAAAGCCCACCCGAACATCGACGTCCTCCAGGCGCTCCTCGCCTGGGCCGAGTCCGACGAGGCCGAACCTGCCCCCGGACATCGCCGGATCGCCGTTGCCACCGTCGTCACCGAGCTCACCGACGCCCCGGTCTCGGCCTCCGACGTCTACCTGCGCCTCACACTGCTCTCGCAGTGCAAGGTGCAGCCTCACGGCATCAGCCTCGACGGTGCGTTCGGCAAGCTCAACAACGTCGTCTGGTCCAACCTCGGGCCGATCGATCCAGACCGCTTCGACGACGTGAAGATGCAGGCCCGTCTCCAGGGGCGGCACGTGCACGTCTACAACGTCGACAAGTTCCCCCGGATGCTCGACTACGTCGTTCCGGCCGGAGTGCGTATCGGTGACGGCTCTCGAGTGCGCCTGGGTGCGCACCTCGGCGAGGGCACGACCGTGATGCACGAGGGCTTCGTGAATTTCAATGCCGGTACCGCGGGCCCGAACATGGTCGAGGGCCGAATCTCGGCCGGTGTCATGGTCGCCGCCGACTCCGATCTCGGTGGTGGCTGTTCGACCATGGGTACCCTTTCCGGTGGTGGCACCGCGATCATCTCGGTGGGCGAGCGCTGCCTGATCGGGGCCAATGCCGGCATCGGCATCTCGCTGGGCGACGACTGCACCGTCGAAGCCGGGCTCTACGTCACCGGCGGTACCCCGGTCCTCGTCTGCGGGCTCAAGGGGTTCGACGACGGTGCCGCGATCAAGGCTCGCGATCTCAGTGGCCTCGATGGGCTGTTGCTGCGACGTAACGGCCGCTCGGGAGCGGTCGAGGTTCACCCCAACGGTGCGAAGTGGAGTGGCCTCAACGAGGCCCTGCACCAGAACTGAGCCCGGTGTGGTCGTCGACGTGGGCGACCAGCACCCCGTCGGACCGCTCGGTCCAGTGACAGTGGACCGGGTGGACCAGACCGAAGTCGTTCGGCCAGCAGGGGAGCACTGCGGCCAGCGCCGTGGCCGGAATCCCCATCGACGGCAACACCTCGGGGGCGGTCGCCTCGGTGTCTTGGAGGAGTCGAACCCAACCGGCGTCGAGCACCAGCGTGAGATGCTCGGACCCTCGCGTCAGCGTGACGAAATACAGGTGCGCGGTGTCGAAGCCGGTACGCCTGGTGTCGATCTGTTCCGCCAGGTCCCCGAAAGAGGGCAGCACGGCTTCGCTCAGGTCGACCGGTGCTGCCGCAACGACGATGGTGGTGGGGGACAAGAAAACAATCTTTCTCGATGAGGGGTCGAGATCCGTCGTCTACCAGTGTGCCCTGCCTCTGGGGTGAACACTCAATTCGCGAAGCCAGGACGCTTCGAGAGGTCGTTGCAGGCCTCACAGGTGCTCTCGGGAATCACCCCGGCTCGCATGAGCCAACCGAAGACCGTGCAGCCCAGGCAGTAGCCCAGTGCGCTCTCGAGCAGGGCGGCGCCGGTGATCATCGCCACCAGCGTGAAGGCCAGACCAGACGAGCCGGCGAGATGGGCGACGGCTGCCGCCGATGACAGGGTTGCACCGATCGCCTGGGCGAATCGCTTGGGCGGTCCGGGGACCAGTCGCTCCCGTGCTGGCAGCGCCGGAACGATCAGATGGATGGCGAGCCGGGCGAGTGGGGAGAAGGTCGGACCGGCGATGACCCTCGCCACGAACCCATAGACCAAAGCAAGCAAGACCCACCCCGAGCCCGACACGAGGTAGGCCGCGGTCAGCGTCACGACTCCGCCGGCGACGACTCGGGCCGCCACCTCGTTGACGAGATCGGGAAAGCCGAAGCGTCGAGCCGTCGGTGAGGCCGTTGGTGGGGCGAGTGGAGTCGAGGTCGTCATCACGTCATCATATAACTGACCAATCCGATCAACTATTCCGAGTTTCAAGATTCAGGACACGTTTGCGGCGAGTTGCCTGAGCGGTCGGCGGCGTTTGCCTAAGATGAATTCGTGCCAACCACTCCGGACCCGCCCGAAGATCTCGAATCTGTGCTCGCGGCGTGGGAGACCGACGTCTTGCTCGCCGACGGTTCCACGGCGCTGCTGCGTCCGATCCGACCGAGTGACCGTGACCGGCTCGAGGCGTTCCACGGTCGCCAGTCGCCCGAGAGTATCTACTTTCGCTACTTCCGGTTCCGGCCTGAACTCTCCGACACCGAACTCGACCACTTCACCACCGTCGACTACTTCGACCGGATGGCCTTCGTGGTGGTGCGGGGTGACGATCTGATCGCCGTCGCTCGCTACGAGCCATGGGCCGACCGGAACGAGGCCGAGATCGCCTTCTTCGTCGACGATGGCAACCGTGGTCGCGGTCTGGCAACGATTCTTCTGGAGTTCCTCGCCGCCGCCGGTCGCCGGCGCCAACTCGACGGGTTCACCGCGACGGTCCTTCCCGAGAACTACGGGATGCTGCGCGTCTTCCGCAAGGCAGGTTTCGAGGTCTCGACGAAGTTCGCCGACGGTGTCATCGAGGTGACACTCGGGATCGACATCACCGACGATGCTCAGGCGGCGATCGGCGCCCGCATGCGTCGATCCACGGTGCGCTCGGTCGCTCGTGTGCTCGAGCCGTCATCGATCGTGATGGTCGGGGCCTCTCGAACGCCTGGATCACTCGGTCACGAGGTGTTGCGGTCGCTCGTGGCGGCGCCCTTCGCCGGCGAACTGTCCCTGGTGCACCCCGAGGCCGACGCCATCCGTGGCGTCGTCGCCCATCGCTCGATCGCCGAGATCGACCCCGTTCCCGACCTCGCGATCATCGCCGTCCCGGCCGACGCGGTCGAGGGTGTCATCGAAGAGTGCGTGGAAGCGGGCGTCGGTGCGGTGCTGATCTTCACCGCTGGTTTCGCCGATGCGGGACCCGAGGGTCGCGAACGTGAGCGAGCGCTGTTGCGGCTGGTTCGAAGTGCCGGGGTCCGACTCGTCGGCCCAAACGCGTTCGGTGTGGCAAACACCGATCCCAACGTCAAGCTTCAGGCACTCTTCCTTCCGGTGGACGTCGTGGAGGGTCACGTCGGGCTGCTGTCGCAGTCGGGGCCGCTGGGCGCTGCGGTGCTCGACGACCTGGCCCGTGCCGGTGTCGGCATCTCCAGCTTCGCCGCACTCGGCAATCGTGCCGACGTGTCGGTCAACGACCTCCTCCACTACTGGGCGGTCGACGAACGCACCAAGGCGATTGCGCTCTACATCGAGAACTTCGGCAACTTGCGGACCTTCACCGCGATCGCCCGCGACATCAGCCAGACCAAGCCGATCATCGCCGTCGCCACGGCCGACGAGAACCTCAACGAACTGTTGCGCCAGTCAGGGGTGATCCTCGTCGGGCAGATTTCCGAACTTGCCGACCAGGCTCGTCTTGCGGTCGATCAACCGTTGCCGGCGGGGCGGCGAGTCGCCGTCGTGTCGAACACCTCGTCGGTCGCTCGACTCGCGGTCGCGGCCTGTCAACGTGCGGGGCTCCAGGTCTCGGGTCCAGACGGAGGAGCCATCCTCGTCAACGACGTCGAACAGACGAGGACGCCGTCCGGTGCCAGCCTGTCGGTCTACGAAGAGGCGGTCGCCCGTGCCGCCGTCTCGGGAGACGTCGACTCGGTGCTCGTTGCGCTCGTTCCATCGCTCGACCTTCCGACGAGTGACCTCGCGGCGATCCTCCGACGAGTCGACCGTGCAGTCGACAAACCCATCGTCGCCGCCGGCCTGGTGAACGACGACGACCTCGGGATCGAAGGCGTTCCGACCTTCCGATTCCCCGAAGGAGCTGCGGCGGTGCTGGGGCGCCTCGCTCGCCACGCCGAGTGGCGCAATCTGGCCAACGCCCCGCTGGTCGCGGCCACCGACGAGGTCATCGCTCAGATCCACGAGACCGTCGCTGATCTGCTGGGTGACGACCCGGACATGTCCGGGCGCACGCTCGACAATCAGGAATCACAGACCCTCCTCGAGGTGCTCGGTGTGCCGTTCGCCCGGTCGATCGATGTCGGCGACGGCACCGATGCCGTGGCGGCCGCAGAGTCTCTGGGCTTCCCGGTGGCAGTCAAGGGGCGTGGACTCGAGCGTCGCACGGCGGGCGAAACCGGGGGCACGGCGCTCGACATCCGCAGCGCGGCACAGCTCGACGAAACCCTCGAACGGATGCGAGAACAGTTTGGTGACGAGCTCGACCCGGTGAGCGTCCAGGTCATGGTGGCGAGTGGGCTGCATCTGCAGATCGAACTCCTCCAAGACTTCGAGCAGGGAGCAAGCATCTCGATGAGCCCCGGTGGTGCCATCGGTGGACTGGTCGGGCGTCAGGTCCGAGCGCTGCCCGCAAGCCGTGCCGACCTCGCCGAACTGTGTCAGGTGGGCTGGCTCGTCGACGCAGCAGAACCGGCCACGATCGAGGCCATCGAGAACGTCCTGGTCGTCATCGCCGAGGCGGCAGCGGCGGCGCCGGAGTTGGCCGAACTCGAGTTGAACCCCGTCATGGCTGGGCCAGACGGAGCAATCGCCGTCGATGGCAGTATCCGGCTGCGGCCCTGGCCGGCCAGCATCCTCGACGGGCTCCGCCACATCTGATCTCCGTCGCACCTCTGGACCCGACCACAAAACGGCGAACGCCGGCTGAGAGACCCAGCCGGCGTTCGTGGTGTGGATATCGGTGTGAGCGGAGTGCTCAGCGGCCGTCCATGGGGACGTAGTCGCGTACGCCGACACCGGTGTAGAGCTGGCGAGGGCGGGCGATTCGCTGACCCTGCTCGAGCAGCTCCTGCCAGTGGGCAAGCCAGCCCGGCATACGGCCGATCGTGAACATCACGGTGAACATGTCCATCGGAATGTCCATGGCCTGGTAGATCAGGCCGGTGTAGAAGTCGACGTTCGGGTAGAGGTTGCGGCTCTTGAAGTAGTCGTCGGTGAGCGCGACTTCTTCGAGCTTGAGCGCAATGTCGAGGAGCGGGTTCTTGCCGGTGACCTCGAACACCTTGTCGGCCTGGGCCTTGACGATGGTGGCACGGGGATCGTACGACTTGTAGACCCGGTGGCCGAAGCCCATCAGGCGGCCTTCACCCGACTTGACGCTTTCGATGAACGGTTCGATGTTGTCGTAGCTGCCGATGTCGCGGAGCATGTGGATGACCTGCTCGTTGGCGCCGCCATGGCGAGGGCCGTAGAGCGCTGCGGTTGCCGCAGCTGCTGCCGAGTACGGATCGGCATGGCTCGAACCGACGACTCGCATCGTGGTGGTCGAACAATTCTGCTCGTGGTCGGCGTGCAGGATCAGCAAGACGTCGAGCGCCTTCGCCAACACGGGATCGGCATGGTAGTTCGGCTCGGCGACACGCCACATCATCGAAAGGAAGTTCTCGGCGTAGCTCAGGTTGTTGTCGGGGTAGACGAATGGCATGCCGATGCTTGCCCGGTACGCCATGGCGGCGAGGGTCGGAACCTTCGAGATGAGCCGGTTGATCTGCTTGTAGCGATTGGCGGGGTCGTCGATGTCTTTGGCTTCTGGGTAGAAGGTCGACAGTGCAGCGATCGCCGAGACGAGCATGCCCATGGGGTGGGCATCGTGATGGAAGCCCTCCATGAAGCGCTTACGCATGTTCTCGTGGATGAACGTGTGGTACGTGATGTCGTGGACCCACGTGTCCATCTGCTCGGTGTTGGGAAGTTCGCCGTACAGCAAGAGGTAGCAGACCTCGAGGAACGTCGACTGCTCGGCCAATTGCTCGATCGGATACCCCCGATAGCGCAGGATGCCGTTCGTGCCATCGAGATCGGTGATCGCGCTGGACGTCGAAGCGGTGGCACTGAAGCTGGGGTCGTAGAACCACGTGCCCGGCATGAGCTTGGCAAACGCCTTGGCATCGACTCCGCCGTCGACGATCGGGATCTCCACGCTCTCGCCGGTGCGGTTGTCGGTGATCGTGACGGTTTCAGGCACGGTCAATCACTCCTTGTGTTTTGGTGTTGGTTTCGTGTGTTGGTCGGTGCGCCAGCACGCCGTTGTGCCCGGGTTCCCTGTCAGGGACGAATGTACCCCCGATGAGGGCCGGTGGGTAGCTGCAGGCGGTCAAGGTTGTCGGAGTCAACCCGCTGGTCATCAAGGGAATGGAGGTCATCGATTCCTAGAGCGGCATGTTGTCGTGGCGGCGGGGCCGAAGCGGCTCGCGCTTCGTGATGAGCATCGTCAACGCGGCGGCGAGTTCACGGCGCGTGTCGATGGGGTCGATGACCCCACTGATCGAGCCGCGCTCGGCCGTCGGGTACGGCGTCAGATAGCGAGCTTCGTAGTCGACCTCGAGCTTGGCTCGTTCCTCTGGGGTTGCCTTACGGTGCAGGATCTCGACTGCTCCCTTGGCCCCCATCACCGCCACCTCGGCGTTCGGCCACGCCAGCATGATGTCGTTGCCCATGTAGCGGGAGTCCATCACGATGTAGGCACCGCCGTAGGACTTGCGGATGATGAGGGCGATGCGGGGCACGGTGGCCCGGGCGTAGGCGAAGGCGAGCTGGGCGCCGTGACGGATCATGCCGCGCCACTCGAGATCCTTGCCCGGGAGGAAACCCGAGGTGTCGACGAGCGTGAGGAGCGGGACGCTGAACGAGTCGCACACCTGGACGAATCGAGCACCCTTGTGACTGGCGGGAATGTCGATGCTGCCGGCCAGGGCTTGGCTCTGGTTGGCGACGACACCGACGGTGTATCCGTCGATCGTGGCGAACCCGGTGACCATGTTGGGAGCGAACGCCGCTCGGACCTCGAGGAAGTCGTCGTCGTCGGCGAGGTCTCGGATGATGTCGCGGACGTCGTAGGAGCCGGTCGGGTGGGACGGGACGGTGCTGGCGGCGATGTCGGTGTTGCGGTCGACCGGGTCGCTGGTCTCGGCGCGCTCGGGGAGTGCGTCGACGTGGTCGGGGAGGTAGCTGAGCACGGCGGACATGGCGTCGACGGCCTCGTCGGCATCTGCGACGATCATCGTGGCGACGCCGCTGGATCGTGCGTGCGCTCCGGCGCCACCGAGGTCTTCGGCCGAGATGGGCACACCGGTGAAGGAGGCGACCATGTGTGGCCCCGAGACGAAGGCGTAGGAGTCTTCGGTGAAGAAGGTGAAGTCGGCGAGGCCGAGAAGGAGCGCCGGCCCGGACACGACCGGTCCGGTGGCCGCCAGCAGGATGGGAACGACGCCAGAGGATCGTACGAGTTCATGTGCTGCCCGGCCCCACCCCACGAGCGCCTCGACTCCTTCGGAGACGTCGACGCCGCTGGTGGAGAGCAGGCCCATGATCGGGACCCGTTCTTCACGGGCCGCACGGAAGGCCCGCTCGAGGATGGCGGCGTCGTGGATGGTGAGTGCGCCGCGGTTTTCTCTGCCCTGCAGGGAGATGAGCATCACCCGCCGTCCGTCGAGTTCGGTGAAGGCGGCTCGGGTCTGCGAAGAGGAAGAAGCCCAGATCGGGACGGACGAGTTCATTGATCGGTTCTACCGGGAATTGAGGCGAAGACGCCCTCGACGTGCTCGGCCTCGGCGGTGATGATCGAATGGAGCGCGTCTTCGGTGACCTGAGCGGCGACGGAGGGCATGCCGCGCCGCCGAACGGCGACGCCGACACTGCGCTGGCCGAGTTCGGGAACACTGATCTGGACCCAGCTTCCTCCAAGCCAACCGGGGACTGCGGTTGCCGGCACGATGGCCGCCCCGTAGCCCTGGAACGCCAGGCTGGCCATGAGCCGGAGCCCATCGACTTCGAGCTGAGGTGTTGCTCGTAGACCGTGTGCCTCGAAGGCCTGATCGATCTCTTGGCGAAACGGTGTGCCGCTCGCGGCAAGCAGCAAGCGGTGCTTGGCGAGGTCGGCCAGCGTGACCGGTCCCTTGGCCTTGGCCAGTGGGTGATCGGATGGAACGATGACGATCCGGTCTTCGACGAACAGCGGCTCGCATCGGATCTCGGGTTCCTCGACGGGGATGGCGACCACACAGAGATCGAGGCCGCCGTCGAGCAGGCGGAGCAGCAGCGAGGTGGTGGTTCCTTCAGCGATGACCAGATGGACGTCGGGGGCGGTCTTCGCGATCACGTCGACCAGGAGCGGTGTGACCCATCGAGCAGTGGTGCCGATGATGCCGATTCGGACCGTGCCCCGTGGCGATCCCCGCAACGAGGAGACGTCGGACTGGAGCGAATCGAGCTCGCTCTGGATTCGTCGAACCCGGCTGACGACGGCGTCGCCTTCTTGAGTGGTCAGGCCGGTTGCCCGGTCGATGAGTGTGGCATCGAGCTCGCGTTCGAGGCGGGCAACATGGGTGCTGATGTTCGACTGGACCGTGTGGGTCGCTCGTGCTGCGGCGGTGAAGCCGCCATGTTCCACCACTGCCAAGAAGGCTTGGAGTTGCCGCAGATCCATCAACTGATCCTTTCACATGCGGCGACCGCAGGCTGCCGCTCCGCTATCCCATCTGTCATGGCGATGGATAGTATCGGTCGCAACTACTGGACAGATGACCCGCTGGTCTTTTAGGATCATTCCCAGATCGAGCGGCTTTCGGTCCCCCTTTTGGAAGCCGCTCGTGGCGATTAGGTCGGTCCCCCTCGTACCTGACGCCCCGAAACCGGCCCCCTAGCGGCCGGTTTCGTTCTTTTTCTCTCCAGCGATCCCCATCTGGCTGGCAGCCATTGGAGCGCAGCGAGAATGGCGGTAAGTGCCGAGCCGCTAGGCGAGGAACGGCGGTTTCGTTCTTTTTCTACTCACGTCCCCGTTTCAATGGCGGTAACTACCGAGCCGCAGGCGAGGAACGACGGTCGGCGACTAGTTTCGTCGGATGATCATCTCTGCTGGTGAAGCGTTGGTGGATGTGCTGCCCGACGGCCGTGCCGTCCCCGGTGGTGGTCCGATGAACGCAGCGATCACGGCGGCTCGACTCGGGGCGCCCAGCGCGTTCCTCGGCCGGGTGTCGACCGATGAGCACGGCGACGCGATCTGGGCGCACATGCAAGCGTCGGGGGTCGACCTGCAGTTTGCCCAGCGTGGGCCAGAGCCGACCGCCCGTGCCATTGTCACGACCTTCCCGGTCCAGTCGTTCGAGTTCCAGGGTGAGGGCACCGCCGACGAGTGTCTCGAACCGCTCGATCTCGAGGCGATCGACGAAGCGGCCTCGATTCTCCACGGCGGCACGCTCGGCATCTTCCGGGGATCCAGCGCCGATGAGTATCTGCGACTGCTCGAGGTCTTCGACGGCATCGTCTCGTTCGACCCGAACGTCCGACCCCAGATCATGGGTGACGACTCGGAGCGGTGGTGGCGCTACGCCGAACCATGGCTCGAGCGTGCCGATCTCGTTCGTGGATCCGACGAGGACTTCGGTTGGATGCGGACGACCCCGGCCGGCGTGGTCGACCGCGGCGTGTCGGTCGTCATCCAGACGCTCGGCCCCGACGGCGTCGACGTGCATCTGCAGAGCGGTGAAACCGTGCGGGTGCCGTCCCGCTCGGTCGAGGTGGTCGACACGGTCGGCGCCGGCGATTCGTTCTGTGGGGCCGTTCTCACTCAACTACACGAACGCGACGCTGTGGCTCGGGGAATCACCTCGCTGTCGACGGACGAATGGCGTGAGCTCGCGAGCTTTGCCGTCGAGGTGGCCGGCATCACGGTGTCGCGAGCGGGCGCAAATCCGCCATATCGAGCAGAAATCTCACGCGACGTGGCCGGCGCGTGAACGCTGCGAGACCGCTGTCTCAATTCTGATCGATGGCCGAGCGTCCGTCCGCCGCCTCGTGATAAGACCTCTGGACATGCAGAAGGAGCGCTCATGAGCGGAACGAGACAACGTAGGAAGCTGGCGACGGTGGCGCTGGCGGCGATGGCGGGGGCAGCCACCTTGGCTGTTGCCCCAGTCGAGGCGGCGCCGACGCAACAGCCGACGCAACAGTCGACCGTCGGGTACGCCGTCAACGAAGAGGTGGGCCGCATCGAGCGGGCTTATCTGACGGTCCTTGGTCGCACCCCTGATGTGAAAGGGCTGTCCTACTGGCTGGACCTCAATCAGCGAGGTCTGAGCTACGACGCGATCGTCGATCTCTTCCTCTCGTCGCCCGAGCGTCAACGCCGCTTCGGCGAATCGGTTTCCGACTCGGACTTCCTCGACAACCTCTACCGCGACGCCCTCAGTCGTTCAGCCGACACCGACGGCAAGGCCTACTGGATGGGTCTCTTGGCCGGCGGCCTGTCTCGAGTCGATGTGATCAAGGTGTTCGCCGACTCGCCCGAGCAGCGTCAGCGGACTCAGCCCGAGGGCGATTTCGCCCTCAACATCCTCCACATCAACGACCATCACTCTCACCTCGAGTCGTCGGGCACCACCCTGAACCTCGCCGGTGTCGAGACCGATGTCGAGATGGGGGGCTTCTCACGAGTCGTCACCAAGTTCGACGAGCTCGAAGCGGAACATGCAGACAGCAATGTCGTGAAGCTTCACGCCGGCGATGCCATCACCGGCACGCTCTACTACACCCTCTTCGGGGGTGAAGCCGATGCAGCCATGATGAACGAGGTGTGCTTCGACGCATTCGAACTCGGCAATCACGAGTTCGACGGTGGCGACAGCACGCTCAAGACCTTCCTCGACCATCTGGCCGAAGGCGACTGTGACACCCCGGTCTTGGGTGCCAACGTCGAACCGGAGGTGGGAACACCGCTGGCCGAAACCGGGCCGCAGCAGTACATCCGTCCGTGGATCGTCAAGCCATATGGCAACGGTGAGTACGTCGGCTTCGTGGGTCTCGACATCGCGTCGAAGACCCAGTTCTCGTCGAGCCCACTCAAGTCGACCGGCTTCCTCGACGAGATCGAGACTGCCCAGCGTTATATCGATGATCTGACCCGAGCCGGGGTCAACAAGATCATCCTCGTGACCCACTACCAGCTCGACAACGACATCAGTCTGGCGAATGCGCTGACCGACGTCGATGTGATCATCGGTGGCGATTCACACACGCTGATGGGCGACTTCGACGAGGTCGGTCTGACATCGAACAATCCGTACCCGCTGGAGAGCACCAACGCACAGGGTCTGCCCGTGTGCCTCGGTCATGCCTGGGAGTACTCGGCTGTGGTCGGCGAGATGAATGTCGAGTTC
>RCMY010004783.1_pt1 | contig 11609 bp, 9 predicted proteins | sample 2041341 | NCBI WGS metagenome assembly RCMY01 (sample SAMN09708234, study PRJNA481090) | Marine sediment metagenome, whole genome shotgun sequencing project.
GAGTGTTTGGCATCAATCCATGACAGAATGACAGGACCGCGCAGCCATGCCTCACCGCTACGACTATGACTGTTCTGATGGACGATGCCCATTTCATCGATAGTCGTACTATCGTTCTTAAAAGCGCCTGGGTAAATGATAATAGACGACCAGCCTGCATACCATTCAAGGCTTAGATTTAAGATAGGCAGGCAGGCTTGTAGAGCAATGGAGCGCTTGACGCTGTCGGTGATAACAAAGCCTTGCGCGCCGCTAAATGATTTGTCATCGAGCAGTAAAGTCGCCAAATCAAACAGTCGAATGAGCTCGTCCTCTGTCAATCTATCGAGTATCGGAATTTTCTGCGCGGCTTGCTGCCAGTCAGCGCGTTTAAATGGGCTGTTATCTAAGACACGCTGTTCGCGCCAGTCTTTTATTATGCTAAACATGCTCTATATCCTTAAGACGATTTGGTACTTAGTATGACTGAAATGACTTAAAATATTTGTTGTTATCATTCGAGGTATTGACGGCTATAGGGTTAATAATTTGCGCGGTAATCTTTATACTACGCACATAAATTATCTCCTTGTATAGTGAAGTCGATATAGCCATTTTGCCTTAATCATGCTGTATAAGCACAACTTAAATTGAACGTTATGAAACCTACTGTCCAACCTCAGCCAGACTCTCGGCGAACCCAATATTTTCGAGTTATATTAATGGGCATCAGCGCATTTGTAATCAATACCACAGAGTTCGTCCCTGTAGCGCTGTTGACCGATATTGCGCAAGATTTTTCTATTACTACTGCCGAGACAGGGTGGATATTGACCTTGTATGCTTGGATCGTCGCTGCTTTGTCACTACCACTGATGTTATTAACAGGTAAGCTTGAGCGCAAACGCTTACTGCTAGCGGTATTTATAGTATTTATCGCCAGCCATGTGCTCACTGTTTTCGCGTGGAGTTTTGAGATATTGATGATCAGCCGTATCGGTGCGGCCTCAGCGCATGCGATATTTTGGTCGATTACCGCAGCCATAGCACTGCGCGTAGCACCTAAAGGTAAAGGCGCACTAGCACTAAGTGTCATAGCTATGGGTACTTCATTAGCTATGGTGCTCGGCGTTCCCATAGGGCGCTTGATCGGGCAATGGTTCGGTTGGCGGACTACTTTCGCAGGTATTGGCGTCATGGCGCTTATTATTTTTATCCTGCAAGCTAAGCTGTTACCGACTTTGCCCAGTCAGTTTGACGGTGATTATAAAAAAGTGCCGGAGCTACTCAAGAATCCTTTGTTAGTGGGACTATACTTATTCATTTTACTGGCATTTACCGCGCACTATACCGCTTACTCTTATATCGAGCCTTTTATGCGGGAGGTGGGATTAATAAGTGAAAGCTCTGTAACCTTAGTGCTATTAGTGTTTGGTGGGGCAGGGCTTATTGGCAGCGTGTTGTTTGGTCGGTGGGGTGAGAGATCGAGCCAAACCTTACTCGTCATATCTTCGCTATTGTTAGCGCTGTCGATGCTTGTCCTGTTATGGGTGGTGACCTCGATATGGCTGTTGAGTGCAATGGCAATGATTTGGGGCACTGTGCTGATGCTACTGATACTTGCCGTTCAGGCCAAAGTCATTATGATCGATAGAAATGCTCAAGATGTGGTAATGGCGATGTTCTCAGGTATTATCAATCTGGGTATTGGCGCAGGCGCACTGATTGGTGGCTATACGGTCACTCACCTGACGCTGCCTTTTATCGGTTTTGTAGGTGCAGCGATTGCTACTTTAGCTCTACTGCTAATACTATTTATGATCAAGCGCTTCGCTAGGTTACGTTAGATGATGTTATTGCCAATTATTATTGCAAATGCCACAACTAACAAAAAAATACTATTATAATCGACACCTATCAAATCTCTAAGAGTACAAGATGTTAAAGAAAATTGAGTTATCACTGGAGAAAACGATTTTTAATAGTCGTTGGATACTAGCTCCTTTTTATCTAGGTTTGGTATTAGGCATCATTTTACTCTTCATCAAATTTATCCAAAAATTATGGTATATGATCGCCGATATCTTTGTTTCGACCGAAGCTGACGTTATTGTTGGTATTCTAATATTAGTCGATATTGCCTTAGTTGCCAGTTTACTGCTCATTATTATCTTTAGTGGCTATGAGATTTTTGTCTCAAAAATTGATACAGGCGAGCATGATGATCGACCTGCTTGGATGGGTAAGATAGATTTTTCTGGTCTAAAATTAAAAGTAATTGGCGCTATTGTCGCTATCTCGGCAATCGATCTCTTAAAATCATTTATGAATATATCCAATGAGATAAGCGAAGGTGAAGCTGATAAGTTAATGTGGAAAGTCATTATTCATATGACCTTTGTGTTGTCTGGATTGTTATTTGCCTTTATGGATAAAGTAGTTGGTGATACCAAAAAGCACTAACAGATATTTCACACTAACTCGCCGTCACTATTTAACGGCCTCCTCACGTTTTAGACCGATAGTTCGCAGACCACCTTTTTCATCTAGCTCCTTGATAACTAGTGACCATTCGTCATTGATAGCGACAGTATCGCCTGAGACGGGCTTAACGTCCAAACTTGCGGTCACATATTCAGCGACGGTTTGCTGCCACATGGTAGCTGCGTCATCGTCAGTCTTAGACCTAAGCCGAGTGACAAGTGACTCTGATTGCATAACCCCAGTAAAAAATGGCAAGTCGCCAAGCTTGACACTCGGAGATAATAACCAGTCGCCATAAAAGTCATCGATAGCGCGTCGATCAAGCTTAGTATCATTGAATATCTGTGCGATTGGACGAGCATGATTGCTTTGCATGGCATACCAGACATGGTCGCCAAATTTTAGCTGGGTATCCTCTGTAATAGCGACTAATTTTTGCTGGCGCACCAAAGCGAACACACTGATCTCATCAGGACTAACCCGATTGGATATGACTTTGGGATGACGACCAATAGCAAACGCACCCGATTGCACCTCAAACTCGTAAAGCGTGATACTGGCCTTGTCCGATACCCAAACTTCGTGCTCCTCTTTGGGTTCGTTATTGGCAGGGATACGCACTTTAAACAGGGTCGCCATAAGGGGAATGGTGGTACCTTGTAATATTAGAGATAGCACCACAACGCCAAAGGCAATATCGAAGAGCATAAAAGCATCATCAACACCTGCCATCACAGGCAAGATAGCAAGGGTAATCGGTACAGCGCCGCGCAACCCTACCCAAGAGATAAAGCCGATTTCGCGGTCTTTGAACTTAAAGGGTTTGACGCTGGTATAAACGGCGATAGGGCGGGCTACCAAAATCATAAAGGCCACAATTGCAACGGAGTAATACCAGACTTCAAGAACATTAAAAGGGGTGACCAGCAAGCCAAGGACTACGAACAATACTGCTTGTGATAACCATGCAAAGCTATCCATCACTCGCAAAACATGCTCGGTTGAGTGTGCTTTGTGATTGCCAATGATAACCCCAGCTAAATATATTGCCAAAAAGCCACTACCACCAATCAGGTTAGTCGCGGCAAACACTGACAAGCCTGCTGACAATATAAGGATGGCATACATGCCCTCTGGCAGATGCAGTTTGGGTAATAATTTGGCCAGCAAAAATCCCGCCAGTAAACCGACTATTAGCCCAAAGCCTAACTGCTGTAGTAGTAATAATAAGAAACCTACGACCGTCTGACCTGCAGGGTCAACGTTCAATGCAATCAGGCCAGTCACTAATAATATGGCAAAGGGGTCGTTTGCGCCTGACTCTAATTCAAGCGTTGCCTGTACCCGATCATTGAGCTTGACACCGCCATTACGTAATAACGAAAAGACAGCTGCGGCATCGGTCGAGCCTACGATAGCCGCCATAAGGACGCCAATTCGCCAGTCTACACCTAATAGCCAAGTGACGAACACGCCTAGCACCACTACTGTGATTAGTACGCCCCAAGTCGCTAGCACTACCGCAGGCCTCAGGCCAACTCGAAACGACTGAAACGAGGTGCGCAAGCCGCCATCTAACAAGATACAAGCTAGTGCCGCCTGTCCAATAAAATTCGCGAGACCATACTCCGCAAACTGAATCCCTAAGATACCGTCTTCACCCGCCAGCATGCCGACTATCAAAAATAGTAGTAATAACGGCACACCCAAGCGCGCTGATAAGGTGCTGGCCATGATACTGGCAAATATGAGCAATGCACCGACTAAGTACAGGATATTTAAGGTATCCATGTTTTTTTAAATCCTGTTATTAGATGATGATAGTATCGGTAGAAGCGTTATAAAGTAAGACGACTTAGCTAGTATATAGATTGGTTATCGTTTTTCGAAATATTACGCGTATTAGCTAATAGATAATAGTCTTAAATTGCCTTTTCATTTTTGAGCTTTCAGGTATTGCAAAATTTTGCTTTTGTATTTTTGGGTCGGTTTATTCTATGCGGTTTTGGCTACTTAGACCATAATGCAAAAAGGTATGATCTGCAAGGTCTGTCCAATTTTTAAGCGTACCCATCTTGCTCAAATATTCGGGACTAGCATAAATCACGATGCGGATGGTGGTTAAAGGTTTTGCTTAATAACTAGAGTTTTGCAATTCATCAATATGAATGGCCAGCTCATCGACAATGCGTACAAACATTAGCATATCTCCAAGCTGCACCACAATTGTTCTTCAAATAAGAACTTACAATTTTTATTGCCACTGTTTATCTAGGTTCCGTCAACAGTTAGAATGCTATGATTACTCAGCAACGAGTTAATGAATAAAGGAAGGTAATTTAAGTTAACTTTAAAGCATTAACGCGATATTATAATTAATAGCTATTAATTAAAGCACACCTTAATATCTAATATTAAGTATGAAGAATAACTAACAGATAAAAACTAACTAAGAATATTGGAGAGTATTATGGGCTTATTAGTCGACGGCCAATGGCAAGATAAATGGTATGACACCGAATCCAATGGTGGTCGTTTTAAGCGTCAGGATTCAAGCTTTCGCAATTGGGTAACTGCTGATGGTAGCGCAGGGCCTACAGGTGACAGCGGTTTTAAGGCTGAGGCTGATCGTTATCATCTGTACGTCTCGCTGGCGTGTCCTTGGGCACATCGTACGATGATCTATCGCAAGCTAAAGGGCCTAGAGGATATGATCTCAATGTCAGTGGTCAATGCCTTTATGGGAGGCGAGGGCTGGACGTTTAAGTCTGGTACAGGGGTTGTAGCTGATCCTATCTTTAATGCTACTCATTTATATGAGATTTATACCGCCGCGCAAGCCGATTACACGGGCCGAGTGACCGTACCTATTTTATGGGATAAAAAAACCAATACTATTGTAAGTAATGAATCATCTGAGATTATTCGTATGTTCAATAATGCCTTTGATGAAATCGGTGCAACCGCAGGAGACTTCTCACCCGCAGAGCTATTGACAGATATTAATGCATTAAATGACTTCATTTATCTAAACATCAATAATGGGGTATACAAAGCAGGTTTTGCCACGACCCAAGACGCTTATGAGGAAGCGGTAACAGAACTGTTCGAAGCGCTAGATACAATAGAGGCGCGTTTGCAAAATAAGCGATATTTGCTAGGTGATACTATCACTGAGGCGGACTGGCGACTGTTCACCACTTTAATACGCTTTGATGCTGCTTACGTTGGACATTTTAAATGTAACATGCGCCGTATCGTTGACTATCCGAACCTTTGGGGTTATTTGCGTGACCTATATCAAGTACCAGGTATCGCCGACACTGTGGCGATCGATAATATCAAAGCGCATTATTATGGCAGCCACGAAACCATTAACCCAACCCGTATTATACCTGTCGGTCCTGATCTTGACTTTAATACTCCGCATGGGCGTGAGCAGCTATCGTCGATGAATATCTAGCAAATATCAGTTATCAAATGAGCAATGACCAAGATATTAATCACCAAATTAATAACTCTTAATTATTACAAAATAGGAAATAACTATGTCAGTGATTATTAAAAAACTTTAAGCCTATCAGTGAGCGTCTATGGGTGCTAGGGCAATAAACTCACAAAAAATCTTATAAAAGGCTACGCTGCCACTCTCGAAAAAGCTTACTTTATATTCTCTAGGTCTAAAATTAACAACGATAATTAATAAAACCTACTGGTCTAAGCTGCTATTTATCGCTATCATTGTTAGGCTTATATTCGAGCTATTAATTAATTTACTAGGCAGCCAAAGTTTGCCTTTTCACCTTATGCTATACCGAGTCGTCTTATGGAACACTCAGCGCAGTCAGAAAGATTGCCGCATTTACATGAATCAGAGCTATTTCACGCTGTGAAAAACCCCGCCTTTCGTCGTATTGGGTTGATGGGACGGGCAGGTAAGCGTAGCGTTACCCAGAGTCTGGCGCAAGTGGCGAATATCGTCAATGAGATGGGCCTGACCTTAATCATGGATGTGCAGACCGCTAATCTACCAACTTTAGATTTGACAGAGATCGAAAAAGTTAAGATTGTTAAGCGTAGCCTGATCGGTGAGATTTGTGACTTAGTTATCGTGGTCGGTGGTGATGGTTCAATACTGCACGCTGCAGAGGCGTTAGCGCGCTATAGAGTTCCTGTGCTTGGTGTTAACCGTGGTCGGCTTGGCTTTTTGGCAGATGTGAAACCCAATGAAGTGGCACAAAAGCTGCGTCAAGTACTGATGGGAGACTATCAGCTGGATCATCGATTCTTATTAACGATGGAGATACGCGAAGGTCAAAAAGTACTGCATGAAGATATGGCGCTTAATGACATCGTACTGCATGCTGGTAAGTCGGTACATATGATAGACTTTCAGATGAAAATTGACGGGCAAGATGTCTATCGTCAGCACAGTGATGGGCTTATAGTATCGACGCCTACGGGTTCAACGGCTTATGCTCTATCAGGTGGTGGGCCTATTATTCACCCAAGTATGGATGCTATCTGTTTAGTGCCTATGCATCCGCATACGCTATCGAGTCGGCCTATCGTAGTCAGTGGTAACAGTGAGATTTGCATCCGTATTCATGAGGATAACCGTACCCAGCCAATGGTAAGCGCAGATGGTAAGCCGAGCATATCGCTTGATCAGGAGCAGAGATTATATATTCGTAAGCATCCTGATAAGTTGACGCTGCTGCATCCACCAGGGTTTGAGTTTTATGAGGCTTGTCGAACCAAACTACACTGGAACGTCCATGCTGAAGAGTTCGATCTTGATAGAGACGATGATACTATAGATGATCTGTAAGTAAAAAAAGTGTTGAAACGGCATAAGACTCGCCAATAGATATATTAAAGATATAATTGGAGTAAGTAGCATGGATAAACAAACCGTATTAGCTAGTATAACCCCAGAAGTTGTCGATAAGTTTCGTATGGCTATTGAACTGGGCAAATGGCCTGATGGGCGCCAATTAACCTCTGATCAGCGCGAGACTTGTATGCAAGCGGTTATGATATGGGAGCATGAACATCTACCGCCAGCTGAACGTACGGGTTTTTTGCATAAGCCAGTAAGAGACGACGGAACTGTCGTAGGTGCTGAATGCGATGTCGAGCATGAGCATCATTATCCTAATATGCCCAACCCCAAAGGGGCGATACAACCTGTGAAGTTTGTTGATAAGTAGCTGGTTTGAGCAAATCATTTTTAAATAAAAGGGCCTCGCTATTATCATAAATAGCGAGGCCCTTTTATAACAAGTGCTTCAACAGCAGTCGTTGACGAGCTGTTTTAGCTTTATAGCTCAGTTGTATCGACAGTTGGTCGAGCAATCAGTGGGTTTTTTTGCATCAAAAACCCTTGCCAGCCCCAATGTAAAAAATTACGAATATTGGCATGATCGGTGCCATTAGGGGTCTCTTGAACCCGAGTATAATACTCACCAAATAATTTAAGAGTATCAAGTTGGCTTAGTCCGTGATGCTTGGCAAAGCCAAAAATCTTAGCACTACCTTCGTTTTCACCAGCGCCGTTATAGACCGTACCATTAGTAAAAGGTCTTGGTGTATAGCGATAAAAGTCATCGATAAAACTGATAACATCATTGAATCCGATAGATTTTTTATTTAGACCATTCAGTAGAGCGGATACATCTGCTTGGCGAATACTCATAAGTTATGACCTTAAAGCGAATTAAACCAATAAAATTTTAATAAATATTCAATATAAAAGCTAAAAACAAGGGTGTTTATAAAAAATATCAAGTCTTTAACGATTGAAATAATCTTCATCGTCAAATGATGGCGCAAAGCTGCCTGATTCTAAATGCTGCATCTGCGACTTTACTGAGCGCTCGTGCTGAATGCGCTGGTAAATCTCTTCACGGTGCACTGCTATATCTTTAGGAGCGTTAACTCCAATACGTACCTGATTGCCCTTAACGCCTAAAACCGTTACGCTAACTTCATCACCGATCATTAATGTCTCGCCCACACGGCGTGTCAAAATTAACATGCGTCACACTCCTTATGTCGCAATAAAATAGTATTGCTCATTGCTTTGCTTCTTAATTGCTGAATATCACTATAGTGCTAGTTGTCAAAATATAGATAGTAAACTATACCTTGAAAATAGCTACTTAAGTCTATTAATTTTGATTAAAATGTTAAATACAAGCATATATAGCGATATGTGAATGCATTTTGCCTAAATAAGTCACCATTATAAGTGCCACGTTCAAGACTGTCACTGATTTTCACAAAACTGCTAGATAAAGCTAAATATTAAAACACAGGGCTAGTGATAACTCTGCTGTATGAATAATTATTAGCCAAGATACCCGTCATTTGTAAAGCTATTGTCCAGCAACTTGGCTATCACCATCTTCGCGATCAAGACCGAATGCGGTATGTAACGACTTGACGGCCTTATCCAAATACTGCTCTTGAATAAGTACAGAGACTTTAATTTCACTAGTTGATATCATTTGAATATTGATGTTGTTTTCGGCAAGGGTCTGGAACATAAGGCTGGCAACACCAGCGTGAGAGCGCATACCAACGCCGACTAATGAGATTTTAACAACTTCATCATTGGCCAATATCTCTTTGGCACCGATCTCATTTTTGACTTCGTTCTCTAGTACTTTCATGGTTTTTTCCATGTCAGTACGGTTGACGGTAAAAGTAAAGTCGGTCGTACCGTTGGTAGATAGATTTTGTACTATCATATCAATTTCTATATTGGCACGTCCAATAGGGCTAAGGATAGCGGAAGCAATACCAGGATGATCGGGAACACCGCGTACTACGATTTTTGCCTCATCGCGGTTAAAAGCGATACCTGAGATAATTGCCTGTTCCATACTGTCCCCTTCATCTATCGTAATTAAAGTGCCTACGTTGTTTTTAAAGTCGTCATCAAAGCTGCCATCAGCATCGGTATCAAAGCTTGATAATACTCGTAGCGGCACGCCGTATTTGCCAGCGAACTCAACTGAGCGAATTTGTAATATTTTTGAGCCGAGGCTTGCCATCTCAAGCATTTCTTCAAAGGTAATTTTCTCAAGCTTTTTAGCTTTTGAAGTCACACGTGGGTCAGTAGTATAGACGCCATCAACGTCAGTATAAATCTGGCACTCATCAGCGCCTAGAGCTGCCGCAATAGCGACTCCCGTGGTATCAGAACCGCCACGACCTAGGGTCGTTGCATTGCCAGCCTCATCGATACCCTGAAACCCTGCAACGATGACCACATTACCCGCATCAAGCTGCTCGCGGATATTTTTATCATCAATTGACTCAATACGAGCCTTATTGTGCGCGGTATCGGTTTTTATTGCTACTTGACGACCCGTAAATGAGCGCGCGCCAACGCCGAGCTCTTTGATCGCCATAGCGAGTAGGGAGATTGATACTTGCTCGCCTGTTGAGACCATTTGGTCATATTCACGCGGATCAGGTTGTGTGCTGATCTGACGGGCGAGATCGATAAGGCGGTTGGTTTCACCGCTCATAGCCGATACCACTACCACCACTTGATGACCATGATCATGCCAGCGCTTGACTCGTTTGGCGACATTTTTGATGCGGTCAATACTGCCCATGGAAGTGCCGCCGTATTTCTGTACTATTAACGCCATAAAAATATTACCTATTATTTACAAGGGGCTATATAGCTATTTATCATTTCAATTGGAATAAATACTATTTCTTTATAAAGATAACGCTCAATTATAAACATACCGTTTATGTTATATCATATTTACGTAAAAAAATTAACCCAGCTGTTCTGCAACCCAAGCGGGTAGCGCATTGATAACGGCTGCCGTATTTGCCGCTTTTGGCGCACCGCCTTGGGCGTAATCAGGCTTACCGCCACCTTTACCGCCAAGCTCGCCTGCTAAATGACGAATAATATCACCCGCTTTTATGCGAGCAGTAAGCGATTTGGCCACGCTAGCCGAAAGCGCTAGCTGACCGTCTTTATCACCAACTAATACAATTATACTATCAGGTAGCTTTGACTTGATATCATCCATCAGCGGACGGATAGATTTACCATCGACCCCAGCAAGGGTACTGATTAATACAGGGACACCTGCGATAGTTTGCACTTCACTGAGTAGATCAGCGGCTTGTAGGCTAGCAAGTTTTTGCTCTAGACGCTCCAACTGCTTTTCTAGATCACGCTGCTTGTCTGCCATGCTTTGGACTCGGGCGACTACCTCAGGGCGTTTGGCTTTGAGCTGGCTTGCAAGCTGACCCAATTGTTGATCGTTTTGCTGAATGTATTTGATAGCTGACATACCAGTTACGGCTTCAATACGGCGAATACCTGCTGCAATGCCAGCTTCACTAGTGATTTTTAATAAGCCAATATCGCCTGTACGCTGCACGTGTAGTCCACCGCATAGCTCAATAGAGAAGGGCTGAGACTTACCGTCGACGTTATGATCTGTACCCATCGTTAAGACGCGCACATCACTACCGTATTTTTCACCGAATAGGGCGATTGCGCCTTTATCCATAGCCGCATCGATAGACATGGTTTCGATGCTAGCTGAGGTGTTGGCTTGAATTTGCTCGTTGACTAAGCGCTCAACGCGTGCGATCTGAGTGCTATTAATAGGTTTGTCGTAGGAGAAATCAAAACGCAGTACTTCGCTAGAGACTAGTGAGCCTTTTTGAGTGACCTCATCGCCTAATACTTCACGAAGGGCAGCATGCAATAGATGCGTTGCTGAGTGGTTTTTGGCACTAGCCGCACGAATACTGGATAGTACATGTGCCTCTGCGGTTTGGTTGGTATGAACAACGCCCATATTGACCACGCCATAATGGATAATGGCTTGTCCAGATTTTTTGGTATCTTGTACCTCAAACACGCCAGACTCCGTACGAATCTCGCCCAACTCACCGACTTGTCCACCGCCTTCGGCATAAAATGGGGTACGATTCAGGACGAGTACACCCTCATCTCCTTCCGTCAAGCTAGTCGTCGCATCACCGTCTTGATACATCGCTATCACTTCGACCTCAAGATCGCTCAGCTGCTCATAACCGATAAATACTGTCGGCTCATCGACCTGAATGACACTACTATAATCAACATCGAACTT
>RCMY010004784.1_pt1 | contig 11609 bp, 10 predicted proteins | sample 2041341 | NCBI WGS metagenome assembly RCMY01 (sample SAMN09708234, study PRJNA481090) | Marine sediment metagenome, whole genome shotgun sequencing project.
TGGTCGCGCTGCCAACGTCGGAAACGCCGGAAGCCGAGGTAGACGATGACGACGCCGACGCCACCGAGCAACAGCCCACCGACGAAATACTGGAACAGCTGACCGGTGGAGTCCGGGTCTGGCGAGCCGGCCATGGAACCAGCCAGGAGGCCGAACAGCGGGGCCAGCACCGCCACCGCCGCCCCAAGAACCATGATCGCAACCCCGGGAATGTTCCCTGACTTCTTCGTGTCGGTGGGCTCGGACTCAGTCATGTCGTCCCGTCTCGCTTGAGTTGGTGGTGTTCGCGATGTCGCCGTTCGTGCCATGGGACGCCACTGGAGCCATGGGAGAGGCGTCGAAATGAGGAGGCCCTGGGGCTGGTTGGCTTGTGAGTTTTGAAAGCACTTCCGGGGCCCGTTGCAAGAATGGCCCGATGATGTCCATGGGCAGGGGGAACACGACAGTCGAGTTCTGGTCGGCGCCGAGTTCCAGAAGCGTCTGCAAGTAGCGCAGTTGGAGCGAGGCCGGCGCCCGGCCGAGGATCTCTGCGGCCTGCGCCAACTCCTCGGCGGCCTGCAGTTCGCCATGTGCATTGATGACCTTCGCCCGTCGCTCTCGCTCGGCTTCGGCTTCCCTGGCCATGGCCCGCTGCATTGCTTGCGGGATCTCCACGTCCTTGATCTCCACCACGTTGACCTGCACACCCCACGGTTGGGTCTGAGCGTCGATGCTCCGAGCAAGATCCTCGTTGAGGTCGGCGCGATGCGCCAGCAGCGTGTCGAGATCTGCTCGTCCAACGACGGATCGCAGTGTTGTCTGCGCAATCTGTGACGTTGCCACGGCGTGATTCTCCACCGCCATGACGGAGCGGACCGGGTCAGTGACCTGGAACATGACGACGGCGTTGACCCTTGCTGGCACGTTGTCCTTGGTGATCACCTCTTGCGGCGGAATGGTCAATGTCACGACCCGTAGCTCGACCCGCACGAGGGAGTCGATGATCGGCATCAGCAGCCTCACCCCGGGCTGCAGAGGCTCTCTCAGACGCCCCAGCCGAAAGGTCACGCCACGCTCATACTCCTTCAGCACCCGGATGGAGGCCAGGAGCAGCACGAGGAATACTGCCACGACGACGATCACTGCGATGATCCACGGGTTCATGAGCCACTCCTCTTCTCAGGTGCCCGGCGCACCGGAAAGCCCGGCTGGTACCTGGCGTCCGCCATCAATTCACTGTCACTGCTGTAGCGGACCATGGGCGTGGGCAGAGGGATGGCTGACCTGCTTGTGGAAGTGTCCGCACCCTCAGCCCCGGCGTCGCTTCGATACATCATGCGACGCTGCTGCAGGGTGTGAGCAAGTTCCTTCTGCTGTTTCACGGTCTCGTCGAGCTCCTTCAACGGCACATGGATTGGGAAGTTGGCGGGGGTCCGACGCAGGTGGGACCAGAGCGGCAGACTGGCGACCACGACCACGGCGAGCACTGCCGCAAGCACCATCAATTCCACTGCGCCCTTGGCGGTGAACAACGTGATGGCGGGCCACAGTATCGCCAGGGCGACGACGCAGCAAGCGATCCCGCGGTGGAAACGTTCTGCCTCGGAACTGGGCCACGGGTCGACGTTGCGGCTGATCTCCCGGCCAGTATTGGAGGTCGTGCAGGTGTCCTTGACGGGGCAGGAGTTGCACACTTGAGGACTCCCTCGGTACCGCATGACACGATTTCCCGGGTCGAAGGATTGCGGCCAGAGCCACTGATCCTCCGGGCAGATCCAGGCGTCGTGATCCTCGTGGTACGTGAACGCACCGGAGCGCCAGGCTGTGGTGCGTTGCGCCGTGCGGCGGGCAGCGAGGTCGATGCCCCAGGCAACGGCCAGCAGCGCGAGTCCGTAGCCAGCCGCAAGCCACACCATGATGTCGACGCCAGCCATCAATCCGCGTCCCTGAGCCGGTGGTCGGAGGCGTATGGGGAACCCTCGCCGCCGCCCGTTCCTGCTGTGGGATGGGCGCCGCCGCTGCTCCCGGGCGTTTCGACCACCGCGACCGGCTGCTCCACGACGAACAGTTGCTCCATGGGCACCTCGTGAGTCGTGGCAGCGATGCCGTGCCGAATGCCCAGCCATGTGATCCACAGGAACGCAACGGCTCCACTGATGAGCGCGACGTCGCCCGGCAACCTCAACCATTCGAGGACAGCATTTCCCGGTTCGCTGATGTAGCCGAGCGTTCGGGCCTCGAAGTAGCCGCTGTTGACCGAGTGGTACAGCTGCAGTACGCCCAGCGGCAACAACGTTGCGAAACTCATCCAAGCGAGCCCGATGTTCGTGGCCCAGAAACAGAACTTGGCGGCTCGCTCCGGCCACCGCTCGGGCGGGATGATGTAACGCAGCGCGAACAGGGCCAACCCGATGGCCAGCATTCCGTACACCCCCATCATGGAGGCGTGAGCGTGGTTGGCCGTCAGTGCTGTGCCGATTTGGTAGTAGGAGACGATCGGCAGGTTGATGAGGAAGCCGAAGACCCCGGCTCCGAGGAAGTTCCAGAAGCCGACGGCCACCAGGAACATCACGGCCCAACGGTGTGGGAACGGCGCCGACGAGCGTGACTCCTGACGCGATCCCAGCTGCAGGAAGGTCCACGCTTCGATGGTCAGGAATGTGAGCGGGATGATTTCCAATGCCGAGAAGAACCCGCCGAGCGCCATGTGCTCCACCGGAGTACCGGAGAAGTACAGGTGGTGCATGGTGCCGATGACGCCGCCGACGGAGTACAGGATGACGTCAAGAAAGATGATCGCCATGGCGATCTGGCGTCGAATCACGCCCAGCATGACGAAGATGTAGGCCACCATCACGGTGGTGAACAGCTCCAGGAAGTCCTCGACCCACAGGTGGACCACCCAGAAGCGCCAAAATTCCGCGACGGTCAGTTGAGTCGTGGGGCTGGCCAGCATGCCCACGGCGTAGAAGCCCGGGATGGCCAGTGCGGCGTACAGGAAGAGCCACGGAAGGTTGCCCCTGCTCTCGGTCTTCAGCCGGGTGCGCATGCCCCGATAGAGGATCGCCACCCAGATGAACAACCCCAGAACGAGGAGCCCCTGCCAGAAGCGGGGCAGGTCCAGATACTCCCACTGCTGGTCGAAGAAAATGGATCCCTTTGCCCACTCGACGCCGAAGATGCTCAGCGCCTCACCAGTCATGGATCCCACGACGACGATCACGAGCGCGCCGAGCAGGCCGAAGGCCAGCCAATTCTGACGACGTGGCTCGCGTCCCGAGACGAAGGGCACCAGGAAGATCGCAGCTGCGAGGAAGGAGGCAGCGGTCCACAGGAGCGCCAGCTGAACGTGCCACGTCCGGGCGAGGTTGAATGGCAGAACGCGGGCGAGATCGAGGCCGAAGAAGGTGTCGAGTTCCGCCCGGTAGTGCTCGATCGCCGCACCGAGCAGGGCCTGAGCGACAAACATGCCGGCGACGACGAAGAAGAACCATGTGGTGGCGCGCTGCGCCGGTGTGATCTTCACCTCTCCGGGCTGCGAGAACGAGAGTGTGGGCGATTCGCTGCTGTGCCAGCCGATTCTGCTGCTCCACCGACCGTACGCGGCAAAAAGAATCCCGATGCCGACGAGCAGCGCACACAAGGAGAGTCCGCTCCACACCAGAATATCGGCTGTGGGCTTGTTGTCGACGAGCGGCTCCGACGGCCAGTTGTTGGTGTAGGAGTAGCTGTGTCCCGGGCGTTCCGCCGCCGCGGCCCACGCGGTCCATCCGATGAACGCAGTGATCTCGTGAATGTCGCGCTCGTCGGTGATCGCGTTGGGAATGAGCCCGTACTGCGTGGTGGGGGAGCCGAAGTAGTCCGCGTAGTGCTGCTTCAACTGATCGAAGGCCTTGGCCTGCAGGTCAGTGAGCACCAGAATGCCCGTCTCCTCGTCGTAGCGGTTCGTTCGCATTTCCTCAACGAGTTGCCCTTTCGGGTCCTGCACACCGGAGGCGGTCAGCGACTCCAGCATGAATGTCGAGGCGCGCCGCAGATAGTCGGCGGTGTAATCGGGGCCGAGGTACCCGCCGTGCCCCATGACGGAACCGTACTCATGCAAACCCCGCCGTAGGAAGGTTTGCTGTCCGGAGGTGATCTCTGCACCGCTGAAGACCTCCTCCCCGTCTTGCGTGATGACGGTGGTTGGCTGTGGCATCCCGTCGGTGTAGGTGCGCACCGCGAGGAAACCCATGACGAAGAAGCCAAAGATCATCACCATGGCGACGCCCTGGACCCAACCCTTTGAAACCATGAATTCCGACCGCTGTCGGTTGCTGCCCTGAGCTGTTGCGACCACGACCCGTCCCCTTTCAGGAGACTGTTCAACTTGTCCGATCCAGCGACTGAAGCCGCGTGTGGGGGGAAACTGCTCAACCGCGCCGTCGAGGCCGATGCAGGATCTTGTCGTCGATGGATTGCCGGGAGTGAAGCCAATCACCTCTGTCCGGAAAGTAGCAGAAGAGTCGCTGTAGCAATGGCCGAAACGCATATTCTTCTTGGCCGATGACAAGGTGGGTCGTGACCATCTGGGCATGCTGTTGGGCGGCGCAAAGCCCGTTCAGTCACGTTGAAGACAGTGACCCTGAGCGTCTCGGCGCTCTGATATCCGTCCGGCTCCTGTGCACGGTGAGCCTTCTGCGAGGAAGCGCATTGTTTGCGCATTCAGCGGAAGGGTACGGTCGAAATGACTGGCCTACGTCGAGGCTCCAGCGGTCAGAGCGGACGCGCGGGCGTCACCATGGACCTCGAGGGTGAGTCCGATCCCAAGTTTGCGAATCATGTTCGCCATCGGGGCACCCATATGGGAGGCGAGCACGGTATCGACGCGTTGCTCCTTCAGAAAACGCGCCACACGCGCATGGTGAGAGCCTTCAGTGCCCTCGTCGTGCAGCGAGTCCCAGGAGACATCCATCGTCTCTGCCGCAACAATCTCGCCCGCTTCCACTGTCATCAGCGCGACGGTGTGCGCGCGGCCCCAGCTGTGGCCGATCTGTCCGTCGGAGGTGATGGGTGTGCAGATGATCATGAGGAGATTTCTTCCTGTGTCGTCGCCGGTACCAGTTCGCCCACTGTTGTCGTGCGGGAGGGACAGTAGACCTGTCCGCGGAGCCGAAAGACCAACGCTCCGCCCGTCAGTAGGATCGCGCCTGCGGCGAGGATTGGCTGGAACGGGGCGAACCAGGTGAGGGCGCCGGAGTAGCCGAGGGCCAGCAGCGCCAGTTTGTTGCACACCGGGCAGCCAACGGCGAACCACGCGAGAACTGTGCCGGCGATCCCGAACTTGCCCTGCTTGGTGCCCTCGGTGTCGTCGTCGGCCGTGGGTGGCGTGTTCTTTGACGGCCGGACATAGGTTGCGGCGAGCATTCCTGCCAGCACGGACGAGCCGATCCAGACCGGATAGTTCCACGCGAGGACGGCGATCTCGCGCCCGAACACAGGGTTGGGGATGATGACCGTGGGAATGCCGATGAGGATTGCGAAGAGCACCGAGAAGCCGGCTGCGGCCAGGACCTGTCGAGGCGTCCACATGCGCAGGGCCTGTCCGGCGGCGCTGAAGGAGCGCCAGGGCTCGCGCGGCGCTGTCGATATGTCAGTGATGGCGACCTCCGAAGATCATCTGCAGGGCTGATCCCTGTAAAAGACCATACCCCCTGGGGTATGTCCCGCACCACCGTGGCGCAAAATTGTGGCGCATGTGCGCCAACTTCACAGATCCGGATGAAGAATGGCCGCTCCAGCAGGGGCTCTCCATCCTTGGCATCCATAGTATGTGGATGACGTCTGCGGCTCCCGGATCTCCGTGGTCATCAACGCGGAAGCCGGTAGGTTTTCCTGCATGACCGCCGACGACACCCAAGGTGCCTCCGCAACCTCCCAGCAGTCTCCTGACAGCGACACGCCGCACCGGGCCTGGAGCACGGGTGCCTCGTCCACGGTCTGGGTGTTCGCCTTCCTGATCCTGCGCATCTTCGCCGTGTCCGGATACAGCTGGGAGACGGCGTTTCTCGTCAGCACCACCATCAGCCTGAACGATGGGCTCGCCATCCTGTTCGGATCCCTGATGGCCGGCCACCTGCTGGTGGCGATCCTGCTGGTCTTCCTGTTGCCACTCCTCGTGGCGGCGCTGGTCTGGGAGCCAAAGGCCCGACGACTCGTGATGGTGGTGTCCACCACCGTTGCGGTGGTCATCCTCGTGACGATCACAGCGAGCTTCTCGAGCTGGTGGTTGCCCCTGGCCGCGGTGGCAGTGCTCGTCTCTTTCGGGTTGATCCGGCGTCTGCCCGCAGACAATCCGGTCCGCCGGGTGTGGTGGGCCGTCGTGGCGCGGGCCAGTGGTGTGGCGGCGGCAGCTGCGCTGGTGATCGCTGCGTTCCTGACGACTCCCTGGGTGCCCCATGAGGTGATCGAAACCACCGATGGAACCATCAACGGGCATGTCATGAGCGTCGATTCGGGATACCTCAACGTGCTCACCGACGACCATGAGTTCATCATTGTGATCAGTAGCGACGTGATCTCCCGGAAGTGAACCGTTCCGCCACGGTGGCAGGATGACAGGCATGCTGCGCGTCGTGTTTCTTGCCATCGGATCCCGTGGCGACGTGGTGCCCATGGTTGCCCTGGCCAGAGAGCTGGCTGATCGTGGGCACGACACCATGGTCCTGGCCCATCCTGAGTACACCGATATCGCGCGAAGCCACGGAATCCCGTGCGTCAGCCTCGAAGCGGGCCTGGTGGAGCATGCCGGGGACCAACGTCGAGCCCAGTCACTCGTGGGCAATCCCTTCACGGCAGCCATCGCCCTGCAGGGGTGGCAATGGTTGATCGCCGGCACCCTGGCGCCCGTCCTCGTCGAGCAGATCCGCCGGGACGACGTGCTGGTCACAGGAGTGGTGGGGGTGGCCGCTGCTCTGGCGCTGGCCGAGGACCGGGGCTGCACGCCCGTGCATGTGACGTTCAGCGCGACCCTCCCAACGGCCGGCCCCATGGCCATGATGTCGCCGCTGACGAAGAAGCCCAGCGCTCTGGTGGGATTCTGGACACGACACGGTGTCTGGACGGGCAGCCTCATGCTGGGGCCCCCACTGGGCCGTGTAGTACGGCGACGACTACGCCTGCCATGGCTCTCACCGTGGGCGGTGGCGCGGCGGGCGTTGAACATGCCCTTGATGGTGGCGGCCTCGCCGATACTGCTGCCTCCCCAACCCGACTGGCCCACGAACACCGTCGTCACAGGAGCGTGGGAGCTTTCCAACAACCCTGGACCGCCGGAGGAGTCCCTCAAGAAGTGGCTCGGCGAGCATCCGGACAGCGTGTACCTCGGCTTTGGAAGCATGCTCAGCCGCGACCCCGCGCAGGATTTACGGCTCATCGACATCGCCGCACGGGCCGCCGGCGTCACTGTCGTGCATCGCCCGGATGACAGCGCCCCGCCTCTGGAATCAACTTCGGTGGTGCGCGTGGTGCGTCACGTCGACCACCGTTGGCTGTTTCCCCGCTGCGGTGCGGTTGTCCATCACGGTGGTGCGGGCACCACCAACGCCGCTCTGGCGGCCGGCGTGCCGTCGGCCATCGTTGCCCACGGCTTTGATCAGCCCCTGCATGGCCGTCGCCTCCATGAACTGGGAGTGGGGCCGGAGCCGCTGGGCCGACGCGGACTCGCCATCAATGGACTGGCCGAACTCCTGTGGGACCTGGTGCGTGGCCCGAACCGCGACGGTTACGTGGAGCGGGCGGCCGCAGTGGGCCGGGCGATGTCACAGGAGAATGGCACCGGTGTGGCTGCGGACTGGCTGGAGGCGCGCGGTCTGATCTCAAAGCCCTGACGTAGGCGGGCAGTCGCGTCAGTTGATCAGGGGTCTCCATCCCAGAAGTTTGTTCGCGTGCGCGATGGAGATCTTGCCCGCCCGGTTGCCGCTGATGTGGGTGACATGGAATCCCGGCGGGAGTGCGGCATCGAGAGCGGCGAGATAGGCGTTTGCCACGTCCGAGCCCGCGGTGGCGATGTCCCCATCGCTGTCCGTGAGAGCGCGGTACACCTCGTCCGGTTTGGGGAGGAACAGTCTCAGCGCCACGACAGGAATGCCGAACTCATCAGCTGCAGCCCGGGCCACCACCTCGCCACACGCCTTGCTGAGGCCGTAGGGATCCGCGGCATCGGGACGCTCGTCCGGGTTCCGGTCCTCCCAGTCGGTGAAGACGGATCCCGAGCTCGTGTGCACGATGCGCTGCACGCCAGCGCGCCCCGCAGCCTGCATCGCGAGGTACAGACCGGTGACGTTCACGTCGAAGTGCTGCTTGGCCCATTCGGTGCTGCCCCAGCCTTCCATGGGGCCCATGGCCATGAAAACCATGGCGTCCGCGCCCTCGAACAGCTCGGGAAGTTGCTCGTGCTCCAGGAGGTCGATCCGCACGAAGTCGCCGTCCCACCAGTCAGCGGCCCTGCGATCGGCAACCGTGACGTGATGCTCTCGTGCCAGGCGCGGCACGACAAGGGACGCAACCCGTCCAGCTCCACCGACCACGACAATCCTCATGCCCCAATCATCCCAGTGCGGGACGACGAAAGGGGTGGGAGGGCCCGATTCCCCGGACCGTCCCCACCCCTCAGCGTCGCGTGGTCATGGGGCCGTCGTGAGCGGCCTCATGCACGAGGCGTTCAGTAACGCATGATTGCCGCTACTTCGCTGTCCTCCACCACCTGCTGCGACGTGGCGTACACATTGCCGCCGTTGTTCAAGGTGTCCACGGCCGCCCTGTCCAGCGCCTCACACTCTGCGTAGCGCTCATCCTTGCCGAGGCGGACGACCGCGAGGTCATCCCCGGAGGTGCGCTCCCAGCACCACGGCTGTGCCCGCACGAAGATCGTGTCGACACGACCCTCCGCGGCCGCCACCTGGACGGAAGCCAGATCACTGGCACCACGGCCGGTCCCGTTCAACTCGTGGAAGCGATCGATCACTGTCTGCCGCTCGGCTCGCAGCCGAGTCTCCACCAGCGGCCAGGCCAGTTCATGCAACTGGTCCACCGACAGATCGTCCGGGTTGCGGATGACGGCCTCGTCGAGGACGTGGCTGTACTTGTTGGCGTCGCGGTATGCAGCGACCGAGGCATCGAGACCCACCAGGACCAGCGGAGCTTGCTGATCGCGCAGGATCTCTGTCATGCCGTCGGCAACCTGTCGCATGAAGAGGTTGAGGTCGTTCTCCTTGGAGGAGTCGTCGCCGGTGCCGTGACCGTAGAACACGGCCCGGCCTCGACCACCGGTGCTTGCCGGGCGAGTCATCGTGTTGGAACGCGGCTCTGCCGGCTCGATCGCATCCTTGAGGCTCGTGGGGACGTCGTCGAGTTCAACCTGCACCACTGAGTGACGGCTGCCATTCAGCAGGCGCACCTCGTTCTGGCTCAAACCGAGCATCAGATAGTGCTCGTCCCCGGACAGCAGGTGCATCAGGGGTCCTGTGATGAAGCGGTCGCCGACGGTGGCGAGCTCTGGCAGGGGGGCAGGGAGGCGGTATGACTGGTGTGAGCCCGGCGTCAGGAACATTGCCAGCCCGTCGCTCATGTACTGCCACGCCATGCTGTCCTGTTGCAGATCCCGCGCGGGTTTCAGGAGTGCTTCGACGTCGGGGCGTCGCATCTCCTCCTTAAGGACGGCCTCGACGCCGCTCACGAGGTTCTTCCACTGGAGTTGGTCTGCCTGCACCTCACTCCCGTAGCGGTGAGTGGGCATGAACAGGGAGACGTGAATTCCGTCTCCACCTGCGGTTGCGAGCTTCTGAATGTCTTTGTCAGTGAGTAGATCCATGACGGCCTTTCCTTTCCTTGGCTGTCCTGTCAACCCTATCGAGTCCTGCCGGCCCCGGACGGGAGGGGGTGATGACGGAGGACGGCGGCAGCCCACCGGTTTGGCTCAGTCCAAGAACGAAAAACGGTACTCAGCCCGGGAGTCCGGTGACCTGCGTTTGCCGGGCATCCTGAATGGTGACCAGGTGGACATCGCCGGTGAGGTGAACAGTGTGCCGGGTGGCGTGGTCGCCGGAGGATGACCCGACCCAGACGCTGATCTCGCCGGGCTCGACGACGCGCTGCATCCGGCGGTCCGTCAACGCGAGGCGCGTGGCCGGCACGATGTACCTGAGTTTCGTGCTCTCGCCCGGTTCGAGCTCCACCCGCGCGAAGCCGACGAGCTGTGACAGCGGCCGGGTCACGCTCGCCACGGGGTCGTGGGCGTACAACTGCACCACGTCGCCGCCTCGTCGGCCACCCGTGTTCCGGACCTCGTCGTCGACTTCAAGCACGCCCGACGTCGGCACCTCCGATGAGACCTTGATGATGGTGCGATCAAAGCTGGTGTAGGACAAACCGTGCCTGAAGTGGGCTGCTGGCGTCGTGTCCAGGGTGCTCACCCTGCTGGGCGCGCCCAGTTGCGGATGGAGATAGGAGAAGGGTTGCGAGCCGCCCGATCGGGGGAGTGTGACGGGCAGACGTCCCGACGGATTCACCCTGCCTGTGAGGGCACCCGCGACGGCCGGTCCGCCCTCTTCGCCGGGGAAAAATGCCTGCACCACTGCAGCGCATCGCTCGAGCGCCCAGCCCACCGCGTAGGGCAACGGACAGGAGCAACGGTCGACTGATGGCGGGAGCTGCGGGGCTCCCCGGATGGGTCAGGACGTGGAAGAGCCTGGATGCGCTCGTTGGCAGCACCCAGGCTCCTCTCCGTCACAGTGGGCGGTCAGGTGCAGATGTCACATCAGCCGTTGCACAGATTGGCGTCGATGGACGTCTTCTTCGCGACTGTCACCGAGTCGAACGTGGCCAGGGCAGGGTTCTTCGTCAAGTTGTCTGCAAAGTTGCCGACGGGCTGGCCGGTCAGCGGGTCTGTTCCCGTTTGTGCCTCCATGGTGAGCATGATGTGGTGGTTGGTGTTCTGTGAGATGAACTTGGGATTGGTCACCTTGAATTGCCGGACGCCGTCCACGGAGTACACCTGGCACTGCTTGTTCCACTCCAGTGTGTAGGTGTGAGTGCCGGTTTGGACGCCCTTGCCATCCGTCCACTTGCTGGGATCGTCGCTGCGGCCGTCGTGGACAGCGCTGTTGTAGGCGGTGTTCCACGCCGGGCTGTACTCGAACACGTCGTATTCGCTGCCAGTGCTGGCAATGCCGTCCGCAGCGTAGTCGACGCCTTGGCTGTTCTTTCCCAGTGCATACATCCAACCGGCTGCCCACGCGCCCTTTGCCCGCACGTTTGAGACATCTGCCTTGTACTCGATCTTGATTGTCGAGTCCGAACCGGGGCCGAATGTCTGGTGAGAGATGAGGTAGCAGGCGTGGTGTTGGTCGCCGACCTTTTTGACAGACAACTTCAGTTTGCCTCCACCCTGCGAACAGGCGTCCTTGTTGTTGACGGCAAAGCGATTGCCTGAGGTCCAAGTGGGTACGTAGAAGTTCGACGACGTGGTTGAGCCGTCAAAGCTGTCGACACCGTTCGAGTCTAACCTAAAGGTCAGCGATGCAACGCTCGTGAAGTTCACGCCAATGAAATCAAACTTGAGGTCTGTGTCGCGTGACATTGTCCAAGTTGTG
>RCMY010004785.1_pt1 | contig 11607 bp, 9 predicted proteins | sample 2041341 | NCBI WGS metagenome assembly RCMY01 (sample SAMN09708234, study PRJNA481090) | Marine sediment metagenome, whole genome shotgun sequencing project.
ACACGGCCACAGCGGCGTACGCCACCCGCCAGCCAAGCTCCTGTCCCAGCCAGGTCACCCCTGGCACGCCCACGACATTGGCCACCGACAGGCCAAGCATCACAGTCGCCACGGCTCGACCTTTTCGCTCGGTCGGCACCAGACTCGCCGCCACCAGCGACGCCACCCCGAAGTAGGCCCCGTGCGGCATCCCATCGAAGAACCTGGCGAGTAGCAGGAACCCGAACCCGCTGGCCGCTGCACTGAGCGCGTTGAACACGGCGTAGGCCGCCATCAAGGCGACGAGCAGACCTCGCCGCGGCCAGGAAGCGCCGAGGTAGGCAAGGAGCGGTGCACCGACCACCACACCGAGGGCGTAGGCACTGATGACGTGGCCGGCTGACGGGATGGAAACATCTACACCAGCGGCGATCTCTCGGATCAAGCCCATGGTGACGAACTCGGTGGTGCCGATCGTGAAGCCGCCCACGGCCAGAGCGAAGATCGCGAGGCCGACGTGGGTCGTCCTGATCGTGCCGGTTGCGGCGTCGACGGAGGTGTTCATTGGCACGATTGTCCAACCGCGAGTCGGGTCGCTCCTATTCCGCGTGAGTCCAGGGCGATAGGGCAGGGTGGAGGTATGTCGCTACGTCTGTCTGTCGCCCCTACCTTCCTCGCCGCCATTCTCGCGCTGCCCCTCGCGGGCTGCACCCAGGCCGAGGACGCTGCCAAGGATGCCGTCAACCGGGCCGGCTGCACAGTGGCACAGAAGACACTCGACAAGGCACAGACCGAGGCCGAGAAAGCGTTGGACGAGATCAACGCTGACCCGCAGGCCGCTCGCCGCAAGTTGGGCGGGATGCGGGACGCGCTGAAGGCCGCCGAATCCGGCGTCAGCGGGGAGACGAAAGCGAAGCTCCAGAAGGCCCGCGAGGCGCTGGACACCATGGCCGGCGAGGCCCAGGACGCCGCCCGGGGCGCTGACGTTGACACCGCAGCGGTCAACGACGCGAAGCAGCAACTCGACTCCGCGGTCAGCGACGTACGCAACCTCTGCTGATCTTGCTTCACGAGCTCTCTATCCGTTTCTGCGCTTCCGGGTTAGGTTGGCCGGTCATCCAGAACTGAGCTCGAGGAGACAGCGATGCGTCCCAATCGGATTTTTGATCACTACCCGGGGGCTTCGGCCAGAACCCGAGTCAGGGCAGCCATGGTCGGCGGCGTGGCCGCCGGTCTCGCCGTGGCGGGACTCGCCCCCGTGGCGTCGTTCGCGGCGCCCGGCAACAACTTTGACGCCCGCACCGAACGGGTGAGCCTGCGAACCGGCGGATTCCCCGGCCACGTGGTGGTCAGCAGCGGAGAATCGAGCACTTCCGAACGGCGGTTGCTCAGCGCAGACGGTCGCTTCTCGGTGTTCGCTGGCCGGTCCGAATTGATCGGCAAGAACAACCTCACCAACATGCAGATCTTTCATCGCGACCGCAAACTGGGGGTCACGAGAAGCGTCAGCGTGACCAAGCAGGGGCGCAACCCGTCCATGAGCGAGGACGGCCGCTTCGTCGCCTTCACCTCTGACGCCAGCAATCTGGTTCCCCACGACAACAACGCCAACTCCGACATCTTCGTCCGCGACATGGTGGCCGGCACCACGACTCGAGTCAGCGTCAGCAGTGGGGGCGCGGAGACTTCAGGCAGGTACGGAAGTGCCCGTCCCTCGATCAGCCCGAACGGTCGCTACGTGGCTTTCCTGTCCTACGCAGCCGGCATGGCACCGGGAGACATGCCGGATAGGTATCAGGCTTATGTCCATGACCGCACCACCGGCGTGACCCGCCTAGCGAGTGTCGACAGCAACGGCAACGGCGCCACCGCCATGGTGCAAACGTCCGTGTCGGTGGATAACTCGGGCGACCGGGTGGTGTTCGAGTCCGTGGATCAGAACATCACTGCTGATGCTGGCAACTCAGACGTGGATGTCTTCGTACGCGACCTGGCCGCGGGCACAACCACCCGGGTCAGCAAGTCCGAGGAGTGGTCGGGTCAAGGCACCATCAGTGCCGACGGCTCCACGGTGGCCTTCTACTCCCGTGGAGCCGATCTCGTGGCACCCGGCTCCGACACCAATGGGGTCTACGACGTCTTCGTCTACGACATCGCATCGGGCCAGACGTCTCGGGTCAGCGTGAGCAGCGGCGGCGTCCAAGGCAACGGCGTCAGCGACACCCCGGCCCTCAGCGCCGACGGTCGCTATGTCGTCTTCGACTCCGAGGCCAGCAACCTGGTCCCCGGCGACACCAACCAGGCGAGGGACGTGTTCCGTCACGACCGGTTAACTGGAAAGACGACCCGAGTCAGCCTGACGCGCACCGGCCAGCAGATCAAGAACGGCGCCCGGTCCGGGTCGATCAGCCCCGACGGGCTGCACGTCCAGTTCGACGCCTACGGCAGCGACATCACGCGCGACAAGGTTGGCCACGGCACGAGCAACGTCTTCGTGCACGATCTGCAGAACGCCTGGCCCGCGGTCTATGCACGCATCAAGAAACTGCCGAAGAGGGTCAAGGCCAAGAAGAAGGTCGTCCTCCGCAGCGTCGGCATCGCTCCCAGCGAGAAGGTCGTCCTCAAGTGGAAGCCGAAGGGCAAGACCAAGGGCAAGACGGTCAAGAAGGTCATTCAGGTCAGGGGCAACAAGGTGCGCACCCGGGCTCCTAAAAGGGCTGGGAAGTATCTGGTCACCGTGAACTACGCCGGTTACCGCCTCAAGAAGGGCGTGGTCACCGTTCGCCGATGATCACCTGATCAGTGCAGATGGTCCCGGTCGCGAAGATCCGCGGCCGGGACCATCTGTCGGTCAACCCTCCTGAAGGTCCTCTAACTCAGCCAGGACATCGTCGATCGAACGCACCTTGCCGTCGCCGTCCAGGTCCTCGCCGTACATCAGTTCCAGGTCCTGGTAGACCTCCGTACGCACGCACGGAGCGATGGCGAAGGAGCCGATGATCTGCTCCACCACGTCCTGATCCAACTGGATCTCGTCGCTGTCGTGCTCGACGGTGACGACGATGGAGCGGGTGACGGCATCGCTCCGGTCGGCGTTCGGTTGCGGGACGCTGACGGTGCTGATCCGGGCCTTGTACCGCGTCGAGGACAACCGTTCGGGGTTCTGTTCCTGAGCGGCTCGCCACAGGGTGACCTCCTGATTGGCGAGGTTGATGGTCCCCAGGTCCTCAAAGGTGATCACTTCCGTCCGCTCCGTCGAGTCGTCGGTGGAGTACCACGTGATCTCCTCATCGAAGCTGGTGAACGGCTCGTTCTGCCAATCCATGACAACACCGTCCGGATCGAGCTTGTCGTGGTCCATAGCCACCTCGATCCCGCCCTCGCTGGTCTCGAACCCCAGGTCAACGTTGGTGGAGGACAAGGAGCCGCTCCCTCCAGCACCGCGAGACCTGGCGGTCCAGTCGGAGGGGACACCGAAGCTGTAAACGGAGCGGTACTCCCCCTCCTGCTCGGGGGGCTCTTCACATTCGGAACGGACTGCCTGGTAGTTGGCCGGGACCACCGCGGCTTCGGGCAGGAGGAACTCGACCGGCGCCAACCCACTGTCCGTCGCCTCTTCCTCGTCAGGCGCGGCTGGCTGCTCCACCGGTTCCGTGGATGGCTTCTCGACCGGCGCTGGGTCCTCCTCACCCCCGCAGGCCGTCATCGCAGCAGCGACGAGGAGGACTACACCAACGAGGGACACCTTGGACCGCATGGGGACTCCCATTCTGTGGACACCAGAATCCGTGACCATAGCCCGGTTCTCGGCCACGCACAGGGCGCACAAACACAACGGCGGTGAGTAGGGCACCAGATCCTCGTGGGATTCGGTTTCCTACTCACCGCCGAGCGGTGTTCCTAGGTGACTCAGAGAGCCGCGAGCGCGTCGTTCAGCGTCTTCGACGGACGCATGACCTTGTCGGCCAACTCATCGTCCGGCCGGAAGTAGCCACCCACGTCGGCGGGCGAACCCTGGACCGCGTTGAGCTCTGACACGATCGTCTTCTCCTCGGACCGCAGCTTCTCGGCAAGCGGCTTGAAGACCTCGGCCAGATCGGCGTTGCTGGTCTGGGCCGCCAACTCCTCAGCCCAGTAGAGGGCGAGATAGAAGTGCGAGCCGCGGTTGTCGATGCCCCCGATCTTGCGGGTGGGCGACTTGTCCTCGGTCAGGAACGTGGCGGTCGCCTTGTCGAGGGTCTCCCCCAGCACCTTCGCGCCCTGGTTGCCCGCGAAGTCGGCCAGGTGGTCGAGGCTGGCAGCCAGTGCGAAGAACTCGCCGAGGCTGTCCCAGCGCAGATAGTTCTCCTCCAGCAGCTGCTGCACGTGCTTGGGCGCCGATCCGCCAGCGCCGGTCTCGAAGAGGCCGCCACCGTTCATCAGCGGCACGATCGAGAGCATCTTCGCCGACGTTCCGACCTCGAGGATCGGGAACAGGTCGGTGTTGTAGTCACGCAACACGTTGCCGGTGACCGAGATGGTGTCCTCGCCCTTGCGGATGCGGTCCACGGAGTACTTCGTGGCCGAGGCCGGGTCCATGATCTCGATGGTCAAACCATCGGTGTCGTGGTCGCCGAGGTACTCCTTGACCAGGCCGATCAGGTTCGCGTCGTGCGCGCGGGTCTCATCGAGCCAGAAGATGGCGGGCGAACCCGAGGCCCGGGCACGGGTCACGGCCAACTTCACCCAGTCGCGGATCGGGTCGTCCTTGGTCTGGCAGGCACGCCAGATGTCGCCGGGCTGGACGTCGTGCTCGATCAGGACCTCGCCGGCGGAGTTGATGACCTGCACCTTGCCCGCGGCGGGAATTTCGAAGGTCTTGTCGTGCGAGCCGTACTCCTCTGCTGCCTTGGCCATCAGCCCGACGTTGGGTACCGAGCCCATGGTCGAAGGGTCGTAGGCACCGTTGGCACGGCAGTCGTCGATGACGGCCTGGTAGACCCCGGCGTAGGAGGAGTCGGGGATCACCGCGAGGGTGTCGGCCTCCTCGCCCTTCGGGTCCCACATGTGACCCGAGGTGCGGATCATGGCGGGCATCGAGGCGTCGATGATGACGTCGGAGGGCACGTGCAGGTTGGTGATGCCCTTGCGGTCGTCGACCATCGCCATGGCGGGACCATCGGCCAGGCCCTGAGCGACAGCGGCCTTGATGGCCTCTCCCTCGGGCAGCGAGTCCACCCCGGCTAGCAGGCCGGCCAGGCCGTCGTTCGGGGAGAGGCCCGCGGCAGCCAACTGCTCGCCGTACTGCTCGAAGAGAGTGGGGAAGAACGCCTGCACGACGTGACCGAAGATGATCGGGTCGGAAACCTTCATCATCGTCGCCTTGAGGTGCACGGAGAAGAGGATGTCCTCAGCCTTGGCCCGGGCGATCTGCTCGGTCAGGAAGCGGCGCAGGGCAGCGACGTCCATGAATGTGCCGTCGACGACCTCGCCCTCGAGGACACTCAGGTTGTCCTTGAGCACGGTCTCGGCGCCATCGACGCCGATGTGCTTGATGGTCAATGTGTCGGCCTTCGGCAGAATCACGGACTTCTCGTTGGCCCGGAAATCGTGCTCACCCATGGTGGCGACGTTGGTCTTGGAGTCCTTGCTCCAGGCACCCATGCGGTGCGGGAAGGACTTGGCGTAGTTCTTCACCGAGGCCGGCGCGCGCCGGTCCGAGTTGCCCTCGCGCAGGACCGGGTTCACCGCGGAGCCCTTGACCTTGTCGTACTTGGCCCGGGCCTCCTTCTCCTCGTCGCTCGAGGGGCTCTCGGGGTAGTCCGGGAGGTCGTAGCCCTTGTCCTGCAACTCCTTGATGACTGCCTTGAGCTGCGGCGTGGACGCAGAGATGTTGGGGAGCTTGATGATGTTCGCCTCGGGCTTGGTGGCGAGTTCACCCAACTCGGCGAGGTGGTCGTCGATGCGCTGGTCGGCGCTCAACCGCTCGGGGAACTGGCTGATGACGCGACCGGCCAGCGAGATGTCGCGGGTCTCGACGGTCACGCCCGTCTTCGCGGCGTACGCAGCGATGATCGGGAGGAAGGAGTACGTCGCCAGCAGCGGCGCCTCGTCGGTGTGGGTGTAGATGATCTTCGACTGATCGGCCATGGGCGGATATCACTCCTGCGTGATGGATTGTCTTGACGTCAAGATATCTTAGCGTCTCGACGTGGGAATCGCCTTCACCCTTGCAGCAGCGCGTTTCTGCGGCAACGTCGGGCGCAATCTTTCCCTCCCTGACCCTAGACTCCCCCTGGGCGCCGCCAGGGCGTTCGATTTGGGGATCACACGCAAGGAGCAGCACCAGATGACCGACACTGTGGAAGCTACGACCGCCCAGAAGTTAGCTGCCGAGGCCATCGGCACCTTCACGCTCATCCTCGTGGGCTGCGGCACCTTGGCGTTCTTCGGCAACGGTCAGGGAATCAACGTGGCCTTTGCGTTCGGCCTCACCCTGCTCGCCCTCATCTACGCATTCGGCCGGATCTCCGGCGGACACTTCAACCCGGCGGTGAGTCTCGGCGCCGCCCTGGGTGGTCGCCTGAGCTGGCGCGAGGCAGGGAACTACGCAGCGGCCCAGTTCACCGGCGCGCTCCTGGCCGGCCTCGCGCTTCTGGTCCTTGCCCTCGGCTTCAACGGCTTCGATGCCTTTGAAGACTCCCTGGGAGCCAACTACTGGGGCGACGCCGGCGGCGGCTACGCCTGGTGGGCCACCATCCTGCTGGAGATCCTGATCACCGCGATCTTCGTCCTCGTCGTCCTCGCCGTCACAGACAAGCGCGCCACCCACCCCGTGGCCGCCCCCGCGGTGATCGGCCTGACCTACTCCGCGCTGATCTTCTTCGCCCTCGCCGCCGACGGCGGCTCCGCCAACCCCGCACGCTCTTTCGGTCCCGCGCTCTTCTCTGGCAGCGACCCGCTCAAGCAGTTGCCCATCTTCTTGGTGGCGCCTCTGGTCGGCGCCGCCCTCGCTGGGCTGCTCTACCCCGCGCTGTTCGGACGCGACCGGGAGCTCGTGCCAGGATCGGGCCTCGTCCTTCCCAAGAAAGAAGCGAAGGCGCCGGCGGCTGCTGTCAGCCAGGGCGGCTACGCCCAGACCACCCAGGCCGGCTACGCCCAGCCGATCATCCAGGACGGATGGCAGTGGGACCCCGCCGCTCAGCAGTGGATTCCCGCCCAGCAGCCCAGCAGTGAGCAGACCCAGGCTCGGCCCGACACTCACTAGGAGCCGGGCGCGAACTCCTCAAGCTCGATCGTCGTCGAGGACTCACTGCGGATCATCCCCACGCCGCGGGCGTAGTACGACACCACACCCGGCCCGCCGAGCTCGTCCAAACTCTCGATGGCCACGACCTCGGCGTACGTCGTGAGGGTGGTGGTGAACTCCAGCCCGGTGCGGAGCACCTCGGCTCGGGGCTCCGCCACCTGAGGGGCAAGCGCCTGCGCGTAGCCGTCCCCTCGACGGGGGCGGGCGGCCATGATCAGGCCAGCCTGCGCGGCGTCCTCGCCGGCGCGCCACTCCCCTTCACGTCCGAACCACCAGACGTTTCCAGCCTCATCCTGCGCGTAGTAGTCGATCGTGGAGGTGGTGACGCCGCGCTCTCCGAGTCGAGTGGTGCGCAGGCCGGTGGTCGCCACGCCATCGATCTCGACGCCCTCCACCACGTCCGCCGACACGCTGGCCTGCGTTCCAGCCGGATCGCCGAGCGAGCGGTAGCGCCAAGCCGCCCCGGGGACCAGCGGGAACCAGGGGTTGTCCACGATCGAGGAGAAGTCCGCCGCTGCTGGGCTCGGCGTGGGGATAACCAACTCATCAACCCCACCGGCGGGACTGATCGGAGGAGCAGCGACGCTGCACCCCCCGAGAAGGAGGGCCCCAGCGATCACCATCACGCGGAGACGAAGGTTCATGGGCGCCAGTGTCCCCCACACCCTCACGCTGCTAAGTTCGGCCGGATATCAGCCACGCAAACTCGAGGAGCCGAAGTGAGCACTACCCCGTTGAAGATCGCCGTCACCGGTGCCGCCGGTCAGATCGGCTACAGCCTGCTCTTCCGCCTCGCCAGCGGTTCACTGCTCGGCGACCGCCCGATCGAACTGCGCCTGCTGGAGATCACTCCCGCGCTCAAGGCGCTCGAAGGTGTCGTCATGGAGCTTGACGACTGCGCCTTCCCGACGCTGGCTGGAGTGGAGATCGGCGACGACGCCGAGACCATCTTCGATGGCGTCAACCTCGCCCTGCTCGTCGGCGCCCGCCCGCGCGGCCCCGGCATGGAGCGCGGCGACCTGCTCTCCGCCAACGGCGCCATCTTCACCGCGCAGGGCAAGGCCCTCAACGCCGTCGCCGCCGACGACGTCCGCATCGGTGTCACCGGCAACCCGGCCAACACCAACGCCCTGATCGCGATGACCAACGCGCCGGACATCCCCAAGGAGCGCTTCTCCGCGCTGACTCGGCTGGACCACAACCGGGCGATCTCGCAGTTGTCCGCGAAGACGGGTGCCCCGGTCACCGACATCAAGAAGATGACGATCTGGGGCAACCACTCCGCGACGCAGTACCCCGACCTCTTCCACGCTGAGGTCGGCGGCCGGAACGCCGCTCAGGTCGTCGGTGACCAGGAATGGATCGAGAACACCTTCATCCCGACCGTCGCCAAGCGCGGTGCCGCGATCATCGACGCCCGCGGCTCGTCCTCGGCCGCGTCGGCCGCCTCCGCGACGGTTGACGCCGCTCGCGACTGGCTGACCGAGTCCCCGGCCGATGACTGGGTCTCGATGGCGGTCGTCTCCGACGGCTCCTACGGAGTCCCCGAGGGCCTCATCTCGTCCTTCCCCGTCACCACGAAGAACGGCGACTGGGAAATCGTTCAGGGCCTGGAGATCGACGACTTCTCCCGCGGCCGCATCGACGCCTCGACCGCAGAGCTGGACGAAGAGCGCACCGCGGTCACCGAACTCGGCCTGATCTGATCCACCCGATCCTCGGGCAGCCGCCGTGCTAGAGCAGCGGCTGCTCGGGGATCGATCCAGCTAGGAACCACAGCGCCGCAGCGACCGATCCGAGCAGCAGCACATCAAGCGCCCGATGTCGCACCGCGAGCATCCCCGCGTCGTGCGTGCGTAGCACCAGACGCAGCGTGCCGGCGCCGGCCAGGGTGAGCGCCAAGATGCGTACCCCCAGCCGCCAGTCATCGCGCGCCGAGACGATGATCCCTGTCGTCGCGAGGATCAGGATGACGAGATAGAACGCTCCGCCGATCGTGCGGGGATACAGGCGACGACTCGGCTCCGGTACGACGACCTCGTCGTCAGCCGGTTCTGGTCCGATCTCGCCCGCCTCCATAGGTTGACTCACGCACGCTCGGCTGCGAGCTCGGCCATCGCGACGAGGTTCGAGAGCAGCATGGCCCGGGTCATCGGGCCCACCCCACCCGGGTTGGGCGAGATCCATCCGGCGGTCTCCCAGACGTCGTCGGCAACGTCGCCGGCGATCTTGCCGTCGACCCGCGACACCCCGACATCGAGCACGGCAGCACCCGGCTTGACCATGTCCGCGGTGATGATTCCGGGAACTCCGGCCGCAGCCACGACGATGTCGGCCTGGCGCACGTGGGCGGCGAGGTCGACGGTTCCGGTGTGGCACAGGGTGACGGTCGCGTTTTCGGAGCGTCGGGTCAGAAGAAGCCCCAAGGGGCGACCCACGGTGACCCCTCGGCCCACCACCACCACGTCAGCACCGGCGATCGGCACGTCGTGGCGACGCAAGAGTTCGACGATCCCGAAGGGTGTGCACGGCAGCGGCGCTTCGTTGCCCAGCACGAGCCAACCGAGGTTCGTCGGGTGCAGGCCGTCAGCGTCCTTGGCGGGATCGATCAGCCCGAGGACCCGGTTCTCGTCGCGACCACGGGGAAGCGGCAACTGCACGATGTAGCCCGTGCAGGCCGGGTCCTCGTTCAGGGCGCGTACTGCCTCTTCGATCTCCTCCTGCGAGGCGACCTCGGGCAGATCCACCCGGATGGAGGAGATTCCGACCTCGGCGCAGTCCTTGTGCTTGCCGTTGACGTACCACCGCGAACCCGGGTCGTCGCCGACCAGCACCGTGCCCAGTCCGGGGACGATGCCCTTCTCGGCCAAGGCCTCGACCCGAACCTTGAGTTCGGCCTTGATCGCTTTGGCGGTGGCGGTGCCGTCGAGTTTCTGTGCGGTCATGGGGGTCATCCTGTCAGTGGAAGAAGTGCCGGGTGCCGGTGAAGTACATCGTGACTCCCGCAGCCTTGGCTGCCTCGATCGTCAACTCGTCGCGGACCGAGCCACCGGGCTGCACGATCGCGGTCACCCCAGCGCTGATGAGGATCTGCGGTCCGTCCTCGAAGGGGAAGAAGGCGTCCGAGGCAGCAACCGAACCAGCGGCCCGCTCGCCCGCCCGCTCCACCGCAAGCTTGCAGGAGTCGACGCGGTTGACCTGGCCCATGCCCACTCCGACGGAGCCGCCGTTCTTGGCCAGCAGGATGGCGTTGGACTTGGCAGCTCGGCACGCCTTCCAAGCAAACGACAGGTCGGCCAGCACCTCAGCCGAGGCGGGCTCTCCGGTCGCGAGGGTCCAGGAGGTGGGGTCATCGCCGCCGCCTTCGATCACGGCGTCGACGTGGTCGACGTGCTGGACGAGCAGTCCTCCACTGACTGGCCGGGTCTCCACGGCGGTCGGGGTGGCGTCCACGGGTGCGACAAGGATCCGGATGTTCTTCTTGCCCTGCAGGATCTCGACCGCGCCGTCGTCGTACGCCGGAGCGACGATCACCTCGGTGAACACCTCGGCGACCTGGCGGGCCATCTCCACCGACACGGGGCGGTTCACCGCGATCACGCCACCGAACGCGGAGACGGGGTCGCACTCGTGCGCCTTGCTGTGGGCTTCCGCAACGTCGGCGCCGACGGCGATCCCGCACGGGTTGGCGTGCTTGATGATCGCGACAGCGGGCTCGGCGAAGTCGTTGGCGGCACGGCGGGCCGCGTCGGTGTCGACGTAGTTGTTGTAGGACATCTCCTTGCCGTGCAACTGCTGCGCCGCGGCCAGTCCGACACCCGAACCGTTGGAGTAGATCGCGGCCGGCTGGTGTGGGTTCTCGCCGTACCGCAGCACCGACTGCTTCTCCCACGTGGCGCCGATCCACGCCGGGAAACCGGTGCCGTCGCTGGAGTCGGTCAGAACGCTGCCCATCCACGAAGCCACGGCCACGTCGTAGGACGCGGTGTGGACGAACGCCTCAGCGGCCAAGGCCTTGCGCTCCTCCAGCGTGAACCCACCGGCTGCGACCGCTGCCAGGACGTCGTCGTACCGCGCCGGGGAGGTGACGATCGCGACCGACGGGTGGTTCTTGGCCGCGGCTCGGACCATGGAGGGTCCACCGATGTCGATCTGCTCCACGCACTCGTCGGGCGTGGCACCGGACGCGACGGTTTCGGAGAAGGGATACAGGTTGGAGACGACCAGTTCGAAGGGCTCGACCTCGAGGTCGGCCAGTTGCGCGACGTGGCCTTCCAAGCGCCGGTCGGCCAGAATCCCGGCGTGAACGCGCGGGTGCAGGGTTTTGACTCGGCCGTCCA
>RCMY010004786.1_pt1 | contig 11606 bp, 10 predicted proteins | sample 2041341 | NCBI WGS metagenome assembly RCMY01 (sample SAMN09708234, study PRJNA481090) | Marine sediment metagenome, whole genome shotgun sequencing project.
GGACCAACTTCGGCACCCGCTGCTGCGCGCGCGCTTGTTGCTGCAACCATGGCAGCAGTGGTCGCCACACCACCTGTCATCATTGCACGAGTGCCCAAGCCTCCTGCAAGAGCCGCACCGCCAGCGGTCGCCCCCAGCAGGCCGCGCCGCGTGATAGGGAGTTTTTTAGTCTCTGACATAACTTATCCTTTTCAATTTGTAGGAAGTTTTGGTGGATGATTTGGATGTCCGACGAAACGGCCCAAGTCCGGTCCGGCGCCATCTTTTGCACGTCGTTTCAATTTCTTGATCACGACAGGGCATTCGGTTTCCGACTGATACAGTACCTGACAATGCAGGCAGTCGATGCACTCGTTCGGGTTGATTTCGCCAGTGGGATGGATCGCCTGCACCGGGCATTGATGCGCGCATGTTTGGCACGGGTTACCACATTCGTGGTAGCGCTTGAGCCAATCAAACATACGCAGACGCGCAGGGATCGCCAGCGCGGCCCCCAGTGGGCACAGGTAGCGGCAGAAGAACCTCTCCACGAACAGACCCGCAACCAGCAGTGCGCCAACATAAGCCACAAACGGCCATGCGCGCACAAAGTTGAGGATGATCGCGGTCTTGAATGGCTCGACTTCGGCCAAACGCTCGGCTTGCTCGATACTCGTCAGGGATACCCCGAACAGCCCAAGGAAGATCATGTATTTCAGCGGCCACAAGCGCTCGTGCAGGCCCCACGGCAGCGTCCATTGCGGGATGCGCAGCTTGCGTGCAATCTGGTTCAGCAATTCTTGCAATGCGCCAAACGGGCACAGCCAACCGCAATACGCACCACGGCCCCAAAACAACAGCGACGCCGCCACTGCAAACCACAAGATAAAGGTTAGCGGATCAAGCAAGAACGCCTGCCAGCTAAAGCCGGAAACCAATGAGCCAAACAGCGCCATCAAGTTGACCACGGACAATTGCGCGTTCGACATCCAGCCCAGATAGACCAGCGTAACGGTCAAAAACCCGATGCGGAACCAGTAGAAAACACGCTCGTTGCGCACGGCCCAGGTTTGAAAAAAGAACACGCCCGTCAGCAAGGTCAGCATGATACCCAGCACGACAATCTCGACCTGCTTGCCCGCCCAGATCCGTTTCCAAAGCGCCTGATGCGCGTCGGCTTCGGACTGCGAGGTCATATTGCTAACCGCAGCGGGAATGTCTGCCGCAGGTGGTGGTGCGAGTGTGCGGATGTATTTCTCTGGCAACTGGTAGCCCAGATCAAAAGTCGTGAATACCTTCTCAATCGCGCCCACTTCGCGCTGCACCAATAGCTGGATACGGAACGGTTTTGTTGGGTCAAATCCGCTGTCAGCAGGAATTTTGAACAGGTCAGCTTCGGCGAAAACCGGCGCACCATCTGCGGCGATAGAGTTGATACGCTTGTGCATCCGATCCCTGAACCGCACAGACACATCGTCTTGGATCAGGAAAATCCGGTCAAAAATCCCGCCGCGTACATAGCCCGACCCTTTGAACGAATAAAGTCCGCGCCCGACGATAGCGACAGCATGGTCACCCTCCTCAAGCCAGTTCTCGATGTTTTCTGCCACCGCATCGCCCAATATCGCACGTCCGATTGTCGGCACGGACACAAGTGCGGCCTGCATTTCAATGAAAGTGGTTTCAGGTGCCTCGGTCAGCGCCCGCTGACCTGCGCGCACATCGTCCATCGCAGCAAACGCGGCGTTCACCTGCCCCACATCAAGCGACAAACGGCGCAATGTGCCGTCACCCTCTAGCGTCATCCAATTGGTCGAAGCCACCGCGTCGGGGTTGATTTCATACTGTGGCCCTGTGCCAGCCTCTTCTACAACCAAGCCGCCCAAACCCAGTGCCCGCGCGACTTTCAAACCAGCGCGCACAATAGAATCGTCAATCACCATGATGGTCACAGTCGCGCCCGAAATAATATCAAGCTGGTGTGCTGTGCCGCCAGATTCTGCCTCTGCTACCAAGTTCAGACCACGGTAATTCGCAACAAGTGCTTTTACCTTTTCATCGGGAATCCCGATCAGAACGATAGGCTCGGAGTGCTTGACCAAAAGCACGCCAGTCACCTGCGCGTCATCGTCAATCGCCACCATCGTGTGGATGGGCTTACCAGAATACCCCGTCGTCGAGACAAAATCGGAGGTAATATAAGCCCAACCGATCCTCTCGCCCCCACGCAAAACCTGCACCACAGGTATCTCGGCATGCACCGCGCCAAAGGCATCAGCGCCTTCGACCAATTCCGTGACATCAATGTCTGGCAAAAGTTTGGAAAGCTCGGTCTGAGCGGCAACGGGAAGTCCGAAAAGCAGCATCGTTGCGGCAAGCACCAGAATTTTCAGGGAGGATCGGAAGGGTTTCATGCGGTGGCGTCCTTTAAGAGAGGTCGCCCGTCGCTGCGCATTTTATCGCCAAATGTTGCCTGCTGAAACCCGATCAGGTTAGGCGAACACTGTTTGAAGACTTGCAAGGCCGGAGGGCCGCGCGGCGCGGGGAGTATGTTTCGTTTATTCAGAAGCGGATTTTGTGCCGACGAACAATCTGCATCGAGGGTCAGCAGCATTTTAAATGCGGCAGCACCACAGGTCGCGGGTGTTTGGAAAACAGCCACATGACAGCACGTCAAACACTCAGGGCAATCCTGACTTTGCTCGACTGGCGCGCCGTCCGCACCGATAAAAACCGTTATGACAACATCGCCAGCGCAAATTTCGGTCATAAAACCGCCGCCATCTGTGTTCGCCATCGCAAATGGGCCATACAAAGTAAGGCACACCGCCATCAATAGGCTGAACAATATGGAGGATAGGTTCTTCATACCAACCTGTTTAACATGGGATTCGCCCGAGAGGCTTTGATCTAGCGCAAACGAAAAAGCCGGTCGCGCGGTGAAATGCATCACCTGCGCGACCGGCTCAAATTTTTTACAGACCGCTTAAAGCGTTTTCAAAGCCTTCTTTGGCTTTTTTAGGCATCCGGCCTTCGAGAAAACTATCATCTGGCGCAGATGCATCACCAACGGCGATGACCATTACCATGCCCATGCCGAAATGCGGTGTGCATTTCACGCCGTAGAAACCTTCTTCGGTCAGCGTGACCTCAATTTCTTCGTTGATTTTACCCTTAAAAGGCTCGGCCCCTTCGGGGATCATGCCTTCCATGGATTCCGCGTTGTGGCCGCGATCGGTCGGCACAAACTTGACCGTGTCACCAACAGCAACACGCAGCGATGCAGGCTCGAATACCATCACGCCATTGTCACTTCTGTTTAGCATCTGGACGTCAAAAGTTTCAGCAGCGGCAGCTCCACCAAGTGCAGCCATGACGGCGGCGGTGCTCAAAATTTTACGAAACATATCATTCCCTTTCGAATTGATCGTTTGGTTAATAACCGCTTAGCGACCTGCACAGCGGCAAACATTGCGCTAGAGCAAACTTCCAACAATTTGTAACAGCCTTTATTACTCACTGTTTCCCAAAGCCTTGATGCCAATCAAACCATAGGCGCTTCATATTGCGTTATCCCTTTTATTGTTTGATTGACAGCCACGGCCCGGATGCGGACCACGCGCAACATCCTGAGGGGATATCAAGACGACTCAACAATCCGGGCGGCCTGTAAGACCCGCTATGTTGTTGGCGGCAAATTTCTATCTGACAAGCCCTACGTCGGGTTCGTCGTTCTCAGCCTCAAATCGGGTCGCTGAAAGATCAGCAACATGCTATTCGCCGTAAGTAGAGAAAACCCGGTCAACGTCACCTTGAGAGAATGTGCGCAGGTACGGGATAATTTGGACAGGACTTAAGGGTGCAGATTTTACGATATGATAACCTTGTTGACGTGCCTTGGAAAAACGGTGGCGGTACAACGCGCAACATCGCTACGGGTCAGCATGGTGCACAAATGGCATGGCGGATCAGCCGTGCGGATGTAGGCCAAGACGGCCCGTTTTCAAACTTTGCGGGTCTAGAGCGCATTTTGACGGTCGTGTCCGATGGCAGCATGGTGCTGGACTATGAGGGTGGTGCGTTGCAAGCGCGGCCATGGCAACCGGTGCGTTTTGACGGCGAGCTGCCGATCTTCGCGCGCCTGACTGATGGTCCGTTGACCGATCTGAACCTGATGTTTGACCCCACGCTTTGTGTCGCCGAGGTTGTTTTACACCAAGGCCCCGTCGCATTTGATGTAACCCCATCCACCAAAGGGATCAGTGCATTTCATGTGCTGGGCGGACGGCCCGTGATTGCGCAGGACCAACTGCGCGTTGGTGATACCGCCTTCACGCAAGCCGCCAGCCGCGTCACTCTCGCAAATGGCGACGCTGTGTTAGAAATCGCGCTTGAGTATCTGGATCAAAGCTGCGCCATCACGCTTTGCATTGCGGATTTGTAGCCTGCGATAATCTGCTCGCGTTTCACATGTCGTCCATTCTGCACCATGTGGCGTCCAGCCGACCAAACATCTGTGACCACGCTGTCTGTCGCAGCGAAAACCAACCCGTCCAAAAGCTGATGTGTTTGCAAGGCGCATAGCGCAGGAGTGCTGCTATCAATAGCGGTCAAATCTGCCCATTCGCCCAGCGCGATTTCGCCTTTGCCGCGTCCCAATGCCTGCGCACCGCCGCGTGCCGCGCCAGTGTAGACCGCATGCCCTACCGACCCTTCGCCCGCTACCATCACGTTGCGCGCCATGTCGCGCAGGCGCTGCGAATACTCCAAGGTGCGCAGCTCTTCGGTCAATGAGATCAGCACATTTGAATCCGATCCGATCCCGAATGCGCCGCCCGCTGCCAGATAGCTTGGACCATTAAACGGACCATCGCCAAGGTTGGCCTCGGTAATCGGGCACAGCCCTGCGACGGCACCGGATTTCGCCAAACCCTGCGTCTCTGCCCCGGTCATATGGGTCGCGTGGATCAGGCACCAGTTTTGGTTCACATCGGCATTTTCCAACAACCACTCGACCGGACGCGCCCCCAGCCAAGCGGATATATCGGCAACCTCTTTGGGCTGTTCTGCGATGTGAATGTGCACCGGCCCAGAGGGGTGTGCCGCCAAAACTGCGGCCAAATCATCAGGCGACGTGGCACGCAAGGAATGTGGCGCGATCCCCGAACGGCAATCGGACGGCAGCGTGTTTATCGCGACTTTTGCACGGGTCACAAGCGCATTAAACTGGTCCACCGTATTGCCAAACCGCGCTTGCCCCGCTTGCAATGCGACCTGCCCCGCCCCGCCGTAGGTATATAGCACGGGCAAGTGCGTGAGCCCGATGCCCGTCGTTGCCGCCGCCGCCGCAATGCGCGCCGATAACTCGCCCGGATCATCATAAGATGTGCCGTCAGGTTGGTGGTGCAGGTAGTGAAACTCGCCGACGCTGGCATAGCCCGCCTCTTGCATTTCAAGAAACACAAAACCCGCAATTGCCTCGATGTGGTCAGGTGACAGGTGCGCAGTGAAGCGGTACATCAGGTCCCGCCACGTCCAGAAGCTATCTTTTCCAGCCATGCGGTACTCGGTCATACCCGCCATGGCGCGTTGAAAGCTGTGGCTGTGCAGGTTGCCAAGGGCCGGCAAAAGCGTGTCGACGCGGGTATCTGCGGGCTGTGGTGTTTGGTCTGAAGCCACCTTGGAAATCCGCCCCGCAGTGACGTTCAAGCGCACGTTATGCGCCCAGCCCGAGGCCAGCAAGGCTTGTTTTGCGAAAATCATTTGACCACCTCTTGGATTATTATGTATAGACATATAGCGCATATAATTGTGCTATAAAAGTAAAACTATAGATGCGGTGATTTGAAAATGGCGGAGAAGAGCAAGCTTTATGTCGATCTGAATGCGGCGACGATGTGTGGTGCGGACGCGGCATATGGGTTGATCGCAGATGCGGCGATTGTGACGACGGGGACGCAGATTGCTTGGGTTGGCCCAATCGCCGACCTGCCAGCGGTTCATGCCCAATTGCCGCGTGAAAGTCTGCAAGGCCGGCTAGTCACCCCTGCCCTGATTGATTGCCACACCCATGTGCTGCACGGCGGCGACCGTGCGGTCGAGTTCGAGATGCGCCTGAACGGGGCGAGTTATGAAGAGGTCGCAAAGGCGGGTGGTGGCATTGTGTCGACCGTGACCGCGACCCGCAGTGCGAGCCTTGACGATCTGATCGCAAGCGCACTGCCCCGCGTTGATGCCTTGCTTGCCGAGGGGGTCACCGTGCTGGAGGTGAAGTCGGGATACGGGTTGGACCGCGAGACCGAGTTGCGCATGTTGCGGGCCGCACGGGCCATCCAGACGCTGCGCCCTGTGCGGATCGTGACCACGTTTCTGGGCGCACATGCGGTGCCCGCAGACTATAAAGGCCGCGCCGACGCCTATATCGACGAGGTTTGCATCCCGACGCTGCGTGCGGCCCATACTGAAGGTTTGGTTGATGCGGTGGACGGATTTTGCGAAGGGATCGCGTTTCTACCCGCCCAAATCGCCCGCGTGTTTGACGTGGCGCGCGAACTGGGTCTGCCTGTCAAACTGCATGCCGAGCAACTCTCCAATCTTGGCGGCGCAAAACTGGCTGCCTCTTACGGCGCATTATCCGCTGACCATATCGAATATCTGGACGAAGACGGCGTGATTGCGATGGCCAAGGCTGGCACTATTGGCGTCATTCTACCCGGTGCCTATTACACTCTGCGCGAGACGCAGATGCCGCCCATAGCCGCCCTGCGCAAACACGGTGTGCCAATGGCGCTGGCGAGTGATTGCAACCCCGGATCGTCGCCGATGACCTCGCTATTGCTGGTGATGAACATGGCCTGCACCCTGTTTCGTATGACGCCCGAAGAGGCGCTGGCGGGTGTGACCCGTCATGCAGCAACCGCCCTTGGGCTGCGCGATTGCGGTCAGATCACCGCAGGATTGCGCGCCGATCTGGCGATCTGGGATGTAAAACACCCCGCCGAACTGTCTTACCGTATCGGGTTCAACCCGCTTCATTCCCGTATCTTTGGAGGTTCCTTGTGAGCACACTAACCCTGACACCCGGCGCTGTAACGCTGAATGATTTGGCGCAGGTTTACTGGACGCAGGCCACTGTGCGCCTTGATCCCGCCTGCCGCCCCGCAATTGAATTGGCCCATGCCCGTATCGCCAAAGCGGTGGCAGGCACGGCGGCGGTTTACGGCGTGAACACAGGGTTCGGCAAATTAGCCAGCGTCAAGATTGCCGCCAAAGATACCGCCGCGTTGCAGCGCAATTTGATCCTGTCGCATTGCTGTGGCGTGGGTCCTGCGATCCCACGCGGTCATGCGCGCATGATTATGGCGCTCAAGCTGCTGAGCCTCGGGCGCGGTGCCTCAGGCGTGCGGCTGGAGGTGGTCGATCTGATCGAGGCGATGCTCGACAAAGGCGTGACACCTGTGATCCCCGCGCAAGGCTCGGTCGGCGCCTCGGGCGATCTGGCACCCCTCGCCCATATGGCCGCAGCGATGATGGGTCACGGCGAGGCAGAGTTTGGCGGCACAGTGATGTCGGGCGCCGCGGCGTTGAAAGCGGCGGGATTAACCGCCATTGAGCTAGGCCCAAAAGAGGGCTTGGCGTTGATTAACGGCACACAATTCTCGACCGCCTTTGCCTTGGCGGGCTTGTTTGGGGCATGGCGCGCAGCGCAGACCGCGCTCGTCACCTCGTCAATGTCAACCGACGCGATCATGGGATCAACGGCGCCGCTACAGCCGGAAATCCACGCGTTGCGCGGCCATCGCGGCCAGATCGAAGCAGGCGAGACCATGCGTGCCTTGCTGGCAGGGTCGGATATTCGCGACAGTCATATGGTGGATGATGCCCGTGTGCAGGACCCCTATTGCATCCGCTGCCAGCCGCAAGTCACAGGCGCAGCGATGGATGTTTTACGCATGGCAGCCACCACATTGGAGATCGAGGCGAATGCCGCCACCGACAATCCGCTGGTCTTGGTCGGGGCCGATTTGATTGTGTCGGGCGGCAACTTTCACGCCGAACCCGTGGGCTTTGCGGCTGATATGATTGCCCTCGCGATTGCCGAAATCGGGGCGATTGCCCAGCGCCGCGTCGCGCTAATTGTGGATCCAGTGTTGAGTTTTAACCTACCGCCGTTCCTGACCCCGAACCCCGGATTGAACAGTGGGTATATGATTGCCGAGGTCACAACCGCTGCATTAATGAGCGAAAACAAACACCTGGCAAACCCTTGCGTCACCGATAGCACCCCGACTTCGGCCAACCAAGAGGACCACGTCAGCATGGCGGCCCACGGCGCGCGGCGCTTGGGGCCGATGTTGAAAAATCTGAATTACATTTTGGGCGTCGAGTTGTTGTGTGCTGCACAGGGCATTGATTTCCGCGCACCTTTGGCCACCAGCGCGACCCTGCAAAGCGTTGTGACCCGTCTGCGGCAAGATGTGGCAACGCTGGGTGACGACAGATATCTGGCCCCCGATCTGGAGAAAGCCGCCCAATTGGTTACAAGCGGCGCGATCACCGACGCCACGGGCCTGCAATTGCCGGAGTTGATGCCATGAAGCCTGTTGAAGTGCATCACGGCACAAGCCCGATTGTCCTAGGCTGGCCGCATACCGGCACCTATGTCCCTGAAGACGTTATGGCCGCGCTAAACCCGCTCGGGCTTGAGTTAGCCGATACAGATTGGCATATCCACAAGCTTTATGATGGCGCCTTGGCGGGGGCATCAACGGTGCGCGCGACGTTCCATCGCTATGTGATTGACGCCAATCGTGACCCGTCCGGTGCATCGCTTTACCCCGGACAAAACACGACTGGTCTGGTCCCGCTGACTGATTTCGAAGGGCGTGATATCTGGATCACCAGCCCCGATGCCGCCACGATCGAGGCGCGGCGTACCGCGTTTCACGCGCCCTACCACGCAGCCCTACGTGCCGAACTGGAGCGGGTGCGCGCCATTCACGGGGTTGCGATTCTATACGACTGCCACTCGATCAGATCGCAAATTCCGTTTCTGTTTGAAGGCACCTTGCCCGATTTCAACATCGGCACAAATCACGGCACGACCTGTCATCCTGCACTTACCACAGCGACCGAGGCCATTTGCAAAGCGGCAGACGACTATACCGCGATCAGCAACGGACGTTTCACAGGCGGCTGGTCCACGCGCTATTACGGTTTGGGTGAGCAAGGGTTCCAAGCGATCCAGATGGAATTGGCCCAATCGACCTACCTGACGTCCGAGACTGCCCCTTGGACGTATGACGCAGCGAAAGCCGCAAGAATCCGACATCACCTTTCTAACATATTGACGACATTGGCCGATCTGGCCCCAACCCTTGGAGGCAAACCATGACCGATCCACGCAAGAATTCCCGCGACGTCTATCCTGCGACTGGTAGCACAATCACCGCGAAAAGCTGGCTGACCGAGGCCCCGATGCGGATGTTGATGAACAACCTGCACCCCGATGTGGCCGAGAATCCGCATGAGTTGGTGGTGTATGGCGGTATCGGGCGGGCTGCGCGGACGTGGAAGGATTTTGACCTGATCGTCGCGTCACTCAAGGAATTGGAAGACGACCAGACGCTGCTGGTGCAATCGGGCAAACCTGTCGGCGTGTTCCAAACCCACAAAGATGCGCCGCGCGTTTTGATCGCAAACTCCAACCTTGTGCCACATTGGGCCAATTGGGATCACTTCAACGAGCTCGATAAAAAGGGCCTCGCGATGTACGGTCAAATGACCGCAGGGTCGTGGATTTATATCGGCTCCCAAGGCATCGTTCAGGGCACCTACGAGACATTTGTCGAGGCGGGACGGCAGCATTATGGCGGCGATCTCAAGGGTAAATGGATTTTAACTGGTGGGCTTGGTGGTATGGGCGGCGCGCAACCGCTCGCGGCTGTGATGGCCGGCGCATGTTGTCTGGCCGTGGAATGTAACCCCGACAGCATCGATTTCCGCCTGCGCACAAAATACGTTGATGAACGCGCCGATACATTGGACGAAGCGCTGGAGATGATCGACCGCTGGACAGCGGCAGGTGAGGCAAAATCAGTGGGCCTGTTAGGCAATGCCGCCGATATTTTCCCCGAACTTGTGCGCCGTGGCGTGCGTCCCGATATCGTGACAGACCAGACATCAGCGCATGATCCGATCAACGGATACCTGCCGCAGGGCTGGACGATGGCGCAGTGGAAAGACAAGCGTGAAAGCGCGCCCAAAGAGGTCGAGAAAGCCGCGCGTGCCTCGATGAAAATCCATGTCGCCGCGATGGTCGATTTCTGGAATGCGGGCGTGCCCACCTTGGATTACGGCAATAACATCCGTCAGGTCGCACTGGATGAGGGCTTGGAAAACGCCTTTGCCTTCCCCGGATTTGTGCCCGCTTATATTCGCCCGCTGTTCTGTCGCGGCATCGGTCCGTTCCGTTGGGTCGCACTGTCCGGTGATCCAGAGGACATCTATAAAACAGACGCCAAGGTCAAAGAAATCTTATCCGCGGATAAGCATTTGCATAACTGGCTCGATATGGCCCGCGAGCGGATCGCGTTCCAAGGGTTGCCCGCGCGGATTTGTTGGGTTGGTTTGGGCGTGCGTCACAAGCTGGGTCTGGCGTTTAACGAGATGGTCCGCACCGGTGAATTGAGTGCCCCAATCGTAATTGGCCGCGATCACCTGGACAGCGGCTCGGTCGCCTCGCCGAACCGTGAAACCGAAGCCATGAAAGACGGCTCTGACGCAGTCTCCGACTGGCCGCTTTTGAACGCGCTATTGAACACGGCGTCGGGGGCCACATGGGTGTCGTTGCACCACGGCGGCGGCGTTGGTATGGGTTTCTCGCAGCACTCAGGCATGGTGATTTGCTGTGACGGCACAGAGGACGCGGACCGCCGCATTGCCCGTGTGTTGTGGAATGATCCCGCAACAGGCGTCATGCGCCACGCCGATGCGGGCTACGAGGACGCCAAGGAGTGCGCCACAGAAAACGGGCTGAACCTGCCTGCAATTTTGTAAAACATTAAGGATATCTATCATGATCGAACGTATTGAAACCGGTGCCAGATCGTCAAAGATCGTCAAGCATAACGGCGTGGCCTATATCACGGGTCAAGTCGGCGAAGGGGCCACGATTCAGGACCAGACCACCGAATGTCTGCGCCGTGTTGATGACCTGCTGATCAAGGCCGGATCGTCGCGCGAAAAGATGTTGCGCGTTACGATATGGCTTGCAGATATGAACGATTTCAACGGGTTAAACGAGATTTGGAATGCTTGGGTGCCAGAGGGCTTTGCCCCCGCACGCGCCTGCGGCGAGGCCAAACTTGCCCGTGCCGAGTTGAAGGTCGAGATCATTGTGGACGCAGCTTACGACTAAAGCAGCCTGCCCGAAAATCAATCGCCATGGTCCGGTTTAGGGCTGTGGCGATTTTTAATAGCGTGTGGTCATCCGGTGGCCGGGCCTATGGGTCAGCCGCACGAATGTGATCGCCTGCCCTTCCCACCATGTCGAGCGCTCGACGGTGAAGACCGCCTCGCCCACCGAGCTCGCGAGGTAGTCGGCGACAATCGGTATGAGATACGCG
>RCMY010014341.1_pt1 | contig 11606 bp, 10 predicted proteins | sample 2041341 | NCBI WGS metagenome assembly RCMY01 (sample SAMN09708234, study PRJNA481090) | Marine sediment metagenome, whole genome shotgun sequencing project.
CTTTTAGGAAGATATATTTGCTTTCATATTTATAGGGGAAAAGCTGGAGGTAAAATCGATGGTTTTGAAGACAAGTATGTTTATGGCAAGAACCCGACAGAACCTATCTTGGCTAATTATCGTAATTTAAAAGAGCAAGACATGGATTATGTCGGCGGATTTACCACATTTTGTGGTGCTTACCGGGTTCGTAATAATGAACTTGCAGAAAGCGATATTCAGATTGGTGCCGATTTTAAGCATGCAATCAGTGAAGCGGGTGATTGGTATATCTACATGTATATGCAGGGCGAGACCATACCCAAAAAAACCAACAGGGTATATTTGAGTAAAGAGAAGAAAGATCAATGGGGGATTCCTCTTTTGGTTACCGATGTGGGCTATGATGAAAATGATGATAAAATGGTTACCGATTTTTTGGAACAGAGTAAGGAAATGTTGGGGAAAATAGGGTGCACAGAAGTCCATGTTGATGATAATAAGCAACCACCAGGATTGGATATACATGAGATGGGTGGTGTTAGAATGGGCAGAAACCATGAAGACTCGCTCTTAAATGAATGGAATCAAATGCATTTGTGCAAAAATGTTTTTGTAAGTGATGGTGCATGTATGACCAGCACAGGCAATCAGAGTCCATCTATTCTTTATATGGCTCTTACCGCAAGAGCCGCAAATTATGCCGCGGAAGAATTTCATAAAGGGAATCTATAATTTAAACTTTCATAAATGGAGAATAAGGTCGGTGTTGGACTTGTGGGGTCACAATTTATTTCATCTATACATGCAGAATCCTTAAAAACGGTTTCTGACGCTGAAATCATTGCAGTAATGTCCCCAACAATAGGGAACGCCAAGAAGTTTGCTTCCAAACATGGTATCCCACATCATTTTACCAATCTTGACGAAATGCTGGCCATGGAAGAAATTGACATGATAGTTATAGGGGCACCAAATTCATTACATTGTGAAATTACTTTAAAAGCAGCGCAGGCTGGTAAGCACATTGTAGTGGAAAAACCATTGTGTATGAATTTGGCCGAAGCAGACCTTATGATTGATACCTGTAAAAAGGCCAAAGTAAAATTAATGTATGCAGAAGAATTATGCTTTACCCCAAAATATGTAAGGCTTAAGGCATTGCTAGATGAAGGGGCATTGGGGCGTCCTGTTTTATTAAAACAATCCGAAAAACATGATGGGCCGCATGCCGATCATTTTTGGGATGTTGAAAAATCAGGGGGAGGGGTTACTATGGATATGGGTTGCCATGCCATCGAATTTTTTAGATGGATGAATGGGAGAAAGCCAATAAAATCAGTTTATGCTCAAATGACAACTAGTGTCCATAAAGATAAGACCATCGGAGATGATAATGCGATCATTATTCTCGAATTTGAAAATGATGTTATTGCTATAGCTGAAGAGAGTTGGACAAAACTCGGCGGAATGGATGACAGAGCAGAAATTCATGGCTCTGAAGGAGTGGCCTATGCCGATGTGCTTCAGGGAAATTCGATTCAAACCTACAGTAAAAAAGGAGTAGGTTATGCTGTGGAGAAGGCGGGTAATACGAAAGGATGGAGCTTTACCATGTATGAAGAAATTTGGAATTACGGTTTTCCCCAGGAATTTGCCCATTTTGTCGATTGTGTAAAGAACGACAAAAAACCAGCGGTTACAGGAGAAGACGGGAGAGCAGTATTGGAGGTTATTTTCGCGGCTTATGAGTCGGCTGGAACACATAAGAAAGTATTTATGCCATTCAAGTCAGATGTAGACAAGCCCTATAAACTATGGAAAAAAAGAAGTTAATGTTGTAATTATGAATCGACGAAAAGCACTTATGCTCACTTCTACCATTTTTGGGGTTACGATTATTGGCTCGGATTTTTTTCTATCTGGCTGTACCCCAAAGGTAAAAGACAGAAGACTGTTTTCCGATTCGGATGTTTTCTTGTTGGATGAAGTTGGCGAGACCATATTGCCGGAATCCAATCGTTCACCGGGTGCAAAGGCAGCAAAAATAGGTCAGTTCATGGTTACCATTGTATCTGATTGCTATGATGAAAAAGAGCAAGAGATTTTCAAAAAAGGAATCGATACCTTACAACAAATGGCCAATAATACCTATGCCAAAGGCTTTTTAGAACTCGATCTAAACCAAAGACATGAGTTATTGGTCCTATTGGATAATAAAACCAAAGCGCTCCCAGAAGGGGAACCTATACATTTTTTTGCTATAATGAAACAACTTACGATTTGGGGTTATTTCACTTCGGAACCTGGAATTACAAAGGCCCTACGATATATTCCTGTTCCTGGCGTTTTTAAAGGATGTATTCCCTATAATAAAGGAGATAAAGCTTGGGCATAACATGAAATGAGCATACACAAAATTATTTTTTTGCTTACCAATTGAAATAATTAAATTTTTTATACGAACCTGCCTGCGGTAGGCAGGAGCGAAGCGGTTGATCTATGCAGATAATTTTTATTATTCTCATTTTCAGATTAGTACAAAATATTTAAATAGATGAAAATACAATATTGTAGTGATTACGATGCGATGAGCCAAATGTCTTGCGACTCCATTGTTTCTGATTTAAGAAAACATCATAAACAATTGATTTGCACGGCTACTGGAAATTCCCCAACAGGCACCTATGATAAACTTATCAAGGTTTTCAACGATGAGCCCAAACTTTTTGATGAATTAATAATTACAAAATTGGATGAATGGGGAGGTATTGATTCTAACGAACCAAGTTCTTGTGAATCATATATTCAAGAGAAAATAGTACAACCCCTGGCGATACCTCAAAACCGCTATATTTCATTCAAAAGTAATCCTATTTCTCCCAAAAAGGAATGTGATAGAATACAAATTGAAATTCAAAAAAAAGGCCCCATTGATATTTGTATTTTAGGACTTGGACAAAATGGACATATCGGATTCAATGAACCTGCAAATACTTTAACTCCCAACTGTCATGTAGTGGAACTCACGGCTGATTCATTAAACCATCAAATGATAAATACTCTGAATGAAAAGCCTACCTATGGGTTGACCTTGGGGATGACCGATATTCTGCAGTCAAAAAAAATAATTCTACTACTTACCGGCGCTAAAAAGAAAGAAGTTATTCAAAAACTGTTGTCAAAACAGATTACCACTAATTTACCGGCCTCATTTTTATGGTTACACAACCAAGTGGAATGTTATATCGATACAAATTCTGTTTAACTCCAGCGTTTGAGTAAATAAGGTTTTTAATTAACTATATCGATTAATGTTATATTATTCATAATAATACTAGGTAGGAACGATATTCAAGAAACCTTATCTTTTCGTAAATTCAACGGTAGTATGAGCGCTACTAAAATCGTTATTCCCATACTCCTGAAAAATCCCGCATGAAAATCCTTTTCTGACCAAAGGCGCATCTTTTTTTATTTTCTTTTTTGCCAAGACCTCAATTTGTGGAGATAAGTAATTCATGGTGTAAAATTTAATGATCCCTAATTAATATCAATCTTAAAATTAGTTATATTTTCCTAACGTTTTAAACAGTCATTTTAATATATGGCTATGTCACTTTTGTACATTTTTTTAATAGCGATGTGATTTTTTTGCAACAACGGACACTAATGAATCAAACCAAAACCAGTACATGGATAGGGAGAATGAATTTGTTCAGGTTATAAAACAGAACGAAGGGGTTATTTTTAAGATTACCACGATTTATACTGATAATAGGGAGGACCAACAGGATCTATATCAAGACATTGTTTATCAGTTATGGAAATCTTTTGATTCTTTTAGGAATGAAGCAAAATTCAGTACTTGGATGTACCGAATAGCTTTGAACACGGCATTAACACGAATAAAAAAGAATAAGCGCAAGGGCCATTCGGTAGCCATAGATAGGGTAGTACTTAGTCAAACCGAATTTTATGATACAGAATTTGAAGAGCGGGTAAAAATACTATATGCCCAAATTCACCAGCTCAACATTTTGGAAAAAGGTATAATGTTGTTACTGTTAGAGGGCAAAAAGTATGACGAAATAGCCGAAATAACGGGAATGACATCCAGTAATATTGGAACTCGCATTTCGCGTATCAAGGAAAAGCTAAAATCACAAATGGTTAAATAATTAGCATATGGAAATTGAAGAATTACAAGCCACATGGACTCAAATGAGCGAAGAGCTTGAAAAGCAAAAAAAATTAACGAAAGAAATAATATTGAAAATGACACATCAGGACTATAAAGACAGATTGAATAAGATTGCAATACCAGAAAAAATAAGTGCTGTTTTCACATACGTTGTCGCGGCCATTTTACTTTTTAGATTTTATGAATTGGACACATTGCCGCTACGAATATGTGGGATCATTACCTTGGCCATACTAATTGTGCTGCCATATTTCTCGCTTAAATATTTAAACGATATGCGAAATTTGGATGTTTCTGTATTAAACTATAAAGAAAGTATTGTTGCGTATGAAAAAAGCAAACAGCGATATCAACGGTTTATGAAATTTACGGTCTACGCCGGTTTTGCTCTTATGCTGATAATTATTCCGGTAGGCTCTAAAATATTCGATGGAGATGATATTTTTTCGGAATCCCAAGGTAATTTTTGGTTCTGGTTTCTACCACTGGGAACGGTTTTTTACTTTTTGTTTACACGCAAGGTTATAGGTTGTTATAATAGCAATATTAAAAAGGCTGGGGTAATTTTAGAAGATTTGGAGTAGTCATTATATAAATCGCAATTGTTTTTGAATATAATCCAAAATAAGCATCCAATTCATTTTTAAGACTAGTGCCGCTGTGGGAACATTATCGTCTTCAATGGCTGAGATTATCCCATCATGTTGATTATCTGATTTTGCATAGATGGAATCATCTGACATAAAAGCCCTTTCATAAAAAATTATTCGAGTTTTAAGATCGGTTAATATTTGTTGGGCTAGTGCATTTTTATAATGCTGGGTAAGAATTCTATGAAAGTCGAGCTTGGCATGAATTCTCGATAAGGTATCCTTTGCACCTTTGAATTTAATCTGGGTTTCTTTTAAAGAGGCTATTGAAGTCTCGTCAAAGACTGAGTTCTCAAGGGCCAGAACCTCTAAATCGGCCACAAGTTCATATAAGTCTTTTGCCTCTAGGTAATTTAATTCAGCAATAATAAACCCTCTATTGGGAATGGCTTTGATGAGTTTAGATTGCTGTAATTGTGTAAGTGCCTCACGAATAGGCGTTACACTAACATCTAATTTCCGCGCTAAGGCCGCAAGATTTATGGTTTTTTCAGGTTCTAAAAGGCCATTTGTCATTTGGTCTAGCAAATGTTCTCGTACTTGGTCACGTAAAATTATCTTGGGAATCATACAACTAATATAATATATCGTATACGATTTAACGAATTAAAGTTAACTGTGGTATATACGAACAATGATATTTTGATAATCTGTTGTGAAATGGCAATAAATAGTAATTAATTGTCATTAATCAATCATCGCAATTTACAAAATATGGGTAACTTAGTTATGATTATGAAGAACCCCTATTTATGCCTTCTTGTAGCCCTCATTTCCCTACAAGGAATCGCCCAAAAAAAGAACGAATCTTTTCGATTGAACATTAGAAAAGCGACTTCACCCATTGTAATTGATGGTGTGGCCGATGATTTGGCATGGAAGAACACCGATGTGGCAAACGATTTTTTTATGGTATTACCAATGGATAATCGAAAAGCCACTGAAAAGTCCGAAATTAGAATGGCTTATGATGATACGAATATTTATCTCGTGGCTACTTTTTTCAACAATACCAAAGGGAAAAATTTTGTGGAGTCCTTAAGACGCGATTTTTCTTTTGGTAAGAATGATAACTTTTTACTTTTTTTAGATCCATTCAATAATCAGACAACAGGGTTTTCTTTTGGTTCAAACGCAGCAGGGGCGCAGTGGGATGGAACCATGTTCGTTCGGCGGTGGCAGCATCGACCTTAATTGGGACAGCAAGTGGGTTTCCGAGGTAGTCCAAGATGAAGATAAATGGGTTTTTGAAATGGCCATACCTTTTAAGTCCATTCGCTATAAAGATGGTACTAAAGAGTGGGGTATTAATTTTAGTAGATTGGATTTAAAGGCCAGTGAAAAATCGAGTTGGACGCCCATTCCAAGGCAATTCCCAACCTCTTCATTGGCCTATACCGGTGTCTTGGTGTGGGATGTGCCTCCACCATCCCCAGGAACCAATGTATCTCTTATTCCCTACGTACTTGGTAGTGTAAATACTGATATAGATGGTGAAACTACCTATGACAAAAAGGTGGGTGGGGATGTTAAAGTAAGTCTTTCATCATCCCTAAATCTGGATTTAACGGTAAATCCAGATTTTTCCCAGGTTGAAGTGGATCGACAAGTAACCAATTTGGAACGATTTGAACTCTTTTTTCCTGAGAAAAGACAATTTTTCTTAGAGAATGGAGATTTGTTTGCCAGCTTTGGTTATCCGACTATACGACCTTTCTTTTCACGTAGAATTGGCCTGGGAGCGCCTATAAGGGCTGGGGCTAGGGTTAGTGGTAACTTAAATGATAAATGGAGGTTAGGTCTCATGGATATGCAAACCGCAGCAGTAGATGAAACAGGTCTCCCCAGTCAGAATTTCGGGGTGCTATCCCTGCAGCGAAAAGTATTCAGTAGGTCTAGTATTGGTTTGATGATAGTAAATAAGGAATCTTTTAATTACCCCCAGGAAAATGATTCATTGACTGCCATTTATCCAAAATTCAATCGAAATATAGGGGTAGAGTATAACTTGGCATCTTCGAACAATTCGTGGAATGGCAAGGCATTTTTATTAAAGTCGTTCTCACCAGATAAAATAGGCAATGGCATAACCCAGGCCGCTCATTTGGAATATAAAAGTAGAAAATGGAACTGGCGGATTCAGGAGGAGTCCGTTGAGGAGAGTTATACTGCGGAAGTGGGATTTGTGCCTAGAAACGGGTATATAAAAATCAATTCTTTTTTAGGGCATCTTTTTTTTCCTAAGGCAGGCAAGATATTAAGTCATGGCCCGACTTTGAACACTAGTTATTTTTTTAATGAAAATTTCGAGCGAACCGATAATACAAGTTATTTGGTATACGCTCTTGCTTTTCGTAATCGTAGTAGTTTGGATTTTTTCATATCTGACGACTATGTAGAATTATTGTCACCTTTTGATCCTACAAGGCTCGGAAAAGAAGAGTTGGCTTCGGGAACCAAACATCAATGGAATGCCTATGGATGGATGTACGAATCAAGACCGCAAAGCCTTTTTACATATACCTTCGATGCCCGTTTTGGGGGCTATTACGAAGATGGTAATCGAACAAGTCTCACCACTGAACTAGGTTATCGGTTTCAGCCTTATGTAAGCCTAAGTGCAAATTTGAACTACAACCGTATTAAATTGCCAGCTCCTTGGAATACGAATCAATTTTGGCTTATAGGTTCCGAGGTGGATGTTACATTCACTAACAAGCTGTTTTTTGCAACACTTTTTCAGTATAATGAACAATCTAAAAATTTCAATTTGAATTCCAGGTTCCAATGGCGCTATAAGCCAGCTTCCGATTTGTTCATTGTCTACACGAATAACCATCTTTTATCCCCTTATTCTGGAAGAACATGGTCGCTCACTTTGAAACTAAATTATTGGTTTAACCCATAGAAGCATAATTTTTATGAGGCACTCCAATTTTTTAATAGCATTTTACTATTTTTAAAGGATTCTTGAATCATTCCAAAATTTAATTACAATTTATGTTTTTCAACCAAAAAGAAAGCTTACGGTTTTTAATATCAATCTGTTTCATTCTTATTTCTGTTTCTTCGGTCATTGCGCAAGAAGATATTCTTAAAGAATTGAATGAAATAGCCATTGTTGACCAAAAGGTTATGATGCCAATGCGCGATGGTATTCGATTAGCCACCGATATCTACAGACCAAAAACAACAGAAAAAGTCCCTATTATCTTCTCAAGAACGCCTTATAATTTTAATTCATGGGGCGATGGGGAACAACGCACAAGAACGGCTCAAAGAGCCTATGAGGCTGTTAAAAGGGGGTATGCATTTGTTGTTCAAAATGAACGCGGACGGTATTTTTCTGAGGGTGAATGGGATATTCTTGGCACACCCTTAACTGATGGTTACGATGCTTTTAGTTGGATGAAGGATCAAGATTGGTCCAATGGTAAAATAGGAACATTAGGATGTTCTTCAACAGCAGAATGGCAAATGGCCGTGGCAGCACTCGACCATCCATCACATGCGGCAATGGTTCCTCAAAGTTATGGTGCAGGAGTTGGTAGGATTGGTGAATTTTTTGAGCAGGGGAATTGGTATCGCGGAGGTGTAGAACAGTTGTTGTTCTTTTCTTGGTTGTATGGTGTTGAGCATGATAAGTTCAAACCTCGAATCCCAAAGGGCGCTACCCAGGAAGATTTAATTCGAATATCAAGATTTTATGATCTGGCACCGGAAAACCCGCGTGTTGATATGTCGGAAGCTTTGAAGCATTTGCCGATAAAGGACATCCTTCAGAACATAAATGGAAAACGTGAGGTTTTCGATAAAATGGTCGTACGCAAGCCTAATGATGAAAATTGGTTTAAAGGAGGATTATACCATGATGATATGGACTTTGGTGTGCCCAGCTTTTGGTTTGCTTCCTGGTACGATGTTTCCATAAGTCCAAATTTGGCCCTATACAACCATGTACGGAAAAATGCTAAAGATCCTGAAGTACGTGACAATCAATATTTGGTCATTGCACCAGTATTACATTGTTCATATACCAGAGCAAAAGAAAACACCATAGTAGGTGAACGCAGTGTAGGAGATGCTAGATTAAATTATGATGAGCAGATCTATTCGTGGTTTGATTTTTGGTTAAAAGGCGAGCAAAACGATTTTAAAGAGAACACGCCAAGAGTGCAGTACTATACCATGGGTAGCAACGAATGGCAAGCTTCAGATACATGGCCGCCAAGTAATGCAAAAATGGAAACCTACTTCTTACAAAGTGGGGGGGAAGCCAATAGTCTTTTTGGTGATGGAAAATTAATTAGCAAGAAACCTGGGGGACAGGATAATGCCGATGCTTTTACTTATGACCCAATGAATCCCGTTACATCGTATGGTGGCAATGTCTGTTGTACAGGAAATGCTGTTAAAGGTGGTTCTTTTGATCAGCAGGTAATGGAGACTAGAAATGATATTTTGGTATATACTACCGATCCGTTGAAAGAGGGCCTTGAAATTAGTGGATTCATAGAGACCACTTTATATGTTTCTTCTGATGCGAAAGATACTGATTTCACAGTTAAACTTATTGACGTTTATCCCGACGGTAGCGCCTACAACCTTGATGAAACCATTCAACGGGTTCGATATCGGGAAGGTTATGATAAAGAAGTGTTCATGGAGAAAGATAAAGTTTACAATGTGGATTTAACGCCTATGTCTACGAGTAATCACTTTAAAAAAGGGCATAGGATCCGAATAGAGATTTCAAGCAGTAATTTCCCAAGATTTGCAAGAAACCTAAATACTGGAGGTAATAATTTTGATGAAAAAGAAGGTGTTGCAGCCCATAACAAAGTGCATCACTCAAATGAGTATCCATCCCAAATTAGAATACCTATCGTAAAAAAAAGATAGCGGTCTCGATTATAACTTATAGGATTTTGAAATAAGAAGCAAATCGAGATTGCACTGAATATAAGCCAACATTTGCAGTAAAAAACTAACAAATGTCATGTTATTCAATAGAATGTAATTTTAGATTTGTAACTACAACTTAAATCAATGTTCCATGAAAATATACGACGATAAACACATAAAAAATGTAGTCCTTGTTGGCGCTCATAATTCCGGCAAAACGACCTTGGCGGAGACGATGCTTTTCGAGGCTGGATTGCTCAATAGGAGAGGAACTGTTGAAAGTTTCAACACGGTATCCGATTATCATGAAATAGAGCATGTTAGAGGAAATTCGGTATTTGCAACTCCGATGCACACTGAATGGAGACAGTACAAGATAAACATTATCGACACTCCCGGTCTTGACGATTTTATAGGTGAGATTATATCTTCGATTCGCGTGGCCGATACAATTGTTACGGTATTAAATGCTCAATACGGCGTAGAAGTAGGGACTGAGATTATTTGGAATTATATTGATAAATACCAAAAACCCACCTTATTCGTAATCAATCAGATAGACCACGTGAATGCCAAATTTGAAGAAAGCTATAATAGCATTAAAAACTTGGTAGGAAATAATGTGGTTAAGATACAATATCCAATAATTGTAGATGGTGCTCAATGCATTATAGATGTGTTGAAAATGAAAATGTATAAATTCGGTCCGAATGGAGGTAAACCCGAAAAATTTCCAATACCGGATGACCAAAAGGAATTGGCTGATGAATTGCACAATGAATTGGTAGAGAAAGCTGCTGAAAATGATGAGGAGTTAATGGAGCTATTTTTTGACAAAGGAACATTGAATGAAGATGAAATGCGTCAAGGTATAAAAGCAGGCATGCTTAACCAAGAGGTTTTCCCTGTGTTCTGCACCTCTGGAATCAATGATATGGGTAGTGGTCGTCTTATGGGATTCATTGATAATGTTGCCCCTTCAGCTGCTGATTTAAAACCTGAACAAAGTGTCGAGGGAAAAGCTATAGAGCGCAATAAAAAGGCTCCTACAGCACTGTTTGTTTTCAAAACGATACATCAACCCAACCTGGGGCAAATCACCTTTTTTAAAGTTAAATCTGGTGAAGTCAATCAAAATGATAAATTGGAAAATTCTAGGAACGGGGAAACCGAGATTCTGAACCAACTTTTTATCATGGATGGTAAAAAACGTGAACCCGTAAAAAAATTGACTGTTGGGGATATAGGTGCAACCTTGAAGTTGAAATATACAGAGACTAATGATACCTTGCACAAGATTGGTAAGCCCATTACCATAAAACCTATACAATTCCCAGAACCTAGAACAAGAAAATCAATATCTGCTGTAAACAAGAAAGAAGAAGCGAAACTAAGTGATGCCTTGAGAAAAATTCACAGTCAGGATCCTACGGTTGATATAACGTATTCCAAAGAACTAAAACAATTAATTTTAGGCTGTCAAGGCGAGTTGCATTTGGCAACCATTGACTGGGCTTTGAAAAACATTTATGGTATTGAGGCCAATTTCGAAAAACCCAGAATCGCTTATAGGGAAACCATTCAGCGTTCTTCAAATGCTAGCTATAGACATAAAAAACAATCAGGCGGCGCTGGACAGTTCGCCCAAGTACATATAAAAATAGAACCTTGGTACGAGGGCATGCCAGAACCAGAGGGATTCAATCTCAGGGGAAAAGAAGAAATTGATCTTCCATGGGGAGGTAAACTAATATTTTATAATTGTATTGTAGGTGGTGTCATAGATGCCCGTTATTTGCCATCAGTTATGAAAGGCATTTTGGAGGTGATGGAAGAAGGACCTTTGACTGGCTCTTATGTTCGCGATG
>RCMY010004787.1_pt1 | contig 11605 bp, 11 predicted proteins | sample 2041341 | NCBI WGS metagenome assembly RCMY01 (sample SAMN09708234, study PRJNA481090) | Marine sediment metagenome, whole genome shotgun sequencing project.
CAACCGCGTTGGACTTCCGTTATCGTCACCACTTGAGAAGCAGAGCGTACCTGGAGCCACACTTGCGGCTCTACCGGCAATCTGAAGCTGAGTTTTTTCGACATAGCCTGCTTGCCAGCGAAGAGCTGCCCACCAATGCCAGTGCTGACAGCCGACTGGCGGATTTTGACGCAGTGACCGTCGGGCTGAAATTTGGCACCGACGAGCGACAGAAATCGCACTATAGCATTGCGGTTGAATACTACACTCAGGCGGGCGATAGCTATCCAGATAGTGCAGTTGGTTTGCAAACAGCGCAGAACATATTTCCGCGATTGCACGTCCTGCTGGCCAAGTTGACCTACAGCACCCGGTGGTAGCCGCGCATGGCATCCAGTATCAGTCGCTTGTACGCTTCCAGAACTTCGCCTATCTGGGCGGTTTCATCCATACCGAATAGACCAGGTATCTATTTGCGTTTCGCCAAATCCCCTGTCGCCCCGAACAGGACAACCACTTGCGGATATTCCGGCCCGACGCCGGGAGTCACTTTAGGTATGCTGTTCTCAGTCTCTGGCGTCTTGCAGCCAGTGTAGGTCAATGGAGAACTCTGGTGCCATGCAGGCGCTTATGCGCTCTCATCGAGCGCGTTCAGCGCGAACAGGAAACGCTTGCGTTCCATGTCATACCCGCTGACGCGAAGCGTGACGGCTTGTGCCATCTGCCATGAGGGTTGCTGACGATCTTCCGGGATGGCTTCGATAGCGCTCATGGCGTAGACGGTATCGAACTGTTTCTGGAGATCATCCTTGTAAAGCTTGACATCGACTGCGAGATCATCAAGGCTGACATACAAGCGATCTCCCCTCAGCCCCATGACGGTGCCACTATGACAGGGTGGTGCTGACAGCGCCAGTTCCCGCGCAAAGACACTGAACAACGCTGCAAATTCAATCATCTTTTCAAGCTTGCGCTGCCGTTGACGGGAGCTGTTGGCGGATTCGATAACACGCTCTCGCAGTGCGGAATCCATATCGTTGTCAAAAGCATGACCACCCATTGCCTCCAGTAGTTCCTTGTGCGTGAAGATGCCTACCACCTCGCGCATGGGTGACGTGAAACGGGCGTAACTGGCAACCTTGAGCGCGTGATGCTCGCCAGCCTCCGGTGTGAAACTGGAAGCCCGTTGCGCTTGCATGATCTGGCGCTGCACTGCCATGACACGCCGCCCGCTCTGAGGGTTGTCGGGCAGGCTCTCCACATAGTCTGCCAGAGTCTGGTCAGGCATCCAGCGCCACAGCGCCGGATGCTGCTGGCGGTCGGCGAAAGAGTTCAGGGTGTTGCGCAGTTCGGCCAGGCTCTTTCGCAACGGCGCATCATGCACCCGATACACCGCCTGGATGGCATCATTGACCCCCGTCATTGCCAACAGCATTTCTGCACCTTCGATGTTGCACATGAGGCTGATCTGTTCGTTGTAGCGCTCTGTCTGATAGCGCGCCCGTTGTTCTGCCGCGAATTGTGGTGGGTTGTCGTGCACGCTTATTTGACTTTCGATACGATTGAAGCGTACAACCCCGCGACGGGCAGCGGCATCTATCAGCTTGTTGCCCAGATCCTTCAGTAGTAGTAGCGAATCATGGAAGGATTCTGATGGTGCGGATGAGGTGTCCAGCCAGGCCTGCACGCCCGCATAATTCAGTTTCGCGTGACTGTGTATTCTCGCGCGGACAATGCTGGTGCGAGTAACCGCCGCTTGCTCATTGAGAATCATGTCGAATATCAAGGCGCGGCGATTCACCATCGGATTCAGGGAGACAAGGCCTTCGGAGAGTTCAACCGGCAGCATGGGTACTGCCAGAATTGGCGTGTAGTAAGTGGTGCCTCTGTCCAGTGCTTCGTTGAACAGCGCAGATCCAGGTCGTACATAGTAGGCAGCATCTGCCAGAGCATAGCGAACGCGATAGCCTGTGTCTTCGTGACGCTCTATCAGTAGGGCCTGATCCAGGTCCCTTGAATCGGGATTGTCGATCGTGATGAATGGCAGATGGGTCCAGTCGACCAGGGCCGGGTCTTCTATGCCCGGGTTTGCCAGCCAATGGCGAGTTTCTGCAAGGCTTTCGCTACTGTGGGTCGTGTCAATTTCCAGTGTCTGCAGAGCATCGGCTACAACGTCTGTGGGCGAGGGTATCGAGTTTGTGTCATGCATGCTCATTGGTTGAACGTTCTCACCGATAGGATTCAATGATCGGATCGGGACAGTACTCTCGGCGCTTGCAATCATGGCAGTGTTCGCCGAGATAGAGCTCGTCGATCCAATGCATCAGTTGATTCAGGTGGTCCTTGTCATCGAACATGAAACCCGCCTCGAAGTTTCGCTTGTCAGCGTGTTTGGCACCCATACCAGCTCCGGTCAGATTGGCGGATCCGACGAAGGCTTTTATACCGTCAATTACGATGGCCTTGGTGTGCACTCGCGGACAAAGGATGCGCTCGAATAGCTCACTCTTTATCAGAGAGTCGAAACGGTCAAAGTCTTCACGAAATCGTGGCCCGGGCTCCTTGGCGTGGATAAGACGCACCGCGACGCCCGACTCCACGAGCGTACTGAGGACCTCCAGCAGAGGTTGGAAACGATTATTGTATTCGACATGCAGATCCTTTATGTCGGCAGTGACTATCCACAGGAACCGTTTGGCCGTGGGCAGTTCCGTCTGCACGAATCTGGTGTAGATATCTCGGTTGAGCAGTAGCTGGTGCATGGTGTTAGTGTAGTGCTCCATCAAATAATCTGCTGGACGGGAGTACGCTACAATCTCCCCCGCAAGGCTAACCTTACGGAGAACGTCTCATGCGCGCACTATTACTGGGTCTTTTAACACTTTTTTCTGTTCAGGTTGCGACTGCACAAGACGGCGTCAGCAGTGTTGACAGCCCTTTTGATGTGCAAACCACGCTGGATAAGCTGACGGAAGCCCTGGAAAGCAAGGGAATGACCATTTTCGGGCGTATTGACCATACTGCCAATGCAGAGAAGGCAGGGCTCAGTTTGCGGCCGACTCAGGTGCTGCTTTTCGGTAATCCCAAGCTGGGCACACCCCTGATGAATTGTGCACAGAGCGTGGCGTTGGATCTGCCACAGAAAATGCTGGCGTGGGAGGATGAGGCTGGCAAGACTCACCTCGGCTGGAATGACCCGGCCTATCTGAAGGTGCGCCACAGTATTGAAGGCTGCGACGAGGTACTCCAGAAAGTAAGTGGAGCGCTGGCCAATTTTGCCAAGGCTGCGACGACTGAGTGACAGACTTACTGCTCCACGCCAGACGTGCCATCGCCTGCCTGATGTTATCGGCATTGCTGGTCAGCTGTGGCTTTCACCCTCGGGGGAGCGTCACACGACTGACGGATCTGGGTAGTATCTATGTTGACGTTTCACGCGATCTCAGTATTGCCGAGGCTGTACGAGAGGCGCTGACCGACGCAGCGTTCGTACTGGCCCGCAATCGTGATGATGCGGATATCCTGTTACGCCTGACTGACGAAGAACAGGTTGAGAGAGTGGTCTCCGTCAACAGCACCGGTCGTGTCAGTGAATATGAGCTGAGTCATGCCGTTAAAATGCTGATTGCCGGATCCGAAGATGGCAACGCTCCTGCATACGCACAAAACCAGAACTTCAATCGAGTCGAGGTCATTCGCGAGTACACCTACGACGAAACCAATGTGCTGGGAAAACAGAATGAAGCGCGGATCCTTCGTGCAGAGATGAAAGAGGAATTGGTGAGGCAGATTGTCCTCCGGACCAATGCAACTCTGGCTCGCTCAGTATCCACGTTTTCGGTCAACGACCCCATCCGGCACATCGCCTCGTTCGACCGTCCGGATGTTATTGACAATCTGGTTGACTGACTCGTTGGGCAGGCTCTGCGCGGCGATATGTGGGGTAATGATAATGGCGGGGTGATTCCAGAACGGGTGGTTTTCCGGCAAGGGTTCGGTACTGAAGACATCCAGCATAGCGCCACTGATTCGTCCGCTTGCCAAGGCATCCAGAAGATCCTTCTCACTCAGATGAGCACCGCGTCCGGGATTGATCAGGAACGCACCCAACGGTAATTGATCAAACAGCCTGGCGTTCAGGATGCCGGTCGTAGCGTCCGTCAGGGGAAGCAGACAGATAAGGACATTGCAGGTGTTCAGAAAGCCGCCAAGTGCTTCCTGGCCATGGACACAGGTAATTTTCACGTTGTCCACAGTTCGGGCAGAGCGACTCCAGCAGCAGACTGGGTAGCCATTGAGAGCCAGCCGTTCGGCAACCTTTAACCCAAGAGCGCCTGCGCCGAGTATACCCACACGGGTATCCGCAGCGGATATCGCCCTGACTTCATTCTGAATCCATTGCCGTCTGCTCTGCGCCAGGCGCTGAGTGCCCATCTGACGCTGCGACTGCAGGACACCAAAAAGCGCGTATTCGGCCATTTGTTGGGCCATGCCGGCATCGCGCAACCGTATGATGGTTGAATTTTCTGGCAATCCGGGATGCTTGAGAATGCTGTCGACGCCTGCGGAAAAAGCGTACACCGTGCGCATTTGAGGTGAATTGTCAAAGAATTCAGCCGGGGGCTTCCAGACAATGGCTGCGGTGATGTCGTGCAAGTCTGACACCGTTGGTTCGCTGCGCCAGTCAACGATCACATGATCAGGCAAACGCTGCCGGAATGTCTGTAATAGTTGCCCATCCTCTCCTTCGCAATAAAAGAGAATACTCATTTTAGAGTGGGACTGGTTCAACAACGGCAAAGCGACGATCGGTATACAAGAGGGGTTCGCCACTGGTGGTACGAACATCTACCACTTTGCCGAAGAAGATTCGATGCGTTCCCTTGACCAGGCTTGAGTCTACCTCGCAGTCCAGCGCTACCAGTGCATTGCTGAGAATGGGAGCACCCGTAGACAACGCGGTCCAAGTGCCGATTTCGAATCGGGACTGCTCGGGGTGCTCCCCGAGCCCGGCAAACACGATGGCCAGCTCCATGCAGTGACTAGGCAGTATGTTGACAGCGAAACGACCGCTCTGATCGGCGAGTGTGCAAAACTGATTGTCGAGATTGACACACACGAGCAACAATGCTGGATCGGCACAGACAGAACACATGGAGCTGACCGTGAGGCCAGCCTCCATGTTGTCGTGAGACGTAGTAACTACCGACACACCATTCGCAGCTTGCGACAGGGCAGAGGTAAATGCCGAGGCAGTGATGCTCGGCATGTCTGCCTTATCTGCCACTCGGATAGTCGCGCATAGGAGCACCGGTGTAGATCTGACGAGGACGCCCGATTCTGAATTCCGGATCTTCGTGCATTTCCATCCAGTGCGAGATCCAGCCAACGGTTCGTGACATGGCGAACATGACGGTAAACATGTTCATGGGAATGTCCAAGGCGCGCAGGATGATGCCGGAGTAGAAATCCACGTTAGGATACAGTTTTCGCTCGATGAAATATTCATCCTCAAGCGTGGCGCGCTCCAGCTCCATGGCCAGCTCGAACAGAGGCTGATCGCCATCCAGCTCTTTCAGCAGGTCGTAGCACATCTTCTGGATGAGTCTGGCGCGTGGATCAAAGTTCTTGTATACCCGGTGACCAAAGCCCATCAGACGGAATGGATCATTCTTGTTCTTGGCACGTGCAATGGTCTGTTCGATGGTCTCACCCGAATAGAGGATGCGATCCAGCATGTTGATGACTGCCTCGTTCGCACCACCGTGAGCAGGACCCCACAGGCACGCAACACCCGCCGCAATAGAGGCGAAAGGGTTTGCACCCGAACTTCCTGCAAGTCTGACGGTGGATGTACTGGCATTCTGTTCGTGATCCGCATGCAGAATCATGATCAGTTCGATGGCTTTGACCGCGACTGGATTGAGTCTAAAGTCCTCTGCGGGTACTGCAAACATCATGCGGGTGAAATTTTCCACATAGCCCAGATTGTTGTCCGGATACATGAACGGCATGCCGCGATGATGCTTGTAGCAGTAGGAGGCAATCGTCGGCAACTTTGCGATCAGTCGCTGTGCGGAAATCTCTCGATGCTGAGGGTTGTTGATATCCAACGAGTCATGATAGAACGATGACATAGCGCCGACAGTACCCACCAGCATGGCCATGGGGTGCGCATCGTAGCGAAAGCCGTCGATGAAGTCCCTGATGTTTTCATGCACCATGGTGTGTTGGGAAATGGTGTGATTGAACGTCTCACCTTGTTCCTTGTTGGGAAGCTCTCCGTACATCAGCAGGTAGCAGACCTCCAGATAGGTGCTGTGTTCAGCCAGCTGATCAATCGGATAACCCCTGTAAAGCAGGATTCCCTCGTCGCCATCGATGAAGGTGATGGCGCTCTTGCAACTGGCCGTAGTAGCAAAGCCCGGATCGTAGGTAAACAGACCCGTGTCCTTGTAAAGACTTCGCACGTCTGCCACGTCAGGCCCGTGTGTTGGGCTGATTCGTGGCAGCTTGGACTCTCGTCCGTCATCAGTCTTGATGGTTATGGTGCGTTCAGTCATCTAATATGTCTCCAACGTGGTTACTTTGATTATACGTACAAAGTGTCGCTTACTTGATTATAGAAACTATTGGAGCCCAATTCTTCGCTATACCAGAATCATTGGTAACTGTTGACCATGCTGAAGCCGAAGCGCGTAGGAACGCCGCGGAGCGCAACCGCCAGAGTCGGCAACCGGCGCTGCCGGATTGTGGTTGATCAGCTGCCCAGAATAGCCCAGGCACGTCAAGAAGCCAAAGAATCACCGCCATAGGCATTCACTGCAAAGCGGTATTTCGCAGGCAAGATTCACTGATGTCCTTCATTGCTCGCCATAGCGAGCATCAGGTTTCACTCGGCTGAGACAAATGCTGAAAATTACTGAAACAAGACTCGTGCCCATCGTTCTTCAGCGTTTGGTACGGTTGGATTTTCCGTTGAAAGAGGGGGGTAGTTTATTGAAAACTCGATTCTTACTGGACTCTTGGATGATGTTCGTGGAGAGCTGGATGACAGTCTCGTAATGTGTTAAATTGTAATAACTAGACGTCCCGGCAAGACAGCTGTGCCTGGCAGTATGAAATAATCACGTTGCACTTCATTTTTTACTTTTCTTTTCTTCGGAGCAATAAATGCGTCCAATTCAGACAATAGCTTTATCAGCCGTCCTGGCAGTTTCTGCGGGTTTGGCTCACGCCGATGAGACTCTTGATGCCGTCAAGAGCAAAGGTTTTGTCCAATGCGGTGTATCGCAGGGTCTGCCAGGCTTTTCCAATCCGGACGATCAGGGTAACTGGACTGGGCTGGACGTCGACTACTGCCGTGCAATGGCGGCAGCTATCTTCAACGACGCCGATGCAGTGAAATACACACCTCTTTCAGCCAAGGTTCGGTTTACGGCGCTTACTTCTGGCGAAATCGACGTACTGTCACGTAACACGACCTGGACGATGAGTCGAGATGCCGATTTCGGCGAGTTTGTCGGTGTCAATTATTACGATGGTCAAGGTTTCATGGTTCCTACCAGCCTGGGAGTTTCCAGTGCTCTGGAACTGGATGGTGCTGCGATTTGCACCAACACGGGTACGACGACAGAATTAAATGTTGCTGATTTCTTCCGTGCCAACGGACTGGAATACACCGTGGTTGCCTTCGAGAAAGCTGACGAAGTGGTTTCAGCCTACGATGCGGGCCGTTGCGATGTCTACACAACTGACCGTTCAGGTCTTGCTGCACAGCGTAGCAAGCTTGCCAAACCGGACGATCACATCGTATTGCCTGAAATCATTTCCAAGGAGCCGCTCGGACCCTTGGTTCGCCATGGTGACAGTCAGTGGGTTGATATCGGGCGCTGGACACTCAATTGCATGATCAATGCAGAGGAAGTCGGCATCAACATGGACAACGTGGCCGATATGAAGACGTCTAGTGATCCGAACATTCAGCGCATTCTGGGTAGTGATGGCGATCTGGGCTCCAAGATCGGACTCGACAACGCCTTCTGCGCAAACATCATCGCTGCCGTTGGCAACTATGGTGAGTCGTATGACCGTAACGTAGGTCCGGAGACTACATTGAAGCTGGAGCGTGGAGTCAACGCTCTTTGGTCAAAAGGTGGTCTGATGTACGCCGCACCACAGCGCTAGTCGTTCGAACCAGTAGTTGACAGTGGGGGCCGCACAGTCTGGATACTAACGTTCCACGACGGATGCGGCCCTTTTTACACTCCTACGGAATCCACGTATGGCGAATAACTCCTCTAGTAATCCGATACCGGTAGCACCCAAACCCTCGTTCTGGCGAGATCCAGACAAGCGAGCCATTGTCTATCAAGGTGTCGTCGTCGCCTTCGTTGGCTGGCTGATCTACGCGATAGTCAGGAATACGGCCACGAACATGGAAGCCCAAGGGCTAGCCTCTGGTTTTGGCTTTCTGACATCGACAGCAGGCTTTGGCATCATTACCACGCCATTTGTCCCGTATACGGAAGCCTCCAACTATTTAACGGTGTTTTTCGTCGGATTGGTCAATACCATCATCGTGGCATTTGTCGGGTGTCTGTTTGCACTGACATTGGGGTTTATCGTGGGCATTGGTCGACTGTCCAGTAACTGGTTAGTTCAGAAAATTGCCACAACCTATATAGAGCTTTTCCGCAACATTCCCCTGTTGTTGCAAATTCTGTTCTGGTATAGCGCGGTACTCAAACCGTTGCCTGGGCCACGAGAATTGCACGAAGCAGGTGAGTCCGTATTTTTTTCAATCAACAACCGTGGTCTCGTCTTCGCCGAACCTGTCGGGCAGGATGGCTTCCAGTTCGTCTGGTATGCCCTGTTTGCGGCAATTGTCCTGAGCTGGCTGATCGGCAAATGGGCGAGTGCTCGCCAGATGCAGACGGGTCAACAGTTTCCCACCCTGGTGGTGGGTTTTGGACTGATCATTGGCGCACCTTTGGTTGCCTATATGCTGACAGGTCGTCCGCTGGAGTTCGTGCCAGCCGAGATGTCCCGTTTTGCGTTGCAGGGTGGTGTCACAATCATTCCGGAGTTCGTGGCCTTGTTGCTGGCACTTGTCATCTATACGGCTGCATTTATCGCTGAAATCGTTAGGGCAGGGATACAGGCGGTGAGTCATGGTCAGACTGAAGCCGCCTCCGCGCTTGGCATCAAACCAGTACATCGCATGCGCCAGGTTGTCATACCTCAGGCCATGCGGGTTATTGTTCCACCGCTAACCAGTCAATTTTTGAATCTCACCAAGAACTCGAGTCTGGCAACGGCGATAGCCTATCCGGACTTGTTCTCCGTGTTTGCAGGAACAACGCTCAACCAGACGGGTCAGGCAGTCGAAATCATGGCAATGACGTTGGGCGTCTATCTGACGCTGAGCTTGCTCACGTCGGGGTTCATGAATTGGTACAACTCACGAATCAAGCTGGTGGAGCGATAGGTCATGGCTATCAATGACAATGCGGCGCCGGCTGGAGTGGTGCATGCGGGTGACTTGCCAGACAAGCCGGCTCCAATCGCAACGGAGGGAATAGTTGCCTGGATGCGGGACAATCTGTTCAATGGCGGTTTCAATTCACTGTTGACGTTGTCGGCTCTGGCCTTAGTACTCTATGTGTTGCCGGGGGTTCTGGGCTGGACAATTTTCAATGCCAACTGGACGGGTGGGGCAGATGCGTGCCGTGCCAATCCCGATGGTGCGTGCTGGCCCTTCGTAACGTCTCGCTGGGAACAGTTCCTCTATGGCTTTTATGAAAAGTCCGAACGCTGGCGTATCAATATTCTCTTGGTGGTGCTCGCCATTGGTGTCGCGTGGATGGTCTGGGAGGATGCGCCCGGTCGACGCCTGGCAGCCATGTTCATGCTGTTTGTCTACCCGGTTTGCGCTTTTTTCATGCTGCACGGCAGCAAAACGCTTGGTTTGCCCATCGTTGATACACCGCAATGGGGTGGCTTTACGCTAACGCTGGTCATAGCGCTAAGCGGCATCGTCGTCTCGCTGCCGCTGGGTGTGTTCCTGGCACTGGGCCGTCGATCAAAAATGCCAATCGTCAGTTTGTTCAGCACCATCTTCATCGAGTTCTGGCGTGGCATTCCATTGGTGGCGGTGTTGTTCATGGCCACCATCATGTTTCCACTGTTTCTGCCGGCGGGAGTGACTTTCGACCAGTTGCTCAGGGCTGTGATAGGCGTCGCCTTGTTCGCATCGGCCTATATGGCAGAAGTGGTGCGCGGGGGGCTACAGGCCATTCCCAAGGGTCAGTATGAGGGCGCCATGGCGCTGGGTCTGCCGTTTGGCAAGATGATGCGATTGATCATCCTGCCGCAGGCTCTCAAGATCGTTATTCCCGGAATAGTCAATACCTTCATCGGTCTGTTCAAGGACACAACATTGGTATTGATCATTGCATTGTTCGATCTGCTGGGCATAGTCCAGTCGTCCATTGCCGACCCTAATTGGTCAATCAGATCGGTGCCCTATACCGGGTATGCCTTTGTGGCTATCGTATTCTGGATATGTTGCTATAGCATGGCGCGCTATAGCCGGTACATTGAAGACAAACTGCACACAGGACACAAGCGATAATGCAAGGGAATCAGCAGAACAATAACTCGGCGCCCACTACAAAAGTCAGTGATGAGGCAGTGATCAAGATCACCGACATGGACAAGTGGTATGGGCAGTTTCACGTCCTGAAGGAAATCAATCTGACTGTCCATCGTGGCGAACGTATTGTCATTTGTGGCCCGTCAGGATCGGGAAAATCCACACTTATCCGGTGCATCAACCGTCTAGAAGAGCATCAACAGGGTTCGATCAACGTCAACGGCATTGAGTTGAACAATGATCTGAAAAATATCGATGCCATTCGACGTGAAGTCGGTATGGTCTTTCAGCATTTCAATCTTTTCCCGCATTTGACCGTTCTGCAAAACTGCACTCTGGCGCCGATTTGGGTCAAGAAGATGCCGAAGAAGGAAGCCGAGGAAGTTGCCATGCAATTCCTGGAGCGGGTACGCATTCCAGAGCAGGCGAACAAGTTTCCAGGTCAGTTGTCAGGCGGTCAGCAGCAACGGGTTGCCATTGCAAGGTCGTTGTGCATGAATCCCAAGATCATGCTCTTTGATGAGCCCACATCGGCCCTGGATCCGGAAATGATCAAGGAAGTGCTGGATGTCATGATTGAGCTGGCCCATGAAGGTATGACCATGATCTGCGTGACGCATGAGATGGGTTTTGCAAAAACTGTGGCTGATCGAGTGATCTTCATGGATGAAGGGCAGATCATCGAAGAAAACGAGCCTGAGGAGTTTTTCAACAACCCGCAGTCCGAACGTACACAATTATTTCTGAGTCAGATACTGGCTCATTAAGAAAGGAGGTAGAATACGCGTCGTTCAACAGCGTGCCTTGAGCCTCGTCTGGATCGATAAGGGGCGTTAGTAACGGGTAGGAAATTTCTCTTGAGTGGTTGACATTGACCTATAAGGGTTTCATAATTAGCGGCTTGCCTGATGGAGGGATTCCCGAGCGGTCAAAGGGGGCAGACTGTAAATCTGCTGGCTCAGCCTTCGG
>RCMY010004788.1_pt1 | contig 11604 bp, 7 predicted proteins | sample 2041341 | NCBI WGS metagenome assembly RCMY01 (sample SAMN09708234, study PRJNA481090) | Marine sediment metagenome, whole genome shotgun sequencing project.
TATCTCCCCTTTCTTGATCCAGAAATGGCATCCACATGCGTTCTTCTGGTGGATGGAAGGATGTACGGTGGGGCGGGACCAGAAATCTTCGGTGATCCGCCACCGCGGTCGTTGGTTTGGGTTAAGAGAAAGACTGATGAGTTCCCCGCATCCGCCCGGACAGTTAAGGCAGGCCCACTTCTTGATATCGCCGTTTTCTACGACGGTGAGCTCCTCCGGGGCGATCATCGACCGGTCTGGTATCTTTGGTGCGCGGGTCGTCAAAAAATCGAAACGCAGAAGATGCAACCGACGGAAAAGTCGTGTGATCATGTGTTTCATGTCAGCTCACCACATCCAAAAATGGTTGCATGTCAGCGCGGCCGAGCGTCGCTTCCTGGCTGCAACAAGGGCAATCCGGTTGCGGTTCAACCAAGGGCTTACGTTCGTCTCGGGCGCGAAATCGCCGCATGCGGGTTGGCAACATACCGGCCTCTCCGGCAAGTCCGGTTATACCCGCCAACCACTCATTGACCGCCATCGCTCCGGCCTCGGTCGTGAAAGTTACCACGGCTGGAGATGGATCGCCCTCGCCCAAGACGTAGGCTTCCTCTTTCAACCGCTGATAGCTATCGGGATCATCGCGTCGTAACGTTTCTTCCCGGGCTCGGCGCGGATCGACATATCCGCCGCACAGCAAGCAAGGGTGACCCGGCACAAGTGTCGAGACCCGGGCAAAGAGGTCGTATGCAGTTTCCGTCCGTCGCTGCATGGCCAGCCCGACGTCGATGACAGGGATGCCGTAAAACCTTGCAAATCGATTCAGAAACAGCCGACCTGCATGATCGTCTGTGCAACAGAAAATCACGTCGCAAGCTTTGAGTGCATCCCATGTCACTGGGTCTCCGGCCCAAGCATCGACGCTCACCAATGTCATACCGAGTCCCGACTCCTCGACAGTTCGCGTGTGAATGGCGGTCTTCGACCACTTCGCATCGACATCTGATCGCCGCGCGCCGTGGAGCCGGTTGAGATTGGTCAGGTCCACTACATCCTTGTCGAATTGGACGGCTTCTTTGACCCCAAGCCGCAAGAGCAATGGCAATACCGCACTTCCAGTCGCGCCTCCACCAGCAATCCCGCAGCGAAAGCCCGACACTTGCCGTGATGCCTCGTTGCCGAAGAGCCGAACCTGACGATCTAAAAAGTTCGCCGGAGTTCCTGTAAGCCCTGAGATGCGTAAGCGCGGCCCGGAATATAGAATCCGGCCAATGTCGGCGGCTGTTTCTGTCTGTTTCCATATTCGTGCAGCGATGTCGCCGTTCTCGGCGATGACAATGCTCACCAGACCGGGCATTCCCTTCAGAAGGGCAGTGCGGGCCAGCTGGGCTTCGTTGCGGTCATCCTGTTCGGAGAACCGCGCTTTGCCCTTCGGGTGTGTATGAACAAGAGCTGGAATGAAACCGGCAACCTTGGCATAATTCAGGAGCCTCATGAAACCATCGGTTTGCCAAGTGACATGGCGCTCCGACGCCGACACGAGGTCGTCCCCGCTAATGGGATCGAACTGATGTGAAACCAGACGCTGTCGTGGTTGATGTGACCACGGGTCCGCTTCAATATTGGCAATGCCGAAAAGCATGTAGGCCGAGCGCTCCGATCCAGCCCCTGCCGTCAGCAGGGACCGGATTTGCGCCTCGTGCGGGTCCAACAGGATGAGGTCCAAGGCATCCATCAGGCACGTGCCTCCGCCAATGCAGTCTGCACGCGGGCGACCATAGTCTGAAGACCATCGACCCCCGGACGCCAGGCACTGTTGTGGCGCGACCAGCGCTGCCATACACGACCCCCGAAGCGGTGCTCAACAGTACAAGCTTTTGGCACTTGGCCCGTGTCCGTCAAGGAGAGCTTTGGTGAGACATAGAACATGTCCGGCGAGCAATCGGGATAACCCCTGGGAAGCAGGATAAGAACGTCAGCCGCCGGATGGTCGAATTTGTCCATCGGAAGAGGCACAGATTTCAGGACGATACCTGTGTTGCCGCCCTCCGTCACCACATCGAATTCATACCCATGACCAGAAAGGTAGGAATGATCCTTCGACGGCAATGCATCGCCTTCCGTCGTTTGATCAATCAGCGACACGAACCGTTCAACTCCGGCGTCGGTCAAGTTGATCACATCCGTATCGGCGATCTTCTTGTCATACTGCCCCGGGATTTCCTGCCAGAGATTGTAATTGGGCGGCAGCTTGGCCAGTTTGCGCAGCACGAAACCACTGACGCAGGCCCGGGGCCATTCGAGATCAGCGTCGTCGATCTTAAACTTGAAACTCCGATCAGAGCGGGCGACCAGAACTTTCTCGGCGCCACGACCGCGCAAGTCATAGCTCTCGTCAAGCCGGATGTCTTCAAAATCGCCGTTGGGCAGAATTGCGATAGCCACATGTTCATCTACGGGGTACCCATCAGCGGCTTCGATCAACTGACGCCCCAGAACCTTGGGGTCGTCGAAAACATATTTTTTGAAGTTGAGGCTCTCATCGGCGATGAGAACACGGAAGCGAGGATCATTTCCTTGCAGTTCCATATTGTTAGTCCTTTTATAGTTACAGGACGCAGACACCATGTCTGCGCCTCTACAAGGACAATCGCGGCGTCAGGAAGAATCCGGTAAGCCAGATCCGATCTTTTTTCTCAAGGTGCCCGATGGCGGCGAGGTGCAGATGAAAAAGTAGGGACACTGCGCACATCGATCACTGCGGTTTGGCGGAAACCTTCCCTCTATAATGGCAATCGCGGCGTCTGAAATCTTCTTTTTCCTGCCTCCAATTTGACGATCTGACATGTTCAGACGGTCCTGTTCGCCGCCGGTAAGAAAGACGAATTCGGCCTCCCCACGCCCTTCTGCCGCCATCTGAAAAGCCGCGGCATCGAGCGTATTCAATGCTGTGCTCGTCTTGCGCCCCGTGCGGATACGTCGAAACACAGTCGAGTGACCGGTCTTGATCTCCTCATGGGCCGATACAACAATCTCGGTATTTTCAAACCTAAGCGATAAGGATTGCGGTGTCTCTCGGGTTTCACCCCGCCGGAGCTGAAAGAAGAACTGCAACAAATCGTTAGAAATCTGCCGATATTCGGCGGCGTAGCCATGTTCAGTTGGTCCATGAGTCGCCCAGGCAACATCGATAATTGTCCGCAACTCTTTTGCGTCGGGCATCTTAGCCGGGCGAGACGTCAACTCGTCAACAACAGCCTGCACAGCACTATGCATTCGCATGGGCGCTGTCTCCATACGTCGCCCTCCAACTTGCAGCACATGAGCGAAGAAGAACCGTCGAGGACATTTGTCGTAGGTCGCAAGTTGAGATGGCGACACACGTGCAATCCCTTCTACATCGAGCGTGAAGCGTTCGGGTTCTCTCACAGTATTCGTAAGTGCGGCAATCGGCTGCCGTTCAGACATTTGGCTGGAGATGTCATCGACGAAACTTGACCGGCTCTGCCGGTGACCATTGGATTTCTTGTTTGGCGCGTAGAGTGTCAGACCATCTTCCGCTCGAGACAACGCCACGAAGAACAAGCAACGCTGTTCCTCATCATGCCCGGCACTGACCGCCTCACTGCCGCGAAAAGGCGCGCCCTCGATCAAGCCGTCAGGCGGAGCAAGACCACGGCTTTGATTGGCCGAGCGTGGGATCGAGCCGCTCGTCAGAGACGGTAGATGAAGGTTCTTGAACTCGAGCCCCTTACTGCTGTGGATCGTCATCAAACGGACGGCGTCTATGCTCTGAGCGGCGCCTGGGAGATTGCGCAAATCGCGCTCATCCGACAAGATCACAAGTCGTCGAATGTGTTCCAGAAGGTCGCGAATGGGATAACCAGATTTTTCAGGGAGAGCGGAGCGCAGAAAGTTCTGGAATTGCCAGAGGGCAAGCGCGGGGTTTGCGTTACCATCGCGAGCCTGCTTCGCAATGTCAGCCGCAAGACGCGTGCGATCCAAATAGATCTTCGTGATCACTTGCCAGGCGGTCGCTGTGGGCTCGATCCCTTCGAAAGCGTCGGTAAGCGCTTTCGCCGAGGCTTGACTGCTTTCGCTCAACCCTTCTGCCGCATCCAACGAGGTCCGCCAGTCGAGAGGAAGAGGCTTCTCTTTGTTCCGGGTAGCTTCGATTGCAAGGTCGATGTCTTCGATGGTCATCTGAAAAGGTGGCATCGAGGCAATACATGTAAGGCCCATTGCCCTCGGATCGACTACTATTGACAGGAGGGACAGCGCTTCTTTGATTTCCGGTCGGTCGAACAATGGCCCGAGGAACAGGACTGGGATCCCACGCGCCTCTAAGCCAGCGGCGATCTCTGCCAAGCGTGCATTACCCTTGCAGATGACTGCATGATCACGAAACGAGCCGGTATGAATGAGAGCAGCGGTTATGCGTGCAGCTATCTCGTCGACCTCGTGATCTTTAGATTCAACTGAGATGAAAGACGGCACTGTACCAATGTTACCCTTAAACGCATTTGCCTGGAATCCAGTGTCCTCCATTCGGGTTGTCGCAAAGGAGCCGAAAGCGTCGCAGATTTCCTGGGACGAGCGGTAATTGATGCTGAGCTGCAGTGAAGTTCCGCCCGGGAAGTCATCCGTCTCAAACCGGTCGATATTGTAAGACGACGCGCCCCGGAAGCGGTATATGGATTGTTTGGTATCTCCCACAACCCAGAGGTTGTCGCCACATGGCTTTAGAGCGCGTAGGAGTCGAACACTCGCGCGATTCACATCTTGATACTCGTCTACAAGAACGTGCTGATACCGACCTTGCAGCTCATTTCGCACGTCTTCGTCGGATTCGACCAAAGCCGTTGGCCGCGCAACGAGATCACCAAAATCGACTGCCCCGCGCTCAAACTTCAATTGCTCATAAAGATCGTATACCGAGGCAATCTCGAGACATTTCTCAGCAGCGATCTGATCCTCCTCTGTCTCTGCCGCATCCGCCATCTGCTGCGCCAGAGCGCGGTAGCGATGTTGATCGACGACCTCGTCCTTCGCGCGTGAGATTGCAACAAGGATAGACCGCAGATTGTCCGTCGGGTCCCAGAGATCGTTGAAATGCTTCAGCCTCAGGCGCGGGAACTCGTCTTCGAGAAGCGCTATCGCTTCGGTTGTATCGATTAGGCGTGGATCTGGTGGCAAATTTGCGCGGTCGTGGAAACGCCGCAGAAGATCGAGCCCGAAGGAATGAAACGTTCCGATCCATGCGGATCCGGCTGCTTCAGGCCAAGCCACCATGGCGCGATCCGTCATTTCATTTGCGGCCTTGTTCGAGAAGGTCAGAAGAACGATACTCTCTGGCTCGACGTTGCGGTTCTTTAGAACGGATAATCTGCCGACGAGCGTTTGTGTCTTCCCAGTACCCGGCCCAGCCTTTAGGAGAAGGGCCTTTCCGTCGTGTTCGGCTGCCCGCTTCTGTTCTTCGTTTAAGGGTTTTGGCGTTGATTCTATGTCTTCGTCAGGTTCAATCGGCGGAAGTAGGAGCGCGTCGAACAACTGGACCGCCACCATCGGGTAGGGCGCCCCAAGCCGATTGGCGATCTCATTTGCGCTCAAGCCCCCTTCGACATGCCAAGACCATGCCAGAGCACGCGGAAACAGAAATTCGCGTGCAAACAGGTCCATTTGGACCTCCTCGCGTGCACGATTGCTGTAGTCGACCACACGGTCAGCACCCACTGATGATGGATCTCCTGAGCGCGCAGGATCGATCTCCATAGTGGGAGGAATGTCTACGTCGCCGCCAAACTCGTGGTGTCCAATCTCATGTGCGACCAAAAAAGCGTCGAGAAACGCATTTCCAGTATCTTCATGCAAAATGGTTGCGGATGTCTTCTGGAGAACAGCCCGGCCGCCTTTTAGTTGCGGATGACCTGTCGGTCGTTTTCTAACTTCAAGATCGCGCCTTTGTGCCTCGCAAAGCGCGAACTCATAAGGGTGTTCAGGGTCACCACCTCTGGCTCCGCACTTCATATGAAGATCAGCCGCGCACGCTCGTATTGTTTCAATCCGATCCATCGTCCACGAGCAGCGTCTTTAACACGCGGTGCTCCTCCTCGGTCAAATCGGCATGATCCACATAGTTCTCGAATTCGATGGGCACCTCATTCCCTGGTTTCCCATCGGACTTCATTGCAACGGCCTGCCCGTCTCCTTGCTGCATGCCGCTGATAACGTCCTGAATGTGCACATCCAACCTTCTTGCCAGCGCCTTCAGCAATCCCTTTGGCATCGAGGCGAGATATACAATGTCTGCGTTCAGACCGGTGAAGAAGCCTCGGGGAAGGCCAAGGTCACGCGCGAATTCTTTTACATTGCTGCCAAACAACGACTGCCGGACATGTAGGACGCGTCGGGCCTCCGGGTTCATAGACTTATTTTCAATTGGGAGGCTTGCCTCTGCGGAATCCAGATCACTCATGGATAGTTCGTTGAAAAGCGCGAGAAGGTCGTGGGTGTATTCCGGATACCGCTGAAGATACGCTTTCAGGACTGTTGGCGACATCTCCTCTTCAATTGTGAAGTCGTTTAAGACGTCAGCTCTATCTGCCATTTTCGACCTCCAATTTCAGCGCTTGCCGGATCTTCGTAAAGGCTCGATCTCGCCTATTGCGTACAGTTTTCTCCACGCAGCCCAAAAGCTCAGTCATAGATGGTTCGCCATCTTTATTCGTTTCAATCGGAATGTCTGCGAGCATCAAATCAATCACCTCTCGTTCGTCTGCTGGTAGAGTATCAATCGCGCGGCGCAGATAAATCCGGTAATCGAGATCGTCCTCAGCTGTGAGCCCACCTCTTTTGTAGCGCTCCAGAGCGGCTTCGACGACGGTCCGCACCTCGCCGGTAACCGCGTCCTCGACTTCCTCATTTGCGTGGTCCCTTCGGTTCACTTGGCGCAGTTTCGTGATATGCGCCGATCGCACTGCCTTATCGAACACAACCTCGTAGATATCGAGTTGCTCGTCATAGTCCTGACGGTCAGTGAACATCAACTCTGTGACATGATCGACTGTCGCGTCGCGTATTTCGGCAAGGCGCGCGTCTTCATGGACTTTTTCGCCTATATGGCGGCTTGCCCGCGGGCACGCTGCTTCGATCCGATAGCGCAGAATATCGTAGAGCCGAATAAACCGCCCATCCGAGTTACCTGACTTTGTTTGGCGCAAATAGCACACAAGAACCTCTGAAGGCACATATTGGCTATGTCGCCTGTCTCTTATTTCAGCGCGGTCCATTAACTCTTCGAATGACCAACCAAGGCTTGTTTCGAAAAATTCGATGATTAGCGGGCGTCTGGTGTAGAGCTGACCAGTTATTTTTCGTTTTCTTAGGGGCTCAAGGCTCATTCAGATACACCCATGATCTTTGCTTAGATCATGACTACCATGAGGCGAACCAAAGCAGCAAATATTTTACTTCGTGAGCAAAGAATTGAAATGGTACTATGCGAGAATGAACGGCAGTCCATATACGCAAGTAGAATGATCTGCTTGATTGGCCGCATCGCAGTATCAATCGCAATCGTTGAACCGCAGTGATGGGCCGTTCGTGTCTACCTAAAACAAGGGGCGGAAACATGGCATACAGTGCAGCTTGAAATAATGTCAGTTTTGGCCACTTAGAAGCTGGTGTTTTCTACTGTTTACTAATCAAGGTTGTGTTACGCGTAACCTATGTAAAGGAGGTAAGCGCTTTGAGTTTAGACGGTTTTTTGACGTTCTTTGGATTGCTAATCGCTGGCTATGCAATTCTGGATCCTGTCTCGCGTCTAAAGTTGCGTGTTGACGCGCCAATTCAGTTGGCTCTGATCTGTACAGCGCTTTTGGTCATTCTACCATTTGAGTTTATAGTCCCAATTCTTAGTATACTCCCAGAATTTTATGTTATTCGGTTTGTTGAACTTGGGTTTGGGCAACCTTCTGATCTTTTATCAAATTCTCATATCGCATTCATAGCTACTTTTACGTGGGCTATCGCTGCCAGCATATGCTTCTATTTGAGCCGCCCGCGCTCAGGAAAGCTTAGACGTTTGCTCCCTTTGGTTGAAAGGCTCCACGATGAAGGTCGTTACTTAGAGTTACTCGAACTCGTCGAACCGTATCTTTTGATTATGAAGCAATGTGCTTTGCGAGAAAGTAAGGCACCAAAGAGGTACGACAAGATTGCATATGCAAGCCGGAAACGGGCTCCTGCGAACGAACTTCTACATGAAGATCATTGGAGAAGCCCCAGTTGGTGCCGTTGGTTATTTGTCGCAATGCGTTGGGTTCATCCCTCGTTTCGAATGCAAACACACACTGCTCGGCTAATCGCCGACATACTCGCCAAAAGTAAAGGCGTCCGTGACATATTACAGACAATCAAGCCGACATTTGCCGCAGAATTCTTCTTTGGCTTTTATGAAACGCACTATACTTGGTGTGATCTCTACATTGCTGATAGTATGATGAACAAAAACAGTCACCTGCGGCAAGACATAAAGCGGGCAGACGGATACAGCCGAAATCAATACCATATTTCTGATGAAAGTGTTGTTCTTGCCGCTCTCGTCGGCGATGCACAAATCGCAACAAAAATAGGTGTCTGGAAACCAGTCGGCGATGCCGTAACAAAGGCAATCAAAGAAGATAAAGCATATCAAACCCGGCTGCATGAGGGCCCTCCACAAGAGGATGTCGATCTTTTTGACGACATTACTTATGCTGCCATTCACTTCTTCGACATCCTCGTCAGGCAAGCAGCGGCGCAAGGACATATGGATCATATGTGGTTAATGTATTTGCGATATTTCGTGATGGACCTTGAGGGTTTGCCCCAAAATACATCGCTGCTGCCAAATCCAATTTCTGAATTTTCGGACATAAAAGAGAAGTTGGTTTTCAGAGCGCTCACGAGCCTTGAAGATTGGGTTGAATTAGATCGAATGCTTCCTGATGGAAATCCTCACAAAGGCCCCAAGAGTGCAAGAGAAGCCGAGGATGTGGTAGCGATACCATTTTGGGCAGCTCAAACCTTGTGCGGTGTGGTACGCCTTGTCGTGCTGAGTCCGAAGTTAAACGATGATTTCAAGGTGGCCTGTCTCAGTAGCTTTATTCGGACCGGTGCACGAGCAGTTCAAACTGGCTCGTATCTCCGCACACTTTTGGCAGATGGATTCCTAAAAGGCGACAATCCCGCAAAAGACAAGCAGCTACTTAGTAAGGTCAAAGCATTTCGATCAAGATTAGATCTCACGCATTTATCCGAGTTCAATGAACTTGGAGACCAATTGAAGTAACAGCTAAATTGGGGAACGATGGATTGCCACGCAATTCTCTCTTTGAAAAGATAATCAAACATTATGAAATAGCCTCCAGTGGCTGGCTTAGATCAAACTTCTGTGCTGAGTGTTAACGAATGGCAGCTATCGGGCACCTGTCCGCGCCAGGCGAATGGCGGGTTGTGGTCCTATATCAGGGATTGTGAGCCAAATGCTGCTCTGTAGCCTGACACGAACCGCCGTGACGTCGCACGCTGGATCTGACGCAAGTAAGCGATCTGCATAGCTTTTGGCAATTTAGCAAATGCAGGAAAGGACACTTCACGTTGAAAGCCGGAATCCGCCAAATGTGCTTTCACGGCCATTCATGGGCAATGGCAGAATTTAGGTGATCAATAGTCGAGTGCATAGATCTTGGGCGTTTATGATATAGCGTCCCAAAATAGAAACGAGTGAAATGCGACTGCTCGGGTCAATTTTCCGAAGTGGTTGATAAATAAAGGAATATACCGATTTCAGCATTCTCACGGCGCGAAAAAATATGCGCGCCGCGAAAAAATACCCGCTTCCCTACAAAACCTTCAGAAATCAAGATTCTCCACGTTCAGCGCGTTTTGCTGAATGAACTCGCGGCGCGGTTCGACCACGTCGCCCATAAGCTTGGTGAACAGATCATCTGCTTCGGCCATATCTTCGACCTTAACACGAAGAAGGGTCCGCGCGTCCGGGTCCAGTGTGGTTTCCCATAGTTGGCCGGGGTTCATTTCACCGAGACCTTTATAGCGCTGCAATGAAAGGCCCTTTTCACCCTCGGTCAAGATCGCTTCGAGCAGATCCATAGGGCCGTGGATCAGTTGCGTGCGGTCTTTGCGGACAAGCGTGGCGGGCAGGTCATAAACTTCCTGCAAATGCTCGGTGAAAGTACCGGATTTACGTGCCTCGCCCCCGCGCATCATCTTGCCGTCCAGTGTGCGCACTTCTTCGACACCGCGCAGGATGCGGGCCAAGCGGATGCCGTGGTCTTGCGTGATGCGACCCTGCCAACCGCGTTCGTATTCCAGCGCGATCAGGTTCAGCCGCGCAGCGACCTTGTCGGCAACGCCTTGCAGGTCTTGATCCACGGCGCCGGGCACAAAAGCGCCGGCAATGGCGGCTTGTTCAAGGATATGACGTGGATAATGGGTCGGGAAGGCCTCCAAGACGCGACGCATCTGGCGGGCCAGATCGACGACGCGACCTAAATCCTGACCGCTGATTTCCTCGCCGTTGCCCTGCCGCAGCATTGCACCGTCAATGCCCTGCTGGATCAGGTAATCATCCATCGCAGCCTGATCTTTTAGATACACTTCGGACTTGCCGCGTGACACTTTGTAAAGTGGCGGTTGCGCGATGTAGAGGTGTCCGTTCTCGATCAACTCCGGCATGTGGCGGAAGAAGAATGTGAGGAGAAGTGTGCGGATGTGTGCGCCATCCACGTCGGCGTCCGTCATGATGACGATCTTGTGGTAGCGCAATTTTTTGATGTCGAATTCGTCGCGCCCGATCCCGGTGCCGAGCGCCATCACAAGGTTCCCGATCTCCTGTGAGCCGAGCATCCGGTCAAAACGCGCCCGCTCCACGTTGAGGATTTTTCCTTTGAGCGGCAGGATTGCCTGTGTCTGGCGATCACGGCCCGTCTGGGCGGAGCCGCCGGCGGAGTCACCCTCGACGAGGAAGACTTCGGTTTTTGACGGGTCTTTTTCCGAGCAATCCTTGAGCTTGCCAGCGAGGAAGTTCACATCCATCGCCGTTTTGCGCCGCGTCAGATCTCGCGCCTTGCGCGCCGCTTCTCGGGCATGTGCTGCTTCGATAATCTTGCCGACGATGACCTTGGCTTCGTTCGGGTTCTCTTCGAACCACTCGGAGAGCTTTTCGTTCACCAACCCCTCGACAGCGGGGCGCACCTCGGACGATACAAGCTTGTCCTTGGTCTGCGACGAGAATTTGGGATCAGGCACTTTCACACTCAACACACAGGTCAGCCCCTCGCGGGCGTCGTCTCCGGTGAAGGTGATCTTTTCCTTCTTCGCAATGCCGGAGCTTTGCGCATAGTTGTTGATCGTCCGCGTCAGCGCGCCGCGAAAGCCCGCCAAATGCGCGCCGCCGTCGCGCTGCGGGATATTGTTTGTAAACGGCAGGACGTTCTCGTGATAGCTGTCGTTCCACCACATTGCGACCTCGACACCGATGTCGTCTTTTTCACCCGTGATAAAGATCGGTTCAATCATGGAGGAGGATTTGTGTCGATCAAGGTATTTCACAAACTCCTTTAC
>RCMY010006735.1_pt1 | contig 11603 bp, 11 predicted proteins | sample 2041341 | NCBI WGS metagenome assembly RCMY01 (sample SAMN09708234, study PRJNA481090) | Marine sediment metagenome, whole genome shotgun sequencing project.
TTCCGCAAAGCGCCAATCGACCAGTTGGACAACTACGTCAAGGAATGTTGGGAGGCGATTGTCGACAGCGCGAAATGGGCGGAAAAGGATCTGCCCGGCATTCTTGCGGAAATAAAGCCGAACGTTATCGCCGTCGACAACGTGATCCTGTTCCCCGCGATCAAGCAATTCGGCGTGCCGTGGGTGCGTGTCATTTCCTGCTCAGAGAACGAGATCGAGGACGCCGCGATCCCGCCGCACCTGTCGGGCATGTCCGTGAACGACAAAGAGGGCCACGCGGCATTCCGCAAGAAGTTCAACGAGGTGATCAAGCCGATCCACGACGATTTCAACGAATTCCTGAAGTCCACTGGTGAAGACCTCTATCCCCTCGGTGAGTTCTTCGAACCGTCGCCATATCTCAACCTGCTGCTCTACCCTGAGCAGGTGAAATATGACCGCGCCGAACCGCTGGACCCACAGAAGTTCCAGTATCTCGAAGGCTGCGTGCGGCAGGACAAGCCGTATGAGGTGCCCACCTTCAAGAAGAACAACGACGGCCCGCTTCTCTATGTCTCATTCGGCTCACTGGGTGCCGGGGATACAGACCTGCTAAAGCGGATCATCAAGCTGATCGGAGGCAGCCGCTATCGCGCGCTGGTCAATGTCGGTGACTACGAGGCCGAATATTCGGACATCCCCGACAATGTCGTCATCGGCAGCTGGTTCCCCCAGCCATCGGTCATCCCGCAGGTCGATGCGGTGATCCATCATGGCGGCAATAACTCGTTCACCGAGTGCCTCTATTTTGGCAAGCCCGCGATCATTATGTCCTATGTCTGGGACGGCCACGACAACGCCATGCGCGTTCAGGAAACCGGCCACGGCTTCCGCTCGGACCGCTATGAATGGACCGATGAGGAGCTGACCGCAAAAATCGAGGCCTGCCTGACCGATGCGGACATGGCCGCGCGGCTCAAGAAAACGAGCGCGCATATGCAATCGCAGAACGGCCAAGAAAAGGCGGCCAAGCTACTGTGCGAGCTGGCAGAGGCGCAGTCATGACTGATCTCAAATCCTCGGCGCCCCATATCCACAATGCCACCACCTATGACGATTTGGCCGATTGGGGCCCACAGCCCGATATGATCGAGGGGCAGTCGCACTCGACCGGACGCCTTTTGCACAAGGGCCCGGACAATTCGCCCGAAACCGGAATCTGGGTCTGCACCCCCGGCACCTGGCGCATTTCGGTGCCGCGCGACGAGTTCTGCCATTTCGTCGCCGGTCGCGTAACCTATCGCCGCGATGGCACGGGTGAGGTGATCGAGGCTGGCCCCGGCACCTGCGTCATGTTCCCCGCCGGCTGGCAAGGCACAGCCCAGATCACGGAAACACTGCGCAACATCTACATGCTTGTCTAACGAAGGAGACCGACCATGAAAGCACCCATCATGCAAAACCCGCTCGACGTCACCGACACGGTGGATTGGGGCGTTATCCCCACGATGATCGAAGGGACCAGCCACGTATCCGGCAAGGTCCTGCACAAGGGGCCGGATGGACAGAGCGAATGTGGCCTCTGGATCTGCACCCCCGGCAAATGGGACTGCCACGTGACATCGGACGAGTTCTGTCACTTCATTGAGGGGCGCTGCACCTATGTCCACGAGTCCGGCGACGTGATCGAGATCACGCCCGACACGGCGGCGTTCTTCCCCAAGGATTGGAAGGGCATCTGTACCGTCCATGAGACCATCAAGAAGGTTTACATGATCCGATGACCGCCGCGTCGACCAGCACGCTCAGCACCCCAGCTGCCGCCTTTCTGGTGGCGGAGGGTCACGGCGATGCAAGCCTGACGCCGTTTACGGCCGACGCGTCCCCCCGCCGGTATCACCGGCTGGAGGGGCGCGGCCTGATCCTGATGGAGGATCCTAGCGATCCGGTTGGGTATGCCGCCTTTCTGCGGCTGTCGGCGCATCTGAATTCCCTCGGCCTGTCAGCGCCCCGCGTGATGGCGCGCGATGAGGCGAACGGCCTGGCCCTGATCGAAGATCTGGGCGACGCGACCTATACCTACTGCCTGAAGGCGGGCGAGGATGAGCGCGCGCTATATTGCCTAGCCGTCGATGCGCTTCTGCATCTGCATCATGATCCAAGAGGGCCTGACGTGGTTTGGGTGTGATGCTGGACGAATTGGCGATCTTTGCCGAATGGTTTGCGCCTGCCGTGGCGCGCGATCTGGATGCCAATTTCGCGCGCGATTGGCGCGAGCTCTGGAGGGCGGCACTGGCACCTGTAGCGGACAGGTTCGACACGCTCATCATGCGCGATTTCCACGTGGACAACCTCATGCTGCTGGACGGTCGAAAGGGCATCGCCCGCTGCGGCCTGTTGGATTTTCAGGATGCCGCCCTTGGTCCCTGCGAATATGACCTCATGTCGCTGCTACAAGACGCGCGGCGTGATCTGGCGCCGGGGCTGGAGAATGAAATGCTGGCGCGCTACATCGAAAACGCCCCGGCACATCTGGGAAATGCTGCGGATATCAGCCATCGTTACTACATTCTCGCTGCACAGCGACACGCGCGTATTCTGGGCGTCTTTGTGCGGCTCGCGCTGCGTGACGGCAAGCCGAATTACCTCACATGGATGCCTCGTGTTGCGCAACAATTACGCACCGCGTTGGATGACGCGCAGCTCACGGATATCTCTACGCTGCTGGGCGCGCATCTGCCCGAATGGCAATCCCGTGCCGCAACGATCGCATCACAACCAAACATCTGAAAGGACGCGACAAATGTCCGATGTCAACTCGCCTTGCTATTACCTCGCCCCCGATTTTCATCGCAGCAAAGGCGTGGTGCATGATGTGATCGACCCCGCCACTTTGGAAGGCGTCGCGCAGCGCGCCAGCGTCACGGTGGACGAGGTAGAAACCGTTCTTGACCGCGTGAATGCTGCGCAGAAAAACTGGGCGCAAACCGACGCGAAAACACGCGCAGCGGTGCTGCACAAGTTGGCAAACCGCATCGAGGCGCATGACATGACCGCCTGCGCCATCCTGATGAGCCGCGAGATGGGCAAGCCCTATCCCGAGGCCATTGGCGAGGTCGCAAATTGCGCGCCGATCTTTCGCTACTACGCCGAAATGGCCCGCGACGAGGCGGGCAAGGTGGCAGGCACCACGCAGATGGGATCACTGCAATTCGCCCGGTACGAGCCGCTGGGCGTGTCGGTCCACATCATGCCCTTCAACTTCCCGATACTGCTGATGTGCTGGACCGTCGCCGCGTCATTGGCCGCGGGCAACGCAGTGGTGATCAAACCGGCCGAGGCGACGACCCTTTCGACGCTGGAATTCATGAAGGTGTTTTCGGACATGCCCGAAGGCCTCGTCGCCTGCCTGCCCGGCGGCGCGGAGGTGGGCCGCGCATTGGTCGACAGCCCGAAAACCCACGCCGTCGCCTTTACCGGATCGGTTAAGGCCGGGCAGGCCGTGGCCGTGGCCGCCGCGCGCCGTCTGAAACCTGCGGTGATTGAGGCAGGCGGATCGGACCCCATGATCATTACCGCCCATGCGCCTGTTGAGGTCGCCGCCGCCGGGGCCGTCACCGGCGCATTCCACATGTCGGGGCAGGTCTGCACCTCGACCGAGCGGATGTATGTCGTGGACGCGGTGCATGATGAGTTTGTCCGGGCGTTCGTGGCGGAAACACAGCGCCTGCGCATCGGTAATGGCCTGCAGAAATCCGAGATCGGCCCCCTTGTTAGCGAGGCCGCCCGCGATAGGGTCAAGCGGCTGGTGGATGACGCCGTCGCGCAGGGTGCCAAGGTGGAATGCGGTGGACGCATCCCCGAGGGGCTGGAAACCGGCTGGTTCTACGCGCCGACGATCCTGACGAATTGCACACCAGACATGGCGATCCTCAATTCAGAGGTCTTCGGCCCTGTCGCCGCCATTGTGCGCGTGCCCGATTTCGACACTGCCATCACCATGGCGAATGACAGCGAATTCGGTCTTGGCGCGTCGGTCTTTACCACCGATCTGGCCGAGGCCCACGAAGCCTACGAGCGGCTGGAGGCGGGCATGGTCTGGATCAACAACCCGATGATCGACAACGACGCGCTGCCCTTCGGCGGGTGGAAAAACTCCGGCATCGGTCGCGAGCTGGGGCGCATGGGTCTGGATACGTTCCGGCGCTCCAAAATGGTGATCATGGATCACAAGCCGCAGCGCCACGACTGGTGGTATCCCTACGACGACGATTGGTTCCTTGAGGAAGGTGGGCGCAAGCATGTATAGGCTGGCCCCATGACCAAATATGCCGCAGCCAAGCCCGCGCCCTATTGGCGCGAAACCGTCAGTGATCCTGTAACCGCCGCCCCACTGGACGGCGATATCGCCTGCGATCTGGCCATCGTCGGGGGTGGATTCTCGGGCCTATGGTCCGCGCTCAAGGCGAGCGAGCGTATGCCGGACGCCCGCATTGTGGTGCTGGAAGGCGGGCAACTGGGCAACGCCGCCAGCGGGCGCAATGGCGGGTTCTGCGCGCCCAGCATCTCGCACGGGGTGTCGAACGCTGTAGCACGCTGGCCCGGCGAGGCCGAAACGCTGGTTCGGCTGGGGCGCGAGAACCTCGATGGGCTGGAGGCGGATCTAGGGACCTACGGCATCGACGGCGAATTCGAGCGCAAGGGCAAGCTGAACGTCGCGGCCACGAAATGGCAGGCGGACGGGCTGCGCGACATGCAGGCCACCTATGCACGCTTTGGCATCGAAACGCAGTTTTTGGAGGGCGCGGCGCTGGACGCGCGCTTTGACACGCCGCGTTATCACGCGGGCCTCTTCGAGCCGAATTATGCGCTGGTGAACCCCGCCAAACTGGTCGATGGGCTGGCCAAGACCGCCATCGCGCGTGGCGCGCAGATTTTCGAGAATACCAAGGTCACGGACGTCGCCAAGGCACAGGATTGCGTGCGCCTGACCACGGCCACCGGCACCGTGACGGCCAAACAGGTCATCCTCGCCACCAACGCCGCCGTGCCATTGCTAAGGCGGTTGCGCCCGGCGATCATTCCGATCTTTGACTATACCTTGATGAGCGAACCGCTGACCGAAAGCCAGCTGTCCGCCATTGGCTGGCAGGGCCGTTATGGCATCGCCGACAGCGGCAACCAGTTTCACTATTTCCGCAAAACGGCGGACAATCGCATCCTCTGGGGCGGGTATCACGCGCTTTATTTTTACGGCAGCGGTCGCGGCGAAGACCTGTATCAGAGGGACGAAACCAACACGGTGATTGGGGGGAATTTCCGCGATGCCTTCCCTGCCCTCGGCGATATTGGATTTTCCCACCGCTGGGGCGGGATCATCGACACCTCTGCGCGCCTCACGACCTTCGTTGGGACTGCGATGGGCGGGCGGGTGGCCTATGCTGCTGGATTTTCCGGGCAGGGCGTGTCGGCCACACGGTTTGGCGCGCTGACAATGCTGGATCTGTTGGAGGGCAGAACAACCGAGCGCACGAACCTCAAAATGCTAAGCAGCCGCGCCGTGCCCTTCCCACCCGAGCCGCTGCGCAGCTTCGGCGTGAAATGGGCGCAACGGGACCTTGCGCGAGAGGATGCGACCGGCCATCGCTCGCTCTTTCTCAAAACGCTGGACCGGTTCAACATCGGCTTTGGTTCATAGGAATCATCCATGATTAGCCCCGCATATGTCATCGCCTTCGACAAATCTGTCCCTGCGCGTGAAAGCGTCACAGACGACCCCGCCGCCGTCGATACGCCCTATCGCAGCACCAGCTGGCGACATTTTGCAAACGACGCCAAGGGCGCGACCGCCGGCATATGGGAGGCCGAGCCGCACCTAGAGCGGTGCAAATGCGACTATGACGAGATGTGCCATATCCTTGAGGGCCAAGTGCGCCTGACCGATGCGGCGGGCAATGCCCGGACGTTTGGCCCCGGCGACAGCTTTGTCGTGGCAGCAGGCTATGACGGCACGTGGGAAAATCTGACCCGGGTGCGCAAGCTGTTCTTTATCCTCACTTGAGCCGCGTCAGCTGCGCACGCCGGGCCGCAGACGCAGCAACCAGATGAACACCAGCGTCATGACCAGAAACATCAGGCTGAACGGGCTGGTGACAAAGATCAGCGGATCGCCCTGCGACACGATCAGCGAGCGGCGCAGGAATTCCTCCAGATAAGGCCCCAGGATCACGCCCATCAGCATCGGCACCACCGGATAGTCGAACCGGCGCAGCGCGAAGGCAAAGATGCCAATCGCCAGCGCCATCCACATCTGGAACCCCGAAAAGGACGACGCATAGACCCCCGCCATCGAAATCAACGCGATGAACGCATAGAGCACGCCGCGATTTATCCGTGCCAGCCGCAAGTAAAACGGGCCAAACGCGATCACCGACACCATGACAAAGATCGACGCGACAAAGAGTGCCGCGAACATCGGCGCGATGGTGGCCGTGTGGTCGACCAGCAAGCCGGGGCCAGGCACAAGGCCATGGATCAGCAGCACGCCGAATATGATCGCCGTCACCGCATCGCCCGGTATGCCCATGGTCAGCAGCGGAATGATCGCCCCGCCGCACATCGCGTTATTGGCCGATTCCGATGCGGCAAGACCCTCGTGCGAGCCTTGGCCGAATTCATCCGGTCGCTTGGCCGTGCGCTTGGCCTCCGCATAGGCGATGAACGATGCCATGGCTGCACCGCCGCCGGGCAACATGCCGATCAGCACGCCGATGACCGAGCTTTTGATATAGAGGAACGCGCCGATCTCACGGATGATGCTGAAATCGGGGATGAAATCACGATGGCGCAGGCGCGGCAGTTTGGCCACCGCAACGCCCATGGCATTGCGTGCCGGTGTCGCGGCCTGCACCAACAACTCGCACACCGCGAAAAGGCCGATAACGGCGGGCAAGAGGCCAATCCCCTCAACCAGATGATAGCTGTCGAAATCGAACCGCCCCTTGGGCACCATCGGATCGATCGCCACGGTCGAGATCATCAGGCCCAGCGTCATCGCGATGATCGCCTTCCACAGCGACCCGCGCGCGACGATTGTGACGGTGACGACCGCCAGCAGCACCAGTGAGAATTTCTCGGGCGTGCGGAACAGCAGCGCCAACTGGCTGATCGGCTGCGCCAGCAGCATCAGCACCAGCGCGCCGATCATGCCGCCCACCGATGACGCAAACGCATCGAGGCTGAGCGCCTGCGCACCCTGCCCCTTCTTCATCAGCGCATGGCCATCGATGCTGGTGATCGCACCCGACGGCGCGCCGGGAATGTTCAACGTGATCCCGGTGATCGAGCCTGCATAGATGCCAGCCATGTAGATGCCCATCACCATGATCAGCGCGTTCACCACCTCCATCCCGAAGGTGAACGGCAAGAGCAGCGCGATTGCCAGCGTGGCCGTCAGACCCGGTATTGCGCCGAACAACAGGCCCAGCAGAAAGCCGCCCACCAGATAGAGGAACGGCCAAAGCGTGAAGAGGACCGAAAAACCGCCAAGAAGATCCAGCATGATCTAAAAGCAGCAGGTCGGTAGCGAGAGGCCGAACAGCTTGACGAAGAACATCCAGCAGAAACCTGTGATGATCGCCGCCGTGATGGCGGCAATGAGGATGGAACGTAGGGGTCTGCCGCCCTCCTCATAATTGAAGTAGAGCGCGACGGCGAAGGTATACGCGCCCGCAGCGGCGAAATACCCGACCCGCTCCAGCCCAGCCGCGAAACCCATGGTAAAGAGCGCGACGACAAGCGGCCCAATGAGTCCGACCGCAGGCACATGATCGGACTGGGCCGCCTCAACAGCGGCCTCGCGGCCCTTGCGCAGCTCTTCGATCAGGATGCGGCCTGCGGCCAGATACATCACCGCGCTCAGCGCGATTGGCAGGAACGATGCACCCGGCTCAACCCCCTTGGCAAAGGGCAGGCCCAGCTTGAAGATCTGGCTGGCATAGACCGTGGTCAACACCAGCAGCAGCATCGCAAAGATCGCTTGGCCGTTGGGGCGGGCAGAGCCGGTCATGCACGATGATCCTTTGCGCGGAGTGAATGGCGGGGCTGCGCGCCCCGCCGATCCGTCATTTTTCGAGGATACCTTGCTCGACCAGATTGTCGATCAGCGCGGATGCCTTCTTCTGCGAGGCCTCGACATAGGCCGTCGTCTCGTCGCCGTCCATCCAGACTGCGCCCATCGCCGTTTCCTCGGCGCGCTGCTGGAATTCAGGCAACTCGAACACCTCGGCAAAGCCTTGCTCCAGCACCGCGCGCTGTTCGGGATCAATCCCCTTGGGCGCGGCGATCAGGCGAAAGCTACCCCAAACCACGTCATAGCCCAGCTCCTTGAAGGTCGGCACCTCGGGCAGGAATTCGCTGCGTTCGGTCCCCATGACGCCCAGAACGCGGGCCTGCCCCGATTGCACGGCGGCATATACAGCCGACGCGCTCAGCGACGCCGCGTCCGTCTCGCCCGACAGCAGCGCCTCGCGCTGCGGGCCAGAGCCGTCGGGATAGGGCACGTGATTGACCTCGATACCGGCCGCATCCGCCAGATCCAGCGCCGGCAAGTGCCACACGCCGCCGCTACCCACGTTCGAGATCGACAGATCACCGGGGGTGGCCTTGGCCGCCGCGATGAAATCCTCAAGCGTCTGATAGGGCGAGTTGGCGTTTACGGCCAGAACTGTGGGATGCACCGTGACCGACCCCAGATAGGTCAGCTGATCGGTGTCATACCCCGGCACGAGGCCGTAATACGGCACGGTTATGACGCTGTCCCATGTCAGTGAGCCAATGGTGTAGCCGTCGGGGCGCGCCTTCATCAGGCGCAGCGTGCCGATGCCGCTTTGCGCGCCGGAGATGTTCTGAGTGTTGATGCCCACGCGCAGCGTCTGCTCGGCGAAGTTCATGAAGGTGCGCATCACGGTATCGGTTCCGCCGCCTGCGCTCCATGGAATGATGTGGATCAGATCTTTGACAGGATAGTCCTGCGCGGTTGCACCCCCGACGAGGGGTAGCGCGAGGGCGAGGGCCGCAAGCGCGACCTTTCTGCGTGTGAACTTGATAATCCTTATTATCCTTTTCCCTGTCGGTTTTCAGGCTCGCCCCATCGCCGGGACGCACCACTCAGCCCATCCAGCGGCGGACGGGGGCCTTGGCTTCTTCCAACGGCTGGCAGACGATATCGACCAGCGTCGGGCCGTCATGGGCGATGGCCTCTTTCAAAACGCCCTCCAGCTTGGCGGGGTCTTCGACCTTCCACGATTTGATACCATAAGCCGCAGCGACGGCGGCCTGATCGGTGCGGTTGAAATCGACATTGTAGTAGCGCGCACCGCAATCGTCATGCTGGCTGGCCTTGATCCAACCGAAGGTCGAATTGGAAAACACGATGTAGGTGATCGGCGCGCGGCAGCGCGTGACAGTCTCTAGCTCGCCACAGGTAAATCCGAACGATCCGTCGCCCATGAGACCGACCACCTTGCTCTGGGGCCGTCCGAACCACGCACCCAGCGACGCCGACAGCGCATAGCCCAGCGCGCCATGTGCGCGGTTGGTGATGAAATGACGGCCTGGTTTCGGCAATTGGTAGTAGGCCGAAAAATAGGGACAGGACGTGCCGGGATCGGACACGATTGTCGCGTCGTCCGGCAGCACGCGTTGCAACGTGGCGATGATCCTCTCGGGGCGGATCGGCGCCTCGTCTGATTGTGCCAGCGCGTCGAACTTTTCGAACTTGCGCTTGCGGATATCGGCCACGGCAGCGGCGCCGCCAAAGGTGCTGGTGCCCTGATCGCGGCGGTCCAGCTCGGCGGTCATGGCGTCTAGGGTCATCCGCAAATCGCCGACGACGCCAACCTCGGTCGGCAGGACGGCCCCGATGACCATAGGATCGACGTCGCAATGCACGACCCGCGTGCCCGGCTGCGGCGCCTCCCAGCGGGACGTCGTCGTTGACCCTGCCCGGCATCCCATGAAGACGACCAGATCGGCAGCTGCCATCGCCTCCCACGTCTCATCCGTGCCGCCGTTGGAGCCGACGACGCCGAGGCAGTTGGGATGCGTTTCCGCAAGGCTGCCCTGCCCCGAGATCGACGTGGCGACAGTGATGTCCAGCCTCGTGGCAAGGCGGCCCAGCGCCTCCATCCCACCCGCGATGACCACGCCGCCACCGCACACGATCAGCGGCGATTTGGCCGACAGGATCGCATCCAGCGCCGCCTCAACCGCGCCCTGCTCAGGCCCGGTGCGATAGGCTGGATAGCTGGTCAATTGCGGATCGGCCCAGACATCATCGCTGGGCACATCGTCATATTGAATGTCGTAAGGCAGGCCCAGATGCGCCGCGCCCGAGCGGCCCGTCGTCATCGCGCGAAACGCCTGACGCACCATGCGCGGGATGTGATCGGCGCGTTTGATGACCGTGTTCCACTTGGTCAGCGGGCGCATCAGCGCCTCCTGATCGACCTCGGTCAGCGGATAGCGCCCATAGCTGGCGACCGACACGTCGGTGGTGATGCCCAGCACGGCATATGAGCTCTCATTCGCCTCAATGAGGCCCGGCAGGATGTAGGTCGCACCGCCCCCCGACGGCCCCTCGCAAACGCCCACGCGGCCCGTGACGCGCGAATAGCCATCGGCCATGTAGGTCGCGCTGCGCTCGTCCCGCGTCAGGATGTGCTGGATCGGATGATCCAGCTGCAACATCGCGTCATAGAACGGCAGCGTGGTATCGCCGCACAGCCCAAAGATATGCCGCACGCCATGCGCCTCTAGGCTGCGCACCATCGCCTGTGCGCCCGTCATCGAATTGCTCATCATCGCTCCTTAATGCGTGCGGTGCGGTGCGGGCCCGCGCAACTGTATACAGCACAATATGCAGAACTATGTGCAAATCAATTGCTTTTTTCCGTGCTCCGTTTAGCTTGGGTTTGCTGGCCCGTTTCAGGGCCGATCTGCAAGGCACCCGCATGGAACAGGATACCGGCGCGGTCGAGCGCGCCTATCGCAAGCTCAAGGAAATGGCTGCCAGCTTCGAGTTCAAGCCCGACGAGAGGCTGAATGAGGGTGCTATTTCTGCGCAATTGTCGATCAGCAGAACTCCGCTGCGCGAGGCGTTGAACCGCCTGACTGCCGAAGGGTTCCTGACGTTCAAACGCGGTCACGGCTTTCACTGCCGCTCGTTGAACCCGCCTGAAATCATGGACCTCTACGAGGCCCGCGCCGCGATCGAGAGCCAGGCCGCGCGCCTCGCCGCGCGCCGCGCCGATCCGGCGGCGCTGGCCGAAGTGCAGGCCTTTCTAGCGCAATCCGAGGCCGAGTATACCCCCGGCGCATCACCGGTCGAGCTGGTGAGGCTGGACGAGGCATTCCACCGCCGCATCGCGCTGCTATCGCGCAATGCCGAACTGGTGCGCCTGCTGGAAAACGCAGCTGCGCGCATCCACTACATCCGCGTGATCGACCTGCAATCGCTAAGCGAGCGGGACGGCGCGCCGGCTATAACCACCCAGCCCCACGCCCGCATTCTGGCCGCCGTGGCAGCGGGCGACGAGGAGGGCGCAGCGCGCGAGATGAGCGGC
>RCMY010004789.1_pt1 | contig 11602 bp, 13 predicted proteins | sample 2041341 | NCBI WGS metagenome assembly RCMY01 (sample SAMN09708234, study PRJNA481090) | Marine sediment metagenome, whole genome shotgun sequencing project.
CCTGAACACCGGTGCCCTGAACACCGCCACCCTGAACACCGCCACCCTGAACACCGCCACCCTGAACACCGCCACCCTGCAACCCGTGGCGAGACACCCGACGTTGTTGCACGCCGAGTGCACCGTGGAGCCAGCCATCGAGTTGCCAGCGAGCCCGCTCGGCAAGCGCGGCGGCCGACAGTGCCCCTTCGTGACGCCACAGCCGAGCGTGTGTTTCGCCTGCTTCGGTCTCGGCTTCGATGGCCACTCGGATACACGCCAAACCTTCGGCACTGAGATGGTCATGGAGTTCGTCGGCCAGCGCCTTGGCAGCAAATGCGCAGGTGTCGATGCGTTCCGCCGGAGGCTCGAACTCCCACGTGACCGCCAAGTCTGCGGCGGGCTTGCGCAGATCGGGAGGGTGCTCGTCGTCGCCGCGTGCCAATCGATGAGCTCGCTGACCCTCGCGACCGAAGCGACCGACCACATCCGCCGCCGACAGTGCAGCAAATGTTCCAAGAGTGTTGAGGCCCAATCGTTGCAAGACATCGGTGAGCGACGGCTGCTCCAGCGCCGTGATCGACAGATCCGACAGGAACTCGGCACTGGCGCCGACGGGAACGACAACAGCACCGGTACGAGCATCGGGGAGTCGTGCTGCCAGTCGTGCGGCGAAGACGCCATCGGCCACTCCGAGCCTGGCGTCACCACGAGCGGCAAGCATCGGTTGCACGATCTCATGCACTCGATCACACAGTGGACCTTCGCCTCCGAAGAACCGGGTGGGACCACGGGTGGGGAAGCCAACGAGGCCTGGACCCGACACTTCGACACTCGGTGTGATGGCTTCGAGTGCCGCGACCACCGGCTCGAAGAGGCGAGCTTCACGGTCGATGTCTCGTTCGAGCACGTCGAGATCGGGACATCGACCCTGGGCGTCACGGCGCCGCTGCCCGACAGCGACTCCCTCGGCTCGTGCCGCGGCTGAGCAGGCAATCACCCGATTGGCGATGAACACCGCAGCGGGCTCTTCCGGTGGCACACCCCAGGCAACAACCGGCCAGTCTGGGCACCAGACCACCATCATGCGGGTGGTGGTCAGGAGCCGAGCGGAGAGGCCGAGGAACGAGGCCGTACCGCTCGGCGACCCAGAAGCCCAGCCTGGTTGTTTCGCCGACGAAGGAGGCGAATCGAAGTGAGCGCGTGACTTCTCCGCGTTTCCGCTTGTGCTCATGGCTGGTGAAGGGCGAGGACCGAGGCTCCGGTGTGCCGTGTTTCGATCTTGGGGGCCTGGATTCGAGGATGAGGAGCAGCTGCCGCGATTCGACCATCGCGACCGGGCAGCATGACCGACACCGACCGAGCACGAGCATGCGCCCGCCTACCGCTCGCATCGACCGTGATCGCCCGCTCACACAAATGGCCGTGGCCCCAACCCAGTCCGTCCCACTCGAGAGCGCCGCTGGTGTTCAGCACGACATCGGCAGCTTCTGGCCATTGCACGCCACCATCGAGATGGAACAGCAGCGATTCCTGCTCACGTGCCCGGGCGACGAGTCTGCGGGCATCGCGACGACCCACCCTTGCCGTTGGGGCAACCGCAACGATGTCGACGGCTTCGAGCAATGCCGCCACCACCGTTGCCCACTGTGCCGCTCCCGGCGTCTCGATGACGAGGACACGATCGAGTCGGACACCAAGGTCGGCAGCCGCCACCAGATTCAGGTCGGGAACACCAACCACGGCCAACCATCCCTCAGCACCAAGAGCTTCGGCCCACATGGCCATGGCCAGCGACCACGCCCCCTGCCCCTTCACCACCACATCGACGCCCCGAGGCAAGCCACCCCACGGAAACAGTGGCGCCAACGGCTCGGGCATCGGTACCGTTCGTTGTCCGGCCAAGGTGACCGGCTTGATCTTGGCCAGAATGTCTGGATCGAGTTCGGGCCGGGCAGCCCACTGTCCCGCTACGTTGACGCTCGATGGTGTCGATCCAGCCATCCCATCAGTATCGAACACTTGTTCGTGTTTCACAACCTGGGCGGTGCAGCACCACGAAGTCAGATGGCACGAACTTCAGACGGCGCGAACTTCAGACGGCGCGAACTTCAGGTAACACGAGCTTCAGATGGTACGGAACTCAACGCCTCGATTGGTGAAGTTCGCTTCGAGACGGTCCATGTGTTCATCGTCGGCGGCAACACCGACCACCGCTCCTCCGGAGCCGGCGAAGGTGGCGGGAGCATCGAGCTCGTTGGCGATGTCGACCAGCGCCTCCTGGAGTTCTGGCAGCGGCCCGAGCCTGCGCCGCAATTCCATGTTGCGGGCCACCAGCTCACCGAAGCGTTCGTGGTTGCGCCAGCGCAATGCCGCCCGCCCCTCGACGACAAGTGCGGCCAGCTCCCGCATCGTGGTGCGTACCACCGCGTCTCCGGCATCGAAACGGCCCCGCAGCGTGCCGTGGTAGGAGTCGCTCGGCTCGGCCGAAGCGGGCAGGTAGGCCACGAAGAGCGGCGGCAACAACCCGGGATCCATGGTCTCGTAACGTCCGTGAGCAACACCGAAACGGGGCTCGATGGCCATTTGAGAGAAGTCCATGGCAACCAGACCACCGTGGGTCTGTACCACCCGGTCTTGCAGCCCGGCGGTGATACCCAGCTGTTCGGTTTCGGCCCGCAACGCCAACGACGCCAGCACCTCGTTTGGGATGACGAGACCGGTGTACTCCATCAGGCACCGCAACGTGGCCACCACGAGAGCCGATGAACCGGCCAACCCGACCTGCCGAGGGATGGTGGTCTCGTAGCTCAGCTCGAAGTCTTCGGGTTGACGCACCACATGACCCTTCGAGGCGAGTCCATCGGACTGTAGGCCGTTTGCCTGCAACCCTCGAACCACGTCGATGAAGGTGCGAACCGCGGCCGCGATGATCTGCGTGCCGATGCCGTAGCCGAACCGGTCGATCCGTTCGGCCATCTCGGCACTCGAACGCCACTGGGGTCGATCGTCGTCGTTGGCCAGTATTGCGATCCCGCGCCGAGCTCGGTCGTGCGCGGTCGGGGTGAGGGTCACCGTTGCCGAGAACGCCTCGACCTCCAAACCGAGCGTCCGGCCTCCGTAACCGTCGGACGGATTCCCGAGGAGACCGACCCGGGCCGAAGCCGATGCGCTGATCGGCACGGGTGTTTTCGGGTCGGGCTCGTCGTGATCAGACGTTGAACGATTCCTCGGTGGGGACTTCCACACCCGGCAGGTAGTAGGTGTAGAGATCTCGGATCACGTCTTCGAGTCCATCGGCGGTGGCGCCGGCGGCCAGCACCACCGTGATGGTCTGGGCGTACACATGCACCTCATCGACCTGGCTGGTCTCGAAGAGGCTCCTCGCGAGCACGTCGGGCGGACGCTCGCCGAAGATCTCTTCACCCCGGTAATACCGCTCATGGCCCATACCAGTGAAGGAACGGTTCGTTTCGAAGCGGACGATGCCGTGACGGCTCGAAGCTCTTTGGATCACACTCACTGGTTCACCCATAGCGCCCAGAGCGTACCAACTCTCGGCCCGCTTGCCGAAACGGCTCCCTCAGCTCGCTCACGGCCATGTCCGCCCTACCGCCGAGTCGAGGTCGGCGCCGACCCTGCCGGGCGGCCACCCGGCGCGGTACCGAGGCGTTCCCGCTGAGTGTTGAGCACCCAGGCGCCGATGGCGATCGTGCCGAGTGCCAGAACGGTGTGTACCGCCTTGAACCCGAAGCTGTGATCGTTGAACAACGTGTTGACGCCACGAATCGCCCACCAGAGGCTGCCGAGTACCGCCAAGCCGAGGCTGAGCCGAATGGCCAGGGTCCGCATCGCCGGGTCGTCCTTCACCAGGCTGAGACCGGCCAACGCCAGCGCAACCACGACGAACAGCACCGAGATGCCAAGCTGCCAGACCTTGCTCCACCCTCCGACCTCGGCGTCGCCGAGCACGTTGCGCACTCGGGTGATCCACAACAACAGCGTCCAGGCTCCGAGCACGAGGCCAGGCAAATAGAAACGATTCATCAAAAATCCTCCGGATCGATCGAACAGTCGGTGAGCAGCGCTTCGAAATCGGCCCGGGCATCGCCGACCAAGGAGTCGGCGAGCAGCGTGGCGGCAGCATCGTCACCGAGACCGTCGACCAGGCACCCCGCCTGATCAGGCGTGAGCCCTGCCGCCACCAATTGCTGGGTGAGCGTTCCGGTGTCGATCGCCGGGTTCGCCCGGTCACCCTCGACACCATCGGGATCCAGCAGCTCGGTCAGCTCGGCTGCGGTGAACGGCTGCGGTGCATCGATGTCGGGGCGCCCCGCCCGCAACCCGCATTCATCGGCGAGGTAGTCATCGAGACGATCGGTCGCCTGACTGGCTTCGGGGTCGGAGTAGTTCGAGACGAGAAGCGCGTCGAGGCGATAGTCGTTGGCCGCCAGTTCGGCATCGAGTGCCCGATAGCCGACGACAACGGCATCGATGGTCGGCGAGATGTCATCGCTCGCCTTGTCGCCGAGCACACCCAACTGATCGATCGTCACCTCGAGGAACGCCGGCGCCTTCGCAGGGTTTGCGAGATCGGCTGCCACCTCGTTCTGGAAGGTTTGGAGAGCCTGAGCCTGTTCGCAGAACGTGCGGCCCTCGCCTGCTGCATCGCCAAGAGCAGCAACGGCCCCGTCGCTTCCCTCAGATGAGCAACCAGCCAACCCGATGAAGCCGACGAGAGCAACGGCAAGGGCCAGCGGTCGGATACCAACAGGCCGTGAGCGAACCAGCGGCATCAGAACAACTCGATCTGTCCGCCGGAGCGAAGCCGTGGCGAGTGGGTCCATGGCAACGAATCCATGAAGGCCCACGATCGCCGATGAATCGACGTCGGGCCGTAGCCGCTGAGGGCGATGCGGTGCTTCGGGCAGGGATACCCCTTGTTGTTGTCGAAGTTGTAGGCCGGATAGTGCTCGGCCGCCGCCCGCATCATGCGGTCGCGTGTGACCTTCGCCAAAATCGACGCAGCAGCAACCGAAAGACACGTGGCGTCGGCCTTCACCAGCGTCGTGGTATTGCGGTGACCCACGAAATCCCACTTCCCGTCGAGGATGACGGCGTCGGGATCGATTGTGAGACCCTCGAGCGCTCGCTTGGCCGCCAGCCTTTGCGCCGCCGACATCCCGAGCTGATCACACTCCTCGAAGGTTGCATGCCCGACCGACCAAGCCTCGGCCCAGTCGGTGATCCGGTCGAACAGGCCTTCCCGCTCGGCTTCGGTGAGTTGCTTGGAATCGCGCAGCTTGTAGATGCGGCGATCGTGCGGGGCAACAACCGCCCCGATGGTCAACGGCCCGGCCCACGCGCCGCGTCCGACCTCGTCGATGCCGACAACGACACCATGCCCCTTCGACCACAGCGCTCGCTCCTGCGAGAGCCCGGGCGCCTGAGCCTTCAGCGCCTTGCGGAGTTTGGGTACGGCACCGACAACCATCGGGCTGAAACTAGCAGCGCGGCGTACATCTCAAGCCGCGCGTGACCGGAGGCCGCCGCCGGCCTCGATCCAAGAGCCTCAATCCGACAGGCTCAATTCAAGAGTGCCTCGAAGTCCGCGGCCAGTTCGGGCCGGGTCACGTCGGGCGACCAGAGGATGCGGAGGTCGCCGTTGGTGTCGATGCCCATCAGGTGTGCGGTGTGGTCGACGGTGTAGCCAGTCTCGACGTCACCTTCGCCGTAGGCGTAGTAGACGCCGTAGTGGGTGGCGACCTCGTCGACCGCTTCGATCGAAGCGCCCGCACCGAGGAACGAGGTGTCGAACGACTCGACGAACGCACCGAGCTTGTCGAGGCTGTCACGTTCGGGGTCGACCGAGACCATGACCAACTGCACGTCATCGGCTGAGTCATCGGGCATCATCTCGAGCGCGGCCGCCACGTCGCTCAACGCCGTTGGGCAGACATCGGGACAGTTCATGTAGCCGAAGAACATGACGATGAGCTTGCCTTCGAAGTCCGACAGATCGGCCGGTCGGCCGTCGGTCAGGGTCAGGCCGTCAAGGCTGGGAGCCGCCTCGGTTCCCTGCAGAATCGAGCCGGCGTAGACATGGGGTTCGGACCGAGCCAAGACCATTCGGCCCACCCCGAAGAGCAAGGCAAACACGATCAACGCTCCGGCGAGTCGCTTCAGCCATCGTGAGGCGCTTCGCCGGGGACCGGTCGAGGGTGGTGTTGGCGAGGATCTATCGATCGTGGCGGTCATGTTCGATCTTTCTACGAGAGATGGAAGGAGTGGCTCGTGCTCATCGCTGCCGTGCACCGGCAGCAGACCAATCAGGGGTGGCAGGAGAACAGATGGGCGGCTCCGGGAGCGAAGGCCCCGCCCCGTTCGTGTAGCGGATCTCGGCCCCCCCAGGATGCCCAGGTGACGGGCCAGTTCGTCGGCGATGTCGACGAGCATCTGATATCGGTCGTGATGTCGGACGACCCCGACCGAAGGCGGCGACCAAGCGCCGAGGAAGATAAGGGACCTTGTTCCCTGGGTGGCGACAACCGTTAGGCGAACAATCAAGGCGTGAGCGTTCCGATTCATCCCGACGCTGCTGTGCCATCGCTGCGGCCCTCCCTGTTCGGTCGAACGATCGCGATCGCTGCACTGTTCTTCATCGTCCTGGGGAGTTCCGTTGCTTGGGCGACCGAGGCTCCCGCCGACAACGTCACCGACGACAACCAGCTTCTGCTCACCGGCGCCGATGTCTACAGCAGTGTGTGCTCCAGCTGCCACCAACCCGGTGGCGCCGGCCTCTCAGGCCAGTTCCCACCGCTCAAAGGCAACCCAAACGTCGACGACACCGAGTACATGGTCGACGTCATCGCCAACGGCCTACAGGGTGAAATCACCGTGATTGGCGAAACGTACAACGGTGTGATGCCGGCGTTCGCCACCCTGGCCGACGATGAGGTCGACGCCCTCATCGCCTATGTCCAGTCCGGTTTCGTCACTCCGGTCACCGAGATCACTCCCGTTCCCGGCCCCGGAGCTGACAGCCAAGGGTCCGGCGTCGCCAAGCTGGCCATCTACGCCGCCATTGCCTTTGTCATCGCCATGATCGCACTCGCATTCACGCCCCGAGGGCACGCGGCCAACGACCGCACCGACTTCCCCCGTCTCGATGCCTGGCACCGCACCATCATCATCGTTGCCGCCGTCATCTTCTTCGTCGTCTACCTCCCGTCGTGGGCGCTGCAAACCGGCACTGTCGCCAAGATGGGCGACTTCGGTCAGCAGTCCATCGGCGTCGCTCTCTGGATGGGCGGGCTCGGGTTGGTCCTCGGCGCGCTCTGGTACGCCCATAGGGAGGACCGCATCTGATGTTCGAACCGCTCGCCGACAATCTGTCGTACTACGACATCAACATCCCCTGCCTTGCCGCGTGTCCCGTCCACACCAACGCCGGCCTCTACGTGGCCGCCATTGCCGACGGCGAAGACGAACACGCCTACCTCACGGCCCGGCTCCCCAATCCGTTCGCCTCGGTCTGCGGTCGAGTCTGTGCCGCGCCGTGCGAAGATGCCTGCCGCCGGGGCGAGGTCGATCGGCCGATCGCCATTCGAGCGCTCAAGCGGTATCTCACCGAACAGTTTGGCCCGGAGACCGGCAACTACCGGGTGGAACCACCCGAGGTGGAACGCCTCGAGTCCATCGGCATCGTGGGCGGTGGGCCTGCTGGCATGGCCTGTGCCCACGATCTGCGCCGCCTCGGCTACCAGGTGACCGTTTACGAAGCGACCGACAAGCTCGGTGGTGCCATGTGGCTCGGCATCCCCGAGTACCGCCTCGACCGCAAAATACTCAACGCCGACATCGACGCCATCGTCGACCTCGGTGTGGACGTTCACTACAACACCCGCCTCGGCACCGACGTCACCCTCGATGAGCTACGAGAGCGACACGATGCGGTCTTCCTCGGGATCGGAGCCACGCTCGGCCGCGGCCTCGACATCGAGGGTGGCGACGCCGATGGTGTCCTCAAGGCCATCGAGTTCCTGATCAACATGAACCGGGGCTTCGAGGTCACCGTTGGCGAGCGGGTGCTGGTGATCGGCGGCGGCGACGTCGCGATGGATGCCGCCCGTACCGCGTTGCGCTCCACCGACTATCAACAGAAGCGAACCGACCCAGCCGACGCGGCATCCATCGGAGCCGACCCACCGGCAGGCGAGCGGGCCGCCATGACCGAAGCAATGGACGTTGCCCGCTCGGCCGCCCGAGCCGGGGCGACCAAGATCACGGTGATGTCGCTCGAATCTCGAAGTGAGATGCCCGCCCACGACTTCGAGGTCGAAGAAGCCGAACACGAGGGCATCGAATTCTTGAACCGGCGGGGCCCGAAGGCAATCAAGGTGGAGAACGGCAGGGCCATCGGGGTCGAGACCATCGGGGTGCTGTCGGTGTTCGACGACGAGGGCCGCTTTAGCCCGGTGTTCGACCCCGACGACGTCCAGCTCATCGAAGCCGACACCGTCATCCTCGCCATCGGCCAGGCGATCGACCTCGATTCCCTCGGGGCCAATGGCCCCGAGATCAGTCCACGCCGCACGATCCAGATCGACTGGGACACCGGCGCCACGTCGATCCCCGGCATCTGGTCCGGCGGCGATGCCGCCAAGGGTCCCCGCACCCTGATCGACGCCATCGCCGACGGTCGCCGCACCGCAACCGACATCCACCGATCCTTCGGTGGTGATGTGCCCCAGCGTGGTGGCGGGCAGATGGTCGAACTCAAACAGTTCCACCGCCTCGACGATCACTACGACCGACAGAACCGACTCGCCGTACCAACGCTGGCCACCGATCGTCGCACCGGTCTGGCCGAGGTCGAACTCGGGTTCACCCCCGAGCAGGCCCGGTGCGAGGCCAACCGGTGCCTTCGGTGTTTCGCCAACATCCTGCTCGATGTCGAGAAATGTGTGCTCTGCGCGCTGTGTGCCGATGTCTGCCCCGTCGACGTGATCTCGCTCGTTCCATCAGAAGAAGTCGATCCGACCCAGCCGGGCGGTACGGCACTGCTCCTCGATGAGACCGACTGCATCCGCTGCGGATTGTGCATCGAACGGTGCCCACCCGATGCGCTGTCGATGGGTGTGTGGAGTGGCGTTGGCGTTCCCCTGCAAGGAGAAACATCGTGGACGTGAAGTCGGATGTGAAGGAACGGGGTCTCGTCGAGACCGTCCGCCAGAGCCCGGTCGGTCGCTCGATCTGGCGCTCCCCCACCAAACACACACCACGCGACCGGGCAGCCGCCCACTGGTCGAGCTTTCTTCTTCACATCTATCCGGTCAAGGTCCGCCGAGCCGATATCGGTTTCAAGTACAGCTGGTATCTCGGGGTGATTTCAACGGTGCTGTTCGGAAGCCTCACGTTGTCGGGCATCTACCTCATGTTCTTCTACGTCCCTTCGCCGGCCCAGGCCTACGCCAACATCCAGACCATTCAGACTGAAGTGGCCTTCGGCCAATACATCCGCAACGTGCATCGCTGGTCGGCCCACCTCATGGTGCTTTCGGTGGCCGCCCACATGGCCAAGATGTTCTACCGAGGCGCCTACAAGGCCCCGCGACAATTCAACTGGGTGATCGGTGTCGTCCTCTTGGCTCTCACGTTGTTCATGTCCTTCACCGGCTACCTGTTGCCCTGGGACCAGCTGGCCTACTGGGCCGTCACCGTCGGCAGCGAAATGGCGGGCTACACCCCGTTCGTCGGTGAACAGGTCAAGGAGACCCTCATCGGCGGCAAGGTCGTTGGCTCGTCCACCCTGCTTCGCTTCTACGTGCTACACGTCGCCGTCATGCCCGTCGCCATGGTGATCGCACTCATGTTTCACCTGTGGCGTTGGCGCAAGGACACCATGCTCGAACTCGAGCGCAACGAGCCCACCGGCAACCCGGCTGCCGATCGGGTGAACGAGGAGGTTGCCGCCAATGTCTGAGGTGACCGCTTCTGATTCGACAGGTTCTGATGCGACCGGATCTGTTTCGACCGGGCCCGACGATGTGCGAGCCGCTGCCGGTATCGGTACTCCGGTGAAACTCGGGCGACTCGACACTGAACCGGTGGCGACCGGTCCGAGGCGTGTGCTTGGCGTCGTACCGGGCAAACCGGTCGCCGGTGAGCGCATGGAACCGGCGGGCGCGGACATGGTGATGGTCTGGCCCCACCTCTTGGTGCGCCATGCCGTTGCCGCCCTGTCGACAGTTGTCCTCGTGTTGGTGATCTCGGTGTTCTTCGATGCGCCGCTTCGAGATCACGCCAATCCGACCGTCACGCCCAATCCCGAGAAGGCGCCCTGGTACTTCGCTGCACTGCAGGAATTGTTGGCACTCTTCCACCCGCTGGTGGCCGGTGTGCTCGTACCAGCGGCGATCCTCATCGGCCTGGTCGCGCTGCCATACATCGACCGCAGTCTGTACGTACGAACCCAGCATCGACGAGTTGCTGTTGCCACCTTCACCACGTTCTTGGTGATCTGGATCATTCTCACCATCATCGGGTTCGCCTTCCGCGGCCCGAACTGGGGATGGGTCTGGCCATGGCAGGAATGGCATGGAGAGCTCTGATGACGAACGAGGGAGCTGCGAACAATGTCTGATCGAACAATGTCTGACCCGATGCAACGACGCCAGTTCCTCGCTCGGTTGTGGGGCGTCGGTGGAGTACTGGTCGCAGGTGCCGCCGGTCTGACCACCTGGGATCTGCTTCGCCCGTTGTCGACCGGCGGCTTTGGTGGACTCATTCGAACCATCGCCCCCGAAGCCGTACCGGCAACGGGCGTTGTCGAAGTTCCAGCAGCGAAGGCCTACCTCGCCGACATCAAAGGAACGGTCGTCGCCATTTCCGAGAAATGCACGCACCTTGGCTGTCGTGTGCCCTTTTGCGACTCGTCTGGCCAGTTCGAATGCCCCTGTCATGGCTCGTACTTCAACCGAGCCGGCGAATACCGTGCGGGCCCGGCACCGCGCGGCCTCGATCGCTACCCCACCACGATCGACGACGAGTCGGGCCTGATCTACATCGACACCGGTGACCTGATCAGCGGGGCGCCGGTTGGCACCGAAACGATCGATGAGCCGCCGACCGGACCGATATGCGCCAGCGAAGGCGGCCACTGATGAGCTACGAATATCAGCAGGAGGCCGAACTCGAGGAATCGACCAACCGGGTCATGATGGTCGGTGCTGTTCTGCTCTTCATGTTGGCACTCGTCTTTCCTCTGTACCGCTGGTTCGAGCCCACCAACCGCAACGACGCGAGGGAGCAGAATCTGGCATCATTGGCCCAGCAGGGTGAGGAGATCTACGGCTTCAACTGCGCGTCGTGCCACGGACTGAACGGCGAGGGTGGTGCTGGCCCCGCTCTCAACTCCAAACAGTTCCTGGAGAGCGCCACCGATCTACAGATCCGTCAACTGACATCGGTCGGTGTGCCCGGCAGTCAGATGGGCGCCTACTCGCAGGACTTCGCAGGCCCCCTGACCTCCGAACAGATCAAGGCGATCTCGATCTTCATCCGTTCGTGGGAAGACAAAGCACCCGACAACCCCGAATGGCGAGCAATGATCGGCGGCTAG
>RCMY010004790.1_pt1 | contig 11602 bp, 8 predicted proteins | sample 2041341 | NCBI WGS metagenome assembly RCMY01 (sample SAMN09708234, study PRJNA481090) | Marine sediment metagenome, whole genome shotgun sequencing project.
GAATTACAGAAGCGGGTTCAGGAGAATTCGCCGATTGTGATCATGTTCCAGGCGGCTTATCAGGTGGCAATGGGTAAGAATGTTAGTGGGTATGTGAATGGGGCTACTTCTGATTTTGTTTATTATCGGCTGGTGTCTAAGGGTTGATGGTTGGTCGCTGAGTAGGAATTGAGCAGGTGCAGGGATGCGTCTGTTCTATTGCGAACAAAGTGAAATCGGGCACTGACTACCCGATATCAAAATAGTCCGTATCATGCTTTTAGGCGGATACACGCTTATGCGAACCCAGGCGTGAGCCATACAGCAAGGTAATACCACTGGCAAAAAGGCTTTGAAAAGAATTTAGTCATTACAGCAATTGCGTGTTCGGCGGCATTGACCGCTGGGCAGCCGCTGCATTTTGCCCAGGCTGCAGCGGTAGAGAATGAACCAGTTGATGAATATCAACTCGATGATATCGTCGTAACGGCAGACAAAGTTGAAAAAGATCTTTTTTCAACGAGTGCGAATATGGCAGTAATAGATCGTAAGACGATTGAACAAAAACATTATCAGAATTTGACGGATGCGCTAAGAGAAGTACCGGGTGTCATCATAGAAAATTACGGTAATGGCGGGGGCAGCTATACGTCAAACTCGCTTTATATCAATGGCAGTAAAAATGTCGTTGTCCTAATTGACGGGATGCGCGTCAATACCAATGGCAGTACGCTCAGTAAATTTGATGCGTCGAGCGTTGTCGACATGGACACCGTTGAACGCATCGAGGTCCTCAAAGGCTCAGCATCAACGTTATATGGATCTGATGCCGAAGGCGGCGTCATCAATATCATTACCAAAAAAGCTAAAGAAGAAAGCATGAAGACCACAGTTCGGGCGTCACGTGGCAGCTTTGGCAAAGAACAATATAATGTCACGAATATCGGACGAGATAAAACTGGTGTTTTTTGGACGATTTCCGGACAAAAGGACATTGCAGGCAATTTTTCCGATGGACATGGCAATACAATCCTCAATCATTTGAATTCAAAGGATTTTGAGTTCAAGCTGGGCAAAGATTTTGACGAAGATACTTCTTTGGTTATGGATTACCAGTCTTATACATCTCATTATCTCAGATTGACCGATGGGGGTATCGATCAAACGTCTACTACGCTTGGGAAAAAGGATAATAGCAGGTTGAACCTGGTTTATCATAATCGGTTTTCTAAAAAGGCAGAGAATAAAATATCATTTTATCGAAATAAGAATTCTTTGCAAGATGGGTATAATGATCCGTCAAACCGTTGGTTAATGGATCTTGTGACAGAAGGTATAAGCGACGAGGTGACCTATAAGACAAAGAAGCACACCATTGTCGGCGGGTTTGAATGGTATCAGGACCAAATCAAAAATTATTCGAGTACAAGCTATGGCTATACGTCTGCCTGGAAGGACAAAAACATTACGGATCGGGCTTTTTATGTAGAAGATGCATGGGACTTTTCCAAAGAATGGAATTTGACGAGCGGAATCAGGGTCAATGATCATTCAATCTATGGAAAACATGATACGCCTAGCTTTACGCTTGCCTATAATCCAGGTGGAAAAGCAAATTACTATGCAAGCTATAAAGAATTTTTTGTATCCCCGAACCAATATCAGTTGTATTCTCCATATGGTTCGATGGACTTGCAGGCAGAAACTGGCTCGACAACAGAGTTCGGGCTCAATTATCAATTTGATAAATCGACAAAGGGGAATTTCCACGTATTTGAGCGAAATGCTAAAAATGGAATTTCCTATAATTCCTTGACGAATAAATACTATAATGTCAGCGAAGAACACGCTAAAGGTCTTGACCTGAAAATAAATAAGGAACTAACGCCGCATTTTGCCGTAAATGCAGGTTATACGTATCTATATATACGCCCGGCAAGTGTGAGTACCAATGCGAACAACAATGGTTATTTGCCAAAAAGTCTTTGGAATATAGGCTTGAATTATACAGAAAATAAATGGGATTTGGCTCTTGATGGGCAGGGCGTAATCGATCGTATTGGGAGAAAAGGGACAGTTGTTGATTCTTCGCTTCAGAGTTACTGGATTTGGAATGCGGCGTTTAATTATCAGGCAGAAAAAGACTTAAAAGTATTTTTACGCGTGAACAATATTTTCAACAAATTCTATACGGAGCAATGCTATGACATGGATCCGACAAGTACTGGCTGGTATTCTGCTCCGGGCAGAAATATGGTATTTGGGATTGAACGCGCTTTTTAAAAAAGTTTAGAATCGTCACTTGACAATATGAAATATTTATTCTATGATAACCAAGTAAGTTTTTATGATTTGATTGAACAATTTCATATCGATTGGATTAGGTGTCCGAAAGGACTTAATAGGGAAGATTGGTGTAAAACCAACGCGGTCCCGCCACTGTAACAGGGAGCGACTCTGCATGATGTCACTGAAGCAAAAGCTTTGGGAAGGCGCAGAGGAGCGATGAACTGGAGCCAGGAGAACTGCCTAGTCAGCAATCACCGTTTGACCTGCGAGCGATGGGGATGGGGATTTTTAGATCATGCAATTATATGTGTTCTTTAAATCCTAGCGAAAGCTAGGATTTTTTTATGACATGGTTTGTATTTTCTGAGGATCGTTTCCCATCGTTTGCGGAAGCGATCCTTTTATTTTTGTCAGAAGGTTTTTCTTTACGGCTTCAGCTCCGTGAAGAAATTGTTGCTCATATATTATTTGGTGCCTGTTTGTTGCCGTGATTTGCGGCAAATGCTTGGAAGAGTAAATCTTCTAAGCATTATTTTTCCAACAACTGCCCATTGTGGCGTTGTAATAAAACATTGCCGAAAGCAGGTGCTTTCGGCAAACTCCCTAAAAAATAAATGAGGTGAGTATTGATGACAAATGATTTTGGCTGGGTGGAAAATCCATATCTTTCGGCAGAAAAGATGCTGCCGTTAGCTCAGCGCATCGAAAAAGAACGGCCGCAGTTAAAAGCCGGGCTGGGAAAACTGCTGGAACTCCTTGGTGAAGAGCGCTTTGAAAAGCACATTTCATCTTTGGTCAATATGACGAAAAATGATAATACTCTTTTGGTGGTTGCCCAAAATATGCTGCAAAGATCAGCCATCGAAAGAGAATGTATAAAGGAATTGAAGGAAGCTTTTTCGGTTCAGTTTGTTAAGGTCGTAGGGTGAATATTTTGGGCCCTTGCAAAACTATGTTGCTTCGCTGACGGGGCGAAATGGTTTTCATTTTGTAAGGTTCGTTGCGAAAGGAATGTGAAAAAAATGTCAATCCCGGAAGAAAAAATACCAAGTGAATTACCTGAAGTCGATTTCTCTGAGTTTTCGCCGCCAGATTATGAAACCTGGAAAGCAGAAGCAACTGCGGTTTTAAAGGGGGCGAGCTTTGAAAAAAAGCTGTTTACAAAAACCTATGAAGAAATCACATTAAAGCCAATATATCGGATGGAAGATGCGCCGGACCCAGAACTTTTAGCTAATTTACCGGGAATGGAAAACTATATGAGAGGCACTCATGTCGGCGGTTATGTGACAGATCCCTGGAAGATTACGCAAAAAAATGCCGCAGTTTTGCCACGAGAATTGAATACGATGATTCGCCAGGCACTTGAAAAAGGTGCGACAGCAGTTCAAATCGAGCTTGACTGGGCAACAAAGCATGGGCAAGATGTGGATGCGCTGGAAGATGAAACTATTGAAAAAGGCGAGGCATCTATCAGTACGCTGCAAGATTTGCAGGAAATTTTACAGGGAATAGATTTGAAGAAACATCCGATTTTTATGCCAACCGGTGCAGAAAATGCGGCACTTCTCGGACTTTTTGCCGGGCTGCAAAAAGCCAATGGTAAAAATACGGAGCAGATTTCGGGAATGATCGGAGCCGATCCTTTGGGTACACTGGCAGCGGAAGCAATGCTGCCTATGGAAATCGGTGCTCTTTATGATGAATTGGCACAAACAACCCTATGGGCAGAAATGCATATGAAAGACATGGCTACTATCCTTATTGATGGTGCACCTTATAACGATGGTGGTGCGTCAGCTACGCAAGAACTCGGCTATATGATGGCAACTGCAATCGCGTATATACGAGAACTTGGTTTGCGCGGCGTCAGTGCAGAAATTGCTGCGCGTCATATGTATTTTTCTTTTTCGTTGGGATCGAACTTTTTTATGGAAATAGCTAAACTCAGAGCGGCAAAAATGGTTTGGGCACAAATCGTAGAAAGTTTTGGGGGCAGCAAAGAAGCGCAAAAGATGAAGACCCATGCAAAAAATGGACGATTCAACAAGACGACGTACGATCCGTATGTCAATATGCTCAGAACGACGACGGAAGCGTTTTCGGCAGTAATCGGGGGCGTCGATAACCTGGAGACAAGTCCTTTTGATGTGAATATTCAACCTTCCGATGATTTTTCTCGGCGCATTGCTCGTAATACACAGCTTATACTTCAAGGTGAATGCAACCTTTGCAGGCCAGCCGATCCGGTTGGCGGCTCTTGGTATGTAGAATCTTTGACGCAAGAGGTTGCAGAAAAAGCCTGGAGTATTTTGCAGGAAATCGAGGGAGAAGGCGGAATGTTCACCGCTTTAGAAAAAGGAACGGTGCAGTCCGCTGTGCAGAAAATTTTAGCCCAGCGATTCAAAAAACTGGCGCAACGAGCCGATCGTGTCGTCGGCGTGAACATGTATGCAAATATGCTGGAAAAGCCCCAAACCATCCGGAAAATCGATGTAGCTGCAATCCGGACACAGCGGTTGAGTGAAATAAAAAACTATACAGACGATGTCGACAGCGAGCAGCACGATATGCTTCTCCGCAAAATCGCACCATCGCTCAATGGAAAACGAATTGGGCTCATTGAAACGCTGCAGGAAGCCTTCCTTGGCGGAAGCACGCTTGGTGAAGCTGTCATTGCACTTCATCATGGGCAAAATGATTTGTATATAGACAAGAAAGTTGAAAAACATTTTGTGGCAGAGCAATTTGAAGAATTACGAAATCACATGAACCATTATGAAAAAAAGAATGGAGAAAAAGCGAAGATTTTTCTGTGTAATATGGGAAAAATTCCGCAGCATAAGGCCAGAGCTGATTTTAGCACAGGATTTTTAGAAGTCGGAGGATTTGAAATCATCAAAAATAATGGCTTCATAAATCCAGCAGATGCTGTTGATGCAGCGGTTACTTCTGGTGCTTTTGCGGCTGTGATCTGCTCGACCGATGCGACGTATCCTGAGTTGGTACCAATTGTTGCTGCCGGCATCAAAGAAAAATGCCCGACGATGAGCGTTTTATTAGCCGGTGCGGCAGATCCGGAACTTGAAGTGGTTTACCGAAATGCCGGGGTGGATGATTTCATCCATGTAAGAGCGAATTGCTTGGAGCTTTTGACTTGGCTCCAACAAAAAGGAGGCGTACAGTAATGGCCAATCCAGATTTTTTGCAAATGGATTTTAAGGGGATGCCCCAAAAAGAAAGTTTCAAAGAATGGAAAGATCGTATCGAGGCGCAGTCAGGAAAAAAACTCGATGAGCTCATGCAGCGGACGATGGAGCAGATCAATGTAAAGCCGCTTTATACGGGAGAGGACCTTCAGGGCATGACTCATTTGCATTTCATGGCAGGCATACCACCGTTTTTGCGCGGGCCTTATCCAAGCATGTATGTGACGCGTCCGTGGACCGTTCGTCAATATGCGGGTTTTTCGACAGCAGAAGAATCCAATGCGTTTTATCGGCGCAATCTTGCCGCTGGACAAAAAGGGCTTTCTATCGCGTTCGACTTGGCTACGCATCGCGGCTATGACTCAGATCACCCGCGAGTGGTCGGTGATGTAGGGAAAGCTGGCGTTGCGGTAGACTCGATTTTGGATATGGAAATTTTGTTCTCGGGAATTCCTCTTGATAAAATGTCTGTTTCGATGACGATGAATGGGGCTGTTTTGCCAGTTCTAGCCTTTTACATCCTGGCGGCAGAAGAACAGGGCGTAGATAAAAAAGTTTTGGCAGGAACCATTCAAAATGATATTTTGAAGGAATTTATGGTGAGAAATACATATATCTATCCACCAGCGGCTTCCATGCGGATCATTGGGGATATATTTTCGTATACATCACAAAATATGCCGAAATTCAATAGCATAAGTATTTCAGGCTATCATATGCAAGAAGCTGGGGCTACGGCAGATATTGAGCTTGGCTATACGTTGGCAGATGGTCTTGAATACCTTCGTACGGGAACTACGGCAGGGCTTCATGTCGATGATTTTGCTCCGCGCCTGTCATTTTTTTGGGCCATGGGTAAAAATTATTTTATGGAAGTAGCCAAAATGCGCGCTGGTCGACTGCTTTGGGCAAAAATTGTCAATGGCTTTGAACCGAAAAATCCAAAGTCTATGGCACTTAGAACGCATTCGCAGACCTCTGGCTGGAGCCTTACGGAGCAAGATCCCTACAACAATATCGTGCGCACTTGCATTGAAGCAATGGCGGCAGCACTTGGGCATACGCAGTCTTTGCATACGAATGCACTTGATGAGGCGATTGCTCTGCCGACGGATTTTTCGGCGCGTATTGCTCGTAATACGCAGCTGTATTTGCAAGATGAAACGAAAATCTGCAAAGTGGTCGATCCATGGGGCGGTTCTTACTATGTAGAAGCGTTGACGCAGCAATTGGCACGAAGCGCTTGGGCCCATATCCAGGAAGTGGAAGGCCTTGGTGGCATGGCAAAGGCGATTGAAACGGGCTTGCCGAAAATGCGCATCGAAGAGGCGGCAGCTCGCAGACAAGCGCATATCGACTCCAAGGATGAGATGATTGTCGGCATCAATAAATACAGGCTGGAACATGAGGATCCTCTCGATATTTTGGCAGTTGATAACGTAGCTGTCCGCGAATCCCAAATCAAGCGTCTGGAGAAACTAAGAGCGAACCGTGATGGCGATAAAGTAAATTCTTGCTTAGAGGCTATCACTAAATCAATGGAAACAGGTGAGGGGAACCTGTTGGAACTTGCCGTTGAAGCTGCTCGTGCTAGAGCTAGTTTGGGTGAGATTTCCTATGCAATCGAAAAGGTGAGCGGTCGGCATAAAGCGGTGATACGTTCTATTTCGGGGGTTTACAGCAGTGAGTTTGCCGATGCATCAGAAATTGCCAATGTCAGAAAGCTCACGGATGAATTTGAAGATAATGAAGGTCGTAGGCCGCGTATCATGATTGCGAAAATGGGGCAAGACGGACACGACCGCGGTGCCAAAGTTATTGCGACAGCCTTTGCGGATCTTGGTTTTGATGTCGATATCGGTCCACTTTTCCAGACACCGGAAGAAACGGCACAAGATGCGGTCGACAATGATGTGCATGTGGTTGGCATGAGTTCATTGGCGGCAGGTCATAAGACGCTTTTGCCGCAATTGATTGAAGAGTTGAAAAAAAGAGGCCGTGAAGATATCATGGTTTGCATAGGCGGGGTCATTCCGGCACAGGATTATGAATTCCTTTATGAACATGGTGCAGCTGCAATTTTTGGCCCGGGAACCGTCATTCCCGTTGCCGCAGAAAAAATTCTCATGAAACTCAAAGAGCAGTTAGCTTGATATGATTCGAAGCCATAAGCCCGAATGGGCGCCCCAAAAAGACACGACGGCTTTTGCGTGTGAAGTCATGGAGGGCGTACAAGGCGGCCATGACGGCATGAAAAATTATACGGCGATCGTTCAGCGTGCTGCACCGCTGACGGTCAAGAAGAAAGATTTATCGGTAGAAGAATATGTAAATGGGATACGAAACGGGAATCGAATGATCTTATCGAGAGCGATTACCTTGATTGAAAGTAATTCACCAAAGCATATGAGGCTTGCACAAGAGGTGCTGCAAGCGGTTCTGCCTTATACGGGGAATTCTATACGGGTTGGCATAACTGGCGTTCCCGGGGCAGGAAAGAGTACATTGATCGAAGACTTGGGCTGCAGACTATGTAAAACCGGACATAAGATGGCGGTGCTGGCAGTAGACCCGAGCAGCAGCATAACAAAAGGGAGCATTCTGGGTGATAAAACGAGGATGGATAAGCTTTCACGGGAACAAAATGCGTTTATCCGGCCATCGCCATCGGGGGGGACGCTTGGCGGAGTTACGCGAAAAAGCAGAGAGACATTGCTTTTATGTGAAGCAGCTGGTTACGATGTCATTCTTGTAGAAACCGTGGGGGTTGGGCAAAGTGAAATCACAGTGCGCTCCATGGTAGACTTCTTTATGCTGGTCGTTTTGACTGGTGCTGGCGATGAATTGCAAGGCATGAAAAAAGGCGTCATGGAGATTGCCGATGCCATTGTTGTCAATAAGGCAGATGGTGATAATAAGCAAAAAGCGCAGATGGTCAAGGTCGATTATGAACGCATCATCCATTATCTAAGACCAGCAACCGAAGGCTGGACGACAAAAGCATGTACTTGTTCGGCGTACACGGGAGAAGGGGTTCAAGAGCTTTGGTCCGTGATTGAAGATTTTACGGCTAGGGCCCAAGAGTCCAGCGTCTTTAAGCAGCGCCGCTCGAAGCAGACGTTAGAATGGGTGTATTCTATGATTGAGCAGCATTTGCGCGCATTATTCTATGAAAATGTAGAGGTTAAAAGCTTGCGACCGCAAATAGAAAGGCAAGTAGCTGGCGATCAAATGTCGGCGACGCTCGCTGCGCAAAAACTCATTGAAGCTTTTGGTCATAAAAGCACGGATTAAATGCAGCGGCGAAGCTTCAACAATTGAAGCATTGTTGAAGCATAGAGCCTTGGTGAAACAGCAAAATCCTGATGCAGATAATGTATCGGGGTTTTGCTTGTTTTACGTGAATGTTTTTTGTCAGCAGGGGAAGGATGTTTTATCATGAAAAAATTTTGGGGTCAAAAACGTTGGTTTTACTTGATCGCTTGTCTGTTTTTGAGCATCGCGCTTTGGGGCTGTGGTATACAGAAAAATGCGCAAATGCAAGGTGGCGGCTACGATGTGACGGATATCCAGGGGACGGTAGTCCATATGGATGCTAAGCCGCAGAGCATATTGACGCTATCGATGAGTACCGATGAAATCATAGCTGGCTTGGTTGAGCCAGAGAGAATCGCGGCGGTCAATCAGTTGCTCGATGATCCGGTGAGTTCAAATATTTCTGAATTAGTCACTAAGATTCCTGCTAGAATCGGAAACCCATCGGTTGAGGAAATCGTTTCGCTGCATCCAGACCTAGTCATCGTGCCGGATTGGGGGAATCTCGAACGTGTCGGGGCACTGCGGGATCTTGGCCTCAAGGTTGTGGTATGTCAAGGACCAAAGAGCATTATGGAAATAAAAGATACGATTGCTTTGTTGGCGGCGGCTGTTGGTGAAAATCGGCGAGGTGAGGTGCTGCTCAAAAAAATGGCAGATAAACAGCAGAAAATAAAAGAAAAAGTAGACCGGATTCCGGTAGAGAATCGAAAAACGGTGGTGCTGCTGTCTTTGATGGGAGCTTATGGGGGGAGCGGTTGTGCCTTTGATGATGCTTGCCAAAATGCAGGGGTCATAAATGGCATGGCAAAAGCTGGAATAAAGACCGGCCAGACCATGAGCAAAGAACAGCTTATTGCGATAAATCCGGATATCTTGTTTTTGCCGACCTATAACAACCATGGGAATTTTGATATAGAAGCTTTTCGCAATAGTTATATACAAGATCCTTCGCTTCAGACCATGAAGGCTATCGAACAAAAACAGCTGGTTAATCCACGCGAGGGCTATATCTACAACTGTTCACAAGACATCGTTTACGGTATCCAGGAAATCGCCTATTGCGCTTATGGCGAGGAATTCAAACAAGCAGCTGACTGCCATCTATCGGCGGTAGATGATTGATTGGGAACAAAACAATCTATGCGAGGGAAAATATGGAACATGAAGTTTTAGCGGTTCAAGACCTATCCGTTGGCTATAGGGATAGCATGGTTCTTGAAAATATTTGTTTTTCGGCACAAAAAGGCGAACTCATCGGTATCATCGGGCAAAATGGTGCAGGGAAAAGCACATTGCTCAAAGCCTTACGTGGCTTATTGGCACCTAAACTTGGACATGTCGCTATCGAGGAGAAGCAAATCGCAAGTTTCACCGATAAGCAGCTTGCCCGTAAGGCAGCCTATTTACAGCAACAAGCGGTTATTTCTTTTGGCTATAGGGCCCATGATATTGTATTGGCGGGACGCTATCTGTATCTTGCCTGGTGGAAAAAGGAGGGTATGGCTGACCTAAATATTGTGCAGGCTTGTATGGAGTACACTGGTGTGTGGAATCTGGCGGATACGCCGTTTAACCTGCTTTCTGGTGGGCAGCAGCAACGCGTGCTTTTGGCAAAGGTCTTGGCACAGCAAACCCCATTGCTTTTTCTGGATGAACCGGCAACGGGACTGGATATTTTTTATCAAGAAGAGATCTTCCGCTTTTGCCGGGAACTTTGCGGTACTGGAAAAACCATTCTTATGGTCGTTCATGAGCTGAGCCTGGCCGCTCGTTTTTGTTCACGGCTATTGCTGATTGGAGATAAAAAACTGCTGGCAGATGGCGTGCCGGCACAGGTCTTGACGGAAGAACATTTGCAAAATGCATATAAGACGAAGATGAAAGTAGTAGAAAATCCGCGCACGGGGCATTTGGAAATCTTCACTGAGGATATGCGAGTTGGTGAGCGGCGAAAGGCCTTGCAGCAAATAGCAACGCAAACGAAAGAAAAAAAGACAAGGAGTGCAGAGAATGAGAAGAACTGCATGGTATGAAAAATTTGCAGCAAGAATGTCTCTTTGGCAAATTCTAGTTTTGGCGAGTGCATCCTTTTTCCTTGTTGGAATGGCTTCCTTGTCACTGGGACAAATTGAGATTCCCGTAGATCATGTATTGGCATTTTTGTGCCAACAGGCAAATCTACCATTTTATCAAGACGTCGCCTTGACGCCAGAACAGCAGGCCGTATTGTATTACATCCGTTTGCCGCGAACTTTGGTCGGCTTTTTGGTTGGAGCTGGTTTGGCTGCGTCTGGGGCTGTCATGCAGGCAATTTTCAGCAATCCCTTGGCCGATCCTGGCATCATAGGCGTTTCAAGTGGTGCTTCCTTGGGCGCGGTACTGGCGATAGCTCTGGGGCTGACGGAGCTGAGCATGTTCTATATGCCCTTTTGCGCTTTCGCTGGAGCATTAGCTGCTGTCTGTATCACGGTTTTTCTAGCAATGCGCCAAGGCAAGGTCCCTGCAATGGCTTTATTGCTATCGGGGGTTGTTGTTGGAATGTTCTTAGCGGCTATGACATCAGGAATTTTGACGATGATCGATGACCAAAAGCTGCAACAATATTTATTTTGGACAATCGGTGGCCTTGATTATCGGCGCTGGGATCATGTGGCTTTGGGAGTCGGACCAATTGCGGCAGGCCTGGTGCTTATGTTCTTGATGGCTCGTCAACTAAATGTGTTAGTATTAGGTGACGTTGAGGCCAAAACGGTAGGTCTGCCGGTGACAGCATATCGGTTAGTATTATTGGCGTTCGCTTCGATGAC
>RCMY010005540.1_pt1 | contig 11597 bp, 10 predicted proteins | sample 2041341 | NCBI WGS metagenome assembly RCMY01 (sample SAMN09708234, study PRJNA481090) | Marine sediment metagenome, whole genome shotgun sequencing project.
TGGAACAGCAGCTGAAAACACCCGGGCCGATACTGTTGAACTTCATCTTCACCAGTTGCCCGGGTATCTGTCCAATATTGAGTGCTGTGCTGGCGCAAGCCTCAGAATTACTGGGCGAGGATCGACAGCGCGTGCGCATGTGGTCTGTGTCGATAGATCCGGACAACGATCGTCCCGAACAGTTGCGAGGTTATGCCAGCGCGTTCCATGCGCATGAGCAATGGCGATTCATGACGGGTGACGCTGCTGCTGTCATGAAGATCCGCCAGGCCTTTGGTGCTGAAAGTGACAACAAGATGGCTCACCTGCCGCTTTTTCTGGTACGGCAGCAGAAGGATGAATGGTTACGGATGGAAGGCGATGTTACGCCAACGATGTTGGCTACTGAAGTACAGTGCGTCCTGTTGGCAACGCAAGAATGAGTGTCGCTCTGCTGCATCGATCATTGTTGGCCACGCTTTTGCTGGCTCTGTGCTCTGTTGCTGCAGCCAGTTCAATACGTGATGGCGAGCGCCTGTACAACGAGGGCATTCTGCCAGACAACACAGAAGTGATTGCCAGCGTCATGGGTGGGGCCTCACTGAAGGGTCAGTTTGCCGCGTGCGTACGCTGCCATCGGCCCAGTGGTTATGGCAGTAGCGAGGGGAATCTACAGATACCGGCAATTGCCGGTAGCGTATTGTTCAGTCCGTTGGAGCCTCGTCGCGACAGACTGTTTCGCCAGCTCTATCAGGAGCGTCAGGGTGAACTGGCGAGAATGCGCGCGAAAATACCACAAACTCGACAGGCCTACGCAGGCGCGGTCGATCTGGGGCTGGCGGTGAATCATGGTCTGGATCCAGAAGCTCAGCCTCTGGCGGCCAGTATGCCTCGCTATGCGTTATCACCGGACACACTACAGTCCCTGACTACGTATTTGCGGCAACTGGGTGGCTCGGCCGATCCTGGAGTCGATGAACATGAGCTGCATCTGTCCACTGTGTTGGGCCCGGGTGTGCCGCCGGATCAGGCAAAAGCCATGCTTGACGTCATGCAGACTTTCGTCGCGTTACATAATCGCGAGTTACAACGGGAGTTGACGCATCCCGGTTTTTCCCCCAATTACAAAGTGCTGTATGCACCGTCTCGACGATTCTGGCGCTTGCATGTCTGGAGGCTTGAAGGGGCCGCTGAACAATGGCCACAACAATTGACCACCTACTATCAGCAGCAGCCAGTGTTTGCGATGCTCAGCGGCCAGGTCGACGGTAGCTGGTCACCCATTGATCAATTCTGCGAATCCATGAAATTTCCCTGCCTGTTTCCGTTGACGCAATGGCCGGCAAGCTCTGATGGGCACTTTACCCGGTATCTATCGACAGGGCAGCCAGGCGAAGTGGAACTGGCCGTTCGGTACCTGGCTGACGCGGGTGTACAGGAAGTCAGTATCGTTCGCGATAATCAACCAGACAACAAACAGTTGGCTGATTTGTTCGAAGTGCTTGCGGGCTCCACCCAGCTGAGACTACAGCGGCTTGACTGGACTATCGAGCCTGAGTCGTCATCCAATGTTGGTAAAAGCGACGATGACTCGGCCTGCCAATTGTCATATATTGCAGATCGCCTGCCTTCACAGACGCAGGCTTTGGTTTTGTTGCTATCACCCGCACACTCAAGGCAGGCTCTGAAGTGCCTTGAGGCTAGCGGATATTCAGGCTCGCTCCTGCTGATCGGCAGCCAGCTTGCGGATGGCCGTGGTCACCCGATGCTGACTGCCGCACGGCCGGTGCTGATCACCTGGCAGACCGCCGTGCCAGACCACGAACCGCGCCGACTCTATCGGCTGCGCCGCTGGCTGCAGGCGCGACGCATTGCAGATACCGAGCATGAGCAACTGCAACTGAACACCTACCTGGCACTGGACGCCACCCGTCACGCGTTGACACATCTGCTAGATCGATATTCACGGGAGTACTACCTGGAAACCATCGAGCACGAGATCGAGAACGGATTGAATCCGGGAACATTCATGCGGCTAAGCCTCGGCCCTGAGCAACGCTATGCCGCCAAGGGGGGGCAAGTGATGGAGCTGCAACCCAATGGTGCGCTTTCACAGCCTGTTCGTTGATGGAGTTTTTGAATCAGTTTCCGAAAGGAACTACGCAACCCGACGCGTAGAGCAGTCGCCGGCAACGACTGTCCGGATTTGCCACTGGGTTGACAGTTTTTGCGGCACAACCACAAAGGCAAAGTGATAGCATATATTACTCGCTGACCCACGATGGCTCAGCTGCAAACCTGAAAGGAGTCAAGAGTATTTTATTCTCTCGTGCCGTATCGCAGAGCCCATGCAGATCTGCAAAGACGTCACGATGGCTTGTCTACGCAGCCAACTCTACCCAGCGATCCCATACAGCAGACAGCGTGCACTTGTTAAGTCGAATAGTCGCCTATGTCGTCGCAGACCAGGTTTTTCCCAAGTTGTAAGAATGATTGTTCCTCGTCCCCAATCCGTAAATTTTTCTCGATAACAAGGTCACATAAAGAATGTCTCTCTCTATGGATGTAAAGCGTTTAATCGCCATTGCGGCGGTTGTAGTTCTCCCGGCTTGTAGTTCCAGTTCTGACGATTCGGACAATGATGCTCCAGTTGTTGCCGATAACCCAACCACAGTCGTAGATGATGAGCCAGACGACACGGGCACTGACACCGAAACTGAAACACCAGTTGGTGGCGATACCCTTACAGCGTTGTTCGGTCCAGCCCAGTATCTTGTCAGTGAGTGTGGCTCACTGCCAGTATCCACAATCGCTGTAAACAATTCACTGGACGCGCCTGCACAGTTCAATGTTGGAGAAGTGGTACAGGGTCAAGTTGTTCCTAACTCAACTGACTCCAACTTTCACGTATGGCAAGTGTCTATAGAGCCTGGTAACTACCACCTTGTGGTTGATGCTTGGACGGTTGATGACGAGGCAGGCCTAATTGGTCTGGAAATTGATTCGTTAGGTGCCACATCGTCTGAGGACGAGAGGCTTGTCTATGAAACCGAAAATGGATATGACCTCCGTATTTACGAGTATGTTGAAATCCAGGCAGCAACTACTCTGACACTGAAAATTGAGTCCGTATACGATGAAATACAAAACTATACGCTCGGCTTTATCCCTAATGGAACCGCGGTGCCTAGTCCATCGTTTACACGATGCCTTCCCATCACCGCTTTGAGCACAGGCACGACTCAGTCGTTTACAGCCGTAGAGTCGGAAACACGAGCTGATCAGTTGTGGTATCGCATGGACCTGCTGAAGGAAGAATATGTGTTAGAGGCATCCGCGAGTAGCGCCACGAAAGGTCTGATCGGCCTTGAATTCGAAATTCTTGCACCGTTTGGTGACTCTGAGAAAAGAATTACTTATGGCACTACGAATGATTTCGTGCTCACTACTAGTGATACATTTGAACCTGATGTTGCAGGACCAGCGTGGATACGGTTTAACAATATATACAATACAGAACCAGCAGTAGAATTTACTGTGACTGCTCCGTAAATACGGACACACTCAGGGCAGATCGTATTGATCTGCCCCGGAAATTTTTGTATGAATGGTCCTCATCCTGTTTGCCTTAAAATCTCGCCGTTGATTGACCAAGAATGGCGTTATGTTGAATAGCGCCATTTCGCTTCTACTACGGACAGATGAGCATGGATTGGCCACAAATTATCAGTTTCACCCTGATAGCAATTGTATTAGAGGTGTCGCCAGGAGCGAACCCAGATTGGGTGCTCTGCAAAATAGAATGCGAAAGGAGTGCTGTATATGAGGTTGGCTAAAAACCGGAATAGCTATCGTCTGTTTATTTACTCGTGAGTCAGGAGTTTTTCACGCGGCAATCCCTATAGCATACGCTCTACCAGGGTCCTGATGATCAGTAACGAATTTTGCAAGGTTATTGCCCGAGGAGTTAACAAGCAGAAAATCAGGCAGAGTATTTTGGAGCGCCAGAGAAACAACTCGCTCGGAGGGTGCAACGCCAGCGCGAATGGTTCGCAGCCACGAGCCAAATGAATTCCACACTTGTTCTGTATGGCAAGCCGAGAGATACTGCATCAGCCCTTGCGATATGATTCCCATGATCAAATGAATATGATAGCTGCGCACCTTCTCAAGTGCCTGATGTCGATATTCTGGTGCTTTCATGTGGAGGTATTGGTTCCCATTGCGGCGCTTCAGTGGAACCATCTCCTTCATCCAGAAGTGATAGTCGAAGGTACCGATGACCTGTGAAGCTTGCTTGAATCCGAGTTCGATTTTGAAGCGCAGACCGTATAGCCGGATGACCTCGTCCACTTGCAATTCCAGGTCGGTTGTCATCATGATGATCTTACCGCGGGTCGGGTGATCGACCAGAACAAAATGCTCGAACCTTCCTGCAGGTTTCCATAGCAATTGGAACGATCGTACTTTCAACGTCACGTTTTTCTCGCCATAGACTGGGCTGGACATACGCAACACGGGGTGCGCGCTGTTGAACAATTCCTTGAGTTTCATCTGCCGTCCATACTTTTTTGGTCGACCTCTTTGTCGTTTTCCTTTGATGGCTGGTGCGTGAAAATAAGCCGTCGAATTGGATCGGACTCGTGTGATCAGATGGTTGCATGAACTGAGCATGCCTTATACCATCTTGCCGTTACAGTAATACGCGTCAGCTACAAGGTAGAACGGTTCGGGTAGCGTGATCTGTGAAATCATGTCAATCAGTTTGTCGTAGAGCGTTTTACGAAAACGATTGGAAAGAACGAGCCCTTCATGGATTTTCATGCCCAGCGGAACAGCGAATAAACTGTCGGCAGCACGAGCGAACAAAGAGACAGCATGAGTAGAATATCCCATGATATAAGAAGGTTTGGTGACGTTGTCCGATTCCTGGTGCAGTAGCTTGACCGCAGGCATCTTCGACCCTCCTTGGCAATCTTCTTACCATCAGCCAGCAGAATGCATTTGCCATTGACGCGCTCTATCCTGGAACTGAACAGGCTGAACACGCAGGCTGTTCAGTAATCAACCAGCTTTTTTTAGATTGATACCTTCGCTACGGAAGTGATCGAGCAGGCAGTGATAGCTGGCAGAATTAAGTGCCAGTGAGCGAACGATACTGGTGACACCCAGTCTGTCGCGTCTGACACTGATTCCCATGACCGCTAGCGCAAACCATAGAAAAGTCACTTGACGTGAAAAGGCGGGGCGCAACAAAGAAATAATCTGATACCACGAAATCCAATGCTTCATATCGACTTGCTGCAGTTGGACACTTGAAGTTATAGTTCATGGATGAGCTGTTGGCTTTGTGCAACACTCCTTTAACAGAGCAGGAGAACGGAGGATGGCTTTATTTCGGGCAATAGTGAGACTTTTGACAGGAGGAAAACCGGCAGTGCAAGCAGCAGACTCGCCGAAGCAAGAAAGCTCTTGGGATCCTTCGACAAGTTGGTATAGCTCAGAAGAGGAAGAACTGGAGGAACGTGCGCAAGAGCAGGTCTGGGAGACGCTGGAGGATGCAAAAGTCAGCACGCGTAAACGTCGAGTGCTATTTCCTGGCGGGCTCAGGCTGACACTACCTCAAGCGATAGGGCATCTGCAAAAAATACATAACAGGTTATCCGCTAATACAGTGGAAGGAGCCATGCTTGAATGGCTTGAGGAAAATACAGCTCCCGGAAATGTCACCCAAAAACATATGGATGCACACGACGAGGCGATTGAATCGTGGATTGAAGAATATTGGAAAAAACAAGATCAGATGCTCGAAAACTCCTGACTCTCAAGTATTTATGCTGGGGGGTGTTCCAGCAGTGACTCCTCAGATGTGGACAACAGGGGGGGCGGTGCTGGTGATCTGGATGCTGGTCTGGACGGAGGTCAGGTTCTGACTGGCAACGAAAGTCCAACTCCCTCGGATGGAGCGGTATATTTTCCTGAGTTGCAAGGGCTGTGGAGTAGGGATTGTGAATACTATGATCCTGATGAGCTCGGTGATGGCTATTCGCTTTCTAGAATTACCATTACGGGAAATGCCTTCAAAACGAACACTAGTATCTACTCGGACAGTAACTGTTTGACGCTACTTGAACGCGGATTTCTGCAAGCCGGAATTAGCTTTCAGACTGCTGGTATACTATCGCGCGCTGACGGCAGTGCAGATACATCCGTCGGCTCGGTTCCATTTTTCGATTTTACGACGCAGGAAAACACAATTGATGAAGAGCCTGTGATTGCTTCGCTGGCAAACCTGTTTGCGGTCGAAACCGCTTACGAGATTGTTTATGTAGATGGAAGGGCATTTTATCTGGGTATCAATTCGGAAGCGCTGGACGGCTCATCTCCAGAAACGCGGTCCACTGCGTTGGACTTTGAACATCCCTATAACAGGCGGTAAACAGGAGGGGCGCTTTTCGAAGCGCCCCGGAAGTGCAGACGACATCTGTGTTGGCAGCCAGGTTAGACGAACGGCGTCTTCGCTCGATAAATATACGCCATGCTTAGCAATGGAAATAGGATTTATCATGCACGGTTGTATAAGCGAAAAGGCTGCAGTTTCATACTGTTTGTTTGTATCGTCAGCACTGGTGGCGTCGCGATCGTTTGTCATACCCGATACATAGAGCCCGGTACATTGAGGTTAGCGCGAAGATAGCTTCGGCTGGGTGAGTTGATAACAGCTCGTCGCTGGAAATAGCTTGACTAAATTCAGCCGGCAAGCAAGATTTCTACCCTGAACTGCTCGCTCGTAAATGGCGATATGGCGATATGGCTGGTGGGTGATGCTATGGCACAACCAGCGCTGGTAGTTTTGTGTTGTTCCATTCTCATTTATTCTGGAACGACTTCGTACGGGTTGTGTCATGAGACAACACTTCAAGGTAGCCCTATATTTTTCAACAGCTGCTTATCATTAAGCGCAGGGAATACTATCTTGCGAATATGCTGTTGCGGTTAGTTCGATGTGAATACTTATTATAAAAATAACGCAGTAAACTGGTCAGACTTGGTGGAATTGGCCGAATGGGCGGAGTTTGTACGGGCAAGTGCAAGCTCGCTGGTGCCATAGTCACTCGTTGCGTCATGCTTCAAGTAGAGGGTTAGCGCACATCGATATAATGTGATCAAGCTGGCGGTGGTAGGTTTGAGCGACTGATCCACATTATTATCTGAATCTCGATCGCTTTGTCAGCTGTGTGTAACCGGTGTATTAATCTGTATTTCAGTTCTGACCACCTGAACGTCGAACTATTGTTATTCAGCGGTATTTTTGGTTTTTTATAAAAAACGACACTTCGTTGTAAATGATAGCGGATGTATGAATTACCGCTTGGTTAATCCATCAGTTCGAAGCCAGGCATCATGCGGAAGCGTTCATTGTATACCGTGAAAATAGCCAGACTCTTCAAAAAAAGCCGCCTCGTCAATGTAAGCTCTCACGGCACCAATCTGGTCCTTTATCCAAGTTAACAGCTCATCGACCTGGTACTGTGCCCTTCAGATTTTCTGAGTACCTGAGGTCGTAGAAAGTGGGACACGATGAAGAACAGCGATGCGTGCGTGCTGATCAATAATTCGCAACTTGTGCGCAAATGGTATTGTGATGATTTTGAACACTTACCAGCAATTGCAGTAACGTGTGCAATCAAGTTTTCGAAGGAGGTAACGAACGGTGTGGAAGGTTGTGCTTGGTCTTTTGTTTGTGGGAGTAGCAGCAGGCGTCTATTGGTTACAGAAAGGGGACTCGGCCACTCCGGTGGTTACGGTTGCCGTTGTACGTGGATCCATCGAATCCAGCCTGCAGCTGACCGGTACGGTCATCAATGATCGTACTGTGACCCTGACTGCCCTGCTCGATGGTGAAATCATGGCTATCCGGGCACGCGAGGGTGACCTCGTCAAGGCCGGTGCCGTTCTAGCAGAGTTGGATTCACGGCAAGCCCGTGCACTGCTGGACAAGGCGAACGCCGAGCTGGTTTTGCAACAACAATCTGTCGATGCGACATCACGAAACTACGAGCGCACCAAACTCCTGTTTCGGGTGGAAAATACCTCGGAGCAGGCACTGGACGACAGTCTGGATTCGAAACTGGCTGCCGAGGCCTCGTTACAGGCCGCCCGGGCTACCCTTACGCTGAACAAGCTGAGGCTTGACAATGCTCTGATAAGGTCACCGTTCGACGGAACCGTGATTCAGCAAAGCGCTGAAACCGGGCAGTGGCTCGAAGCAGGGCAGCCTTTGTTCCAGGTTGTGGCCACTGAAGGCATCGTCATTGAAGCGCTCGTCAGCGCCACCGACTGGCCGCGTTTGAGTGTCGGACAGAGAGTAGAGCTGACCTCTGAGGTCAACTCTGAAAACCATTGGACCAGTGAGGTCAAATGGATTGCCCCTACAGTCACTGAAGATAACAATGAGGGTGCGACTGTCGCTGTCCGCTTTCCACCAGGAGAGCATGCTCCTGCTCTATTGCTCGGACAAGAGGTGGATGTAGACCTTTCACTGCAACAGGTCGATGATGTTCTGATGGTCCCGTTTCAGGTGCTGCAGGAAGAGGCCTCGGGTGAGTTCACGGCGTTTTTGCTCAAGGACGACCGTGCACAGCGACGTATTGTCACGATCGGACAGACAAGCCTGAGCGATGCTGAGATTGTCGACGGGCTTGCAGTGGGCGATCAAGTCATTATCCCGGGCGGACAGCCGTTGCATGATGGTCAGTCCGTGAGGCAACGCCAGTGATTCATATCAGCCAGGTTGAGTCTGTATCAGGTGCTTGCAAGTATGAGCCGTTGTTGTGATAAACCTGTCCGGAATATTCAAGTCGTTTCAGACGGGTAGCGTGTCCGTGGACGTGCTGCATGGTGTCGACCTCATCATAGAAGAAGGAGAGTTCGTTGCCATCATGGGCCCTTCAGGCTCAGGCAAGAGCACCTTGCTGAACCTGATAGCGTGTCTGGATGTCATTGATAATGGAGTGTATCGCTTTGCAGGGCGGGAGGTTGGAAGCCTGGACAGTGACGCACTTGCACAGTTGCGTGGGAAACGTATCGGGTTCGTGTTCCAGAATTTCAATCTGATAGCGCAGTTCAGTGCGCTGCGTAATGTTGAGTTACCGTTGATCTATGCGGGAGTCGGCCGGGTTGAGCGTCGTGTACGAGCCTTGGAAAAACTGGCGCATGTCGGTCTGGCCGATCGCGTATCACACCGCCCGGTGGAACTTTCGGGTGGCCAGCAGCAACGGGTCGCCATCGCGAGGGCCTTGGTAAATGAGCCGGATGTGATCATCGCCGATGAGCCCACCGGCAGTCTCGACAGTGAAACTGGGCTTGAGATCATGCAACTTTTCTGCACACTTCATGAGCAGGGTAAAACCATCGTCATGGTCACGCATGAGCAAGAGATAGCCGATTTTGCCAGTCGTATTGTGCGGCTGAAGGATGGACGGATTGTGGATGATCGGCAGACCAGCACCGTGCGCTCCCAGGTAGAGACAGCTAATGCAGGTGAGGCGGGAATTGTCGTTCAAGGTAAAAAGGTAAAGCGCTCGTGAATCGTTTTCTGGATAGTCTTCAGCAAGCCATGGACGCACTGTTCGATCACAAGCTGCGCACAGCATTGAGTGTTCTGGGTATCACCATTGGTATTGCAGCTGTCATGGCCGTCAGTACTATCAGCAAGGGCGGCAATCATGTTATCTATTCCGAACTGGAGACATTCGGTCTCAATTCGGTGTGGGTATACCGCGACAGGCACACTGAGAATAATGGTCGTGTGCAACGTCAGGGTAGTGGCATTGTGACCAGTGATTTCAACAGCCTGCAGAAAGAACGAGAGGTGCTGGGCATTCGAAACATGACACCGATCGTTTATCCTGCCGACCGCTGGCAGGCCAGTCAGGCCCGACGCAGTAGCGGTGCGCAGGTGCTCGGTGTTGGTCGTGATTACTCGTCAATCGTTAATGACGAGCTATTGAATGGGCGCCTGTTTACCTCATTGGACATACAGGAGCGCCGCCCGGTAGTGTTGATTGCGCCTACTATTGTTGAGCGTGTTCTGGATGCAAGCCAGGATCCAGTCGGCCAGACAATTCGCATCAATAGACGACGTTTCCTGGTCATTGGTGTATTGGCATTGAAAAGCCGGGACTTCCTGTCCAGTATCGGTTCAGCCGGAGGCCAGAACGCAAATGACCGTGTCGTCATGCCCTACACAACCCTGCAGGCCATGAAGGGCAGCAAGGACATCGGTAATTTGCAGCTGGAAGTGGAACGTTTCGACGAGGCAACCACCGTTGCAGAACGTGTCAAGCAACGCTTGAAGCACCTCCATCCGGAGGGCTTTGAATATAGCTCTGAGACTATGGCAAGCTACATCGTTACCACCAATCGAATTCTTGGCGGCGTAGCCATTATCGGTATTGTGGCCGCCTCTATCTCCTTACTGGTTGGCGGCATGGGTATCATGAACATGATGGGCACCTCAGTACTGGAGCGCACTCGCGAGATAGGTGTCAGAAAAGCCATCGGTGCCACAGAACGTGACATCCTGTTGCAGTTCCTGCTGGAAGCTGGACTGATCAGCGTTACCGGCGGTTTACTCGGCTTGCTGATTGGCGGACTGGCCAGTGTGGCACTGGCATTGGCCACCGGTTTTCCGGTGATGCCTTCTGTGGTCAGTATCGTTGGTCGTATCGATTGTTGTGGGTATCCTATCCGGCTACCTGCCGGCTCGCAGAGCAGCGAAGATGAAACCTGTGGATGCGTTGAATACGCAGTGAGCACTGACGAGTGTGCTACCCGGACTATTCGTAAAACGCCTGTTGAAACCGAAACCTAAAGTCCTCCACGCTGACTTGGAGTCTTTCCGAATACTTCCGATGCTGGCCGCATATTGCGCTCATCAATCTGACCAATCCGTGGCCCTCGTTCTGGATGCTGGAGCTCATGGGTTCCAGTATGTTCTTCGCGGCAAGTGCAATGCACCTGACCATCGTTGTTATGCTTTGTCTGCGAGGTGTAAGGGAAAGCTACTTCGGTACCTGTATAGGAAAAATGGATGTGTCTCAATAAGACAATTCACAACTGCCGATTGATGCAGATGTAGCGGAGCAGCTCATGACCATTGAACTACTGTAGCTGGTCCCGCGCGATAAGATTAAAAGCGGCATACGCACAGAGAGTGCAAATCACTCTATATGCGCATGTCACCCACACGCTGTTTTAATAATTATTCACACAGAATCTCAGTTGGTGGCTTCCAGCTCTTCAATGATCATCTTGCCGTCCTTGTCCACGACGTAGAATTTTACGTTATCACCTTTCGTGAGGCCCTCCAACATGGCAGTGTTCTGGACAGCAAACACCATACTCATCGGAGGCATATCCAGGTTTACGATAGGTCCGTGCTTGATAGAGATTTTACCGGTAGAGGTATCAATTTTTTTAATAACGCCTTCAGTCATTGGATTATCACCACTGGCAAATACTGTTGGTGTGGTAACAATGGATGCGAACAGCGCAATTGGCAGCAGTAGAGTACGAATTTTCATGGATGAATAGTTCCTGGTTAATCGAAAGTT
>RCMY010011162.1_pt1 | contig 11597 bp, 9 predicted proteins | sample 2041341 | NCBI WGS metagenome assembly RCMY01 (sample SAMN09708234, study PRJNA481090) | Marine sediment metagenome, whole genome shotgun sequencing project.
ACTGAACATTTACATCATTTGTGAAAGGTTAAAACGCACCTTGATCAACTCCTGAATATCTTTGATAGGACCAAAGCATCCTTTCAATTTTAATCGATCTGATTTACTCAAGGATTTAAGATCAATAAATCTTCCGGAATCACCAAGTCTTAAGCCCTCTGTTGTTCTGAAACGCAATAGAATTTTGAAGGCGTCAATACATGCATTGTAAAGGTCTTTATTTTGTGGTTCCAGGTCTGCAAGTTTTTGGAATCTAAGGATTGTATTATTATAATCTTTGATGTTTTTTGAAAGTACCAGTAATCTAGCAGCATCAACCAAGGGCATTAAAGCTCGGGCTTTAATGTCGAACATATCTTTGTGTTCCCCATCATGCTCGACCAAGAACTGTCTAAAAAAGCCCAATGGCGGTGGGTTCTTTATGGCATTCAATGCTAAAAAATTCAAGAATATTTCATAACTATCAATCGAGTGAAAAATACTATCAGATATTAAACCAATAAGATCACTATCGCCATAAACTCTATCATAATCAAAGAAAATTGTGGAAAGCATGATCTTGTCCTCATCGGGTTTCGTAATCCAATCATTGAACTGTGCCTTCCATTCACTCAGTGACAAGCACCATTTGGGATTGCTCGCCATCATTTCAGCCGGACACATTTTAAAACCCACATCATTTAATTTTTCAGTCACCAAGGCTGCCAGCTTTAGAAAATAGGATTTGGTATCCTCGTATATCCCAACTGGAACATCAGCAAAAACCAACGCATTGTCTTGATCTGTCATCAGTAATTGTTCCCTCCTACCCTGACTTCCTAAAGAGAGCCATGAGAATGAAACAGGAGCGGCTTGGTCCAATTCTACGATAGAAAGCTCAATAGCCTTTTGGCAGATGGCCTCATTTATTACTGAAACAATTTTAGAGACAAAAAACACCGGTATATGCTGATTAAGATAACGTTGCATAAGTCCTTGGGCCTTTTGGCGAACATCCTTGAGTTTTTTCGAATTTCGGGCTCTTTTGATTTCCTTAATCAAGAATGATGGATTATTACTGTGCGAAACAACAATATCATGTTCCGATAATACGCCAACTAGTTCAGACTCAATCGTACCATCTTTAGTTATGCAAAGATGGGTGATCTTGTTTCGTAACATGGTTATTTGAGCTTCAGCGATCGAAGTAGCCTCAGTAATTGTTATAACGGGAGAACTCATGATTTGAGTAACTTTTTCTGATAGATTGAATTTACCCGTGGCAATTTTAGTGCGCAGATCCTTATCGGTAATGATACCCTTGGGTTTATTGTCCTTAGTGATAATTATTGAGCCTACCCTTTTCTCGGTCATTTTTACTGCGGCAGTTTTAACTTTGGTGTTTTGAACGCAAGTAACAGGCGCTCTCTCATACTGCACATTCTGTGCATGGGTAAGGTGTTCTGCATTTTGATTGAATTCACCTTCTTGCGAATACAATCTACCATTACTATTATCGATATAAGGATTTAAAGTGTTTGATGCGAAACTTGCCAACAAGAATTTGTTCGCTTGGGCATTAGAAGTGATGATTTCCTCTAATAGTTTAGAAGATATTGAATAGACAATACTCTCTTCAATTGCCTTCGCATTCAACTGATAGTCACTTTTTCTTATTAATGCCCTTAGCCCAAAAATGTCCCCTTCATCACATTTATCAACTAAAATTGTATCTCGAAAAATACCCACAGCACCATCTTTCACCACATAGAATGAATCGTGTAATTCCTCATCTTTTTTAAATATAACACTGCTTTCCTCGTAATAGCCAACCTTTACTTGGCTGCAAATAGACAGCAGTTGTTGTTTTTCCAACGAATTAAAAGGCGGGTAATTCTTGAGGAAATCATAAATACGTTCAGCAATAGTATTCTTCATACTATAAATTTAACTATTGAAAGTGTATGAAAACCTGAGGGTTATCATAATTATTTTATTAGAGCTTTAAATGGTGTATATATTCACATCCTTCTAAGATACTATCCTGATTGGCCAACATATTAAATTATGGTTTCAATTACCTATATTAGTACAAATAACAAAAAAATCGTTTCGCAATTCACCTTAAAAATATTCTTATAATAAAATCCTATGTCTAATAATCAAAAGAAGGCTTCTGCCTATTGGAAGGAAAACATTCGCTATCTATTTATTCTTTTGGCCATTTGGTTTGCCGTTTCCTTTGGGGCAGGTATTCTTTTCAAAGATGCTTTGGATTCCATTAAGATAGGTGGATTTAAGTTGGGCTTTTGGTTCGCTCAGCAAGGCTCAATTTATGTATTTGTGATTTTAATATTCGTATATATTAGATTGATGAACAAATTGGATAAAAAATACGGCTACAACGAATAGATGCCAACTAAAACCAAATATTTATGAATGTTCAAACTTGGACGTATATTTTAGTCGGAATTACATTTGCTATTTATATTGGAATTGCCATTTGGTCCAGAGCTTCGTCTACCAAGGATTTTTATATCGCTGGTGGAGGGGTTTCTCCATTGGCCAATGGTATGGCAACTGCAGCGGATTGGATGTCGGCAGCATCATTTATATCCATGGCGGGAATCATTTCCTTTGCGGGATATGACGGGTCAGTTTATTTAATGGGGTGGACTGGAGGTTATGTGCTATTAGCCCTTTTACTAGCACCTTATCTTAGAAAATTCGGCAAATTCACTGTTCCTGACTTTATTGGGGATAGGTACTATTCCAAAACGGCTAGAATTGTTGCAGTTATCTGTGCGCTAATCGTGTCTTTCACCTATGTTGCGGGCCAAATGCGCGGCGTGGGCGTTGTGTTTTCAAGATTTCTGGAAGTCGATATTGATACTGGTGTTATCATAGGAATGGTCATTGTACTATTTTATGCAGTACTAGGCGGTATGAAGGGCATTACCTATACACAAGTGGCCCAATATTGTGTGTTGATTTTTGCTTTTATGGTACCAGCCATTTTTATCTCAATTCAAATGACAGGTAACCCTATCCCTCAATTAGGAATGGGTTCTACTTTAAGTGATGGGTCAGGCACCTACTTACTTGATAAGTTGAACGGCCTTTCAACAGAATTGGGTTTTACCGAATATACTGATGGCTCAAAAAAAATGATAGATGTTTTTGCCATTACTTTGGCTCTTATGGTAGGAACCGCGGGCTTGCCGCATGTTATTGTAAGGTTCTTTACTGTTAAAAGGGTCAAGGATGCTAGAAAGTCTGCTGGTATTGCCCTTTTGTTAATAGCTATTTTATACACTACCGCTCCAGCGGTTGCTGTATTTGCAAAAACTAATCTAATAAATACAGTAAGTGATAAGCCTTATTCGAATATGCCAGAGTGGTTCAAAAATTGGGAAGACACAGGCCTACTTTCTTTTACCGATAAAAACAAGGATGGTAAAATTCAATATCTAGCCGATAAAAGTAAGAATGAATTGGTGGTTGATAATGATATAATGGTTTTAGCCAATCCTGAGATTGCAAATTTACCGGCATGGGTAATTGCATTGGTTGCTGCTGGTGCTTTAGCTGCAGCACTTTCAACCGCTGCAGGATTATTGCTTGTCATCTCTGCATCTGTATCACATGATTTAATTAAGAAAGTGTTCAGACCCAATATTTCTGAAAAAGGAGAACTTTGGGCAGCTAGAATCTCTGCAACTGTTGCTGTTGTAATTGCTGGATATTTCGGTATCAATCCACCTGGGTTTGTTGCTGCTGTAGTGGCTTTGGCTTTTGGATTGGCAGCAGCTTCGTTTTTCCCAGCCATACTTTTGGGTATATTCTATAAAAAAATGAACAAAGAAGGAGCGGTCTCAGGCATGATCGTAGGAATCTCTTTAATGTTGTTTTATATGCTAAAATTTAAATTTGGGATTTTTGACGGTGGCAAAGAAGCTATTGAAAGCCTTAAAGAAGCATGGTGGTTTGGTATTTCCCCTGAAGGATTTGGTACAGTCGCCATGATCGTGAATTTTATTGTCGCCATTGTAGTAAATAAATTTACACCTGAACCTCCCCAAGAAGTTCAGGAAATTGTTGAACATATAAGAATTCCAAGTGGTGCAAGTGAGGCAACAATTCACTAAATTTATTTCGAAAACATTTAAGTTAATATGCATTGGATTTAGTTTTTAATTATATAGCAAATACGAATAAACAATGAGTAATTACCATATTAAACATTTAGAAGAATACTATCAAGTCTATAGAAAATCAGTCCGAAACCCTGAAGGATTTTGGGAAGAAATTGCAGAAGAACATTTTGTTTGGCGCAAAAAATGGGACAAAGTACTAGAATGGGATTTCAGCAAGCCTGAGGTCAAATGGTTTCAAGGTGCTAAACTGAATATTACTGAAAACTGTCTTGATAGGCATTTACCAACGCGAAGAAATAAAACTGCGATTCTTTTTGAACCCAACGATCCAAAGGAAGAAGCACAACATATAACCTATGGCGAGTTGCACGAACAAGTTTGTAGAATGTCTAATGTGCTGAAAGACAATGGAGTCAAAAAAGGTGATCGTGTTTGCATTTATTTACCCATGATTCCAGAATTAGCCATATCGGTTTTAGCATGTGCCCGAATTGGTGCTATTCATTCTGTTGTATTTGCTGGCTTTTCTTCAAACGCACTCTCTACGCGAATAAATGACTCTGATTGTAAATTGGTTATAACCTCCGATGGTTCTTACCGGGGTAGTAAAACCATAGATTTAAAAGGAATTGTTGATAAAGCATTGGAAGATTGTCCAGGTGTTAGCACTGTATTGGTTGTCAATCGTATTGATAGTAAGATTGATATGAAAAATGGTCGTGATAAGTGGTTAGAACCACTAATGAATGAAGCTTACGCGGATTGTGATGCCGAAATCATGGATGCCGAAGATCCACTTTTCATTCTTTATACTTCCGGTTCTACCGGAAAACCAAAAGGAATGGTACATACCTGTGGTGGTTATATGGTATACACCGCCTATACGTTTAAGAATATATTTCAATATAAAGAGGATGACGTGTACTGGTGTACTGCTGATATTGGATGGATTACAGGACACTCATACATTGTTTATGGCCCACTTGCAAACGGAGCAACGACAGTTATGTTTGAAGGGGTACCTTCCTATCCAGACTTTGGTCGTTTCTGGGAAGTCATTGAAAAACATAAAGTAAATCAATTCTACACAGCACCTACCGCAATTCGAGCATTAGCCAAGGAAAACTTGGATTTTTTAGAAAAATATGACCTGTCATCTTTAAAAGTGCTTGGCTCGGTAGGTGAGCCAATAAATGAGGAAGCGTGGCATTGGTACAATAACAATGTAGGCAAAAAACATAGCCCCATTGTCGATACTTGGTGGCAAACGGAAACAGGTGGAATAATGATTACTCCAATCCCTTATGTTACACCCACAACCCCAACGTTTGCGACCTTACCATTTATTGGCGTGCAGCCAGCTTTGATGGATGAAGAAGGAAAGGAATTGATCGGTAATCAAGTTGAAGGGCGACTTTGCATTAAATTCCCATGGCCATCAATCGCAAGAACCATTTGGGGCAATCATGAACGCTATAGAGACACTTACTTTTCGGCCTATAAAAACATGTACTTTACAGGTGATGGGGCGCACAGGGATGCTGTTGGTTATTATAGAATTACAGGTAGGGTTGATGATGTTATCATTGTTTCTGGTCATAATCTTGGAACCGCTCCTATTGAAGATGCCATTAATGAACACCCAGCAGTTGCAGAATCCGCCATCGTTGGTTTCCCGCATGATATAAAAGGAAATGCATTATATGGCTATGTTATACTTAAGGAAACAGGAGAAGGTCGTGATAAAGATAATGTTCGTAAAGAAATAAATCAGCAAATTACCGAACATATTGGACCAATCGCCAAATTGGATAAAATTCAATTTGTACCAGGTTTGCCCAAAACAAGAAGTGGTAAAATCATGCGACGCATTTTACGAAAAATAGCAAGCAAGGACACTTCCAATTTAGGGGATACAAGTACATTGTTAAACCCTGAAGTTGTTAAAGAGATTATGGATAATGTACTATAATCTAAATTAGTTTTTAGTAATAATTGAAAACCAAATGAACCGCTCCTTAGTTAGCCTTTAGGAGCGGTTTTTATTTTTGTATTGGTCTAGGCAATTGATTTTAACTGCTTTGATGCTTGTTTTCGAATTGCAATAAAAATCGTGAGGGACAGTACACCGCAAATGGCCAAACCAATAAACATGGGCAAAACGGTTTCCTGTACAAAACTGCCCACATAAGCCGCGATAGGGATAGATAGCAAGGTGGAAATAAAACCTGTTATAGCTGCACCAATTCCTGCAATATGACCAATGGGTTCCATAGCGATAGATCTAAGGTTACCCCAAACAAAACCTAAACAGAAGAATTGTGCGGATAAAAACCCAATCAATACGAGCAAGCTAGGGTTAGTAGAGTTCCAGAAGAGAAATACATAAAGCATTGCAAAGCCACTAAAAAAAGTAAGCGCCGTAAACGCTAGTTTTCGCATTCCAAATTTTAATACCAAAGTACCATTTAAGAATGTTGCCAAACCTATTGAGATTGCAAGCCCAGCAAAAATATATGGGAATTCATCCACCAATCCGTATTGATCCTCAAAGACATGCTGAGCAGAACTTAGATATACCAAAAATGAACCTGTAATAAGTCCGGAAACAATTGTAAAAGCGAGGGTTTCCTTATACTTAACCAACTCCTTTAATCCATCGACAAAAACATGGCTTGAAAACGGAATCTTATATTCGGGATGCAAAGTCTCGGGCTGTCTCCTCCAAAACCAAATACCAATAACAAAAGCGAATAATAATTGAAGATAGAAAATCGCTTCCCAGCCAAAAACGTCCATAATTGCTTTGCCTATGGCAGGGGCCACAACAGGAATCAAAATAAAAAATGCAGTAACGAAAGACATCACTTTTGCCATATAATCCCCTTTGTAAGTGTCACGAATTATGGAGATAGCAATTGTTCGAGGAGCAGATAATCCAATTCCTTGAAGAATCCTGCCTATTATCATCACTTCCAAAGAAGGGGCCAAAACACAAATTATACTTGCTGTTGTAAATACAACAAAACCTGCATATACCATTGGTTTTCTACCATAGCAATCGGATAATGGACCAAAAAACAATTGACCAACGCCCAATCCCAAAAAAATCATGGTAATCAGCAATTGATTATCTGTAGCATCTAAACTATTTATAGAAATCCCGATTTTCGCTATGGCAGGCAATAATGCATCAATAGCCAAAGCCACTATAGACATTAGGGCCGCCATAAGGGCGACGAACTCAAAATTGGGTTTTACATTTTCTTTTTGCATTGGGCAAATGTAGCCATATCCCTTTTAATTCATCAGTATTGAAAAGTCAATTTTAAAACAAAAAAAGACCCCAAAATATTTATCAATCATGGGGTCTATTTAAAAACTTTAATTTATTTACAATGGAATATTACCGTGTTTTCTATCAGGACGACTTACTTCCTTACCTTCCAACATGCTGAATGTCTTGATTAATTTGCGTCTGGTATTTTCAGGCCGTATTACCTCATCAATAAATCCTCGGCGGGCAGCTCGATAGGGGTGCGCAAATTTCTCCGCATACTCCACTTCTTTCTCTGCCAACTTAGCAGTAGGATCCTCAGCATCCACGATTTCTCGTCTGAAAATAATTTCACTAGCACCTTTGGCTCCCATTACAGCAATTTCTGCTGATGGCCATGCATAGTTGAAGTCAGCACCAATATGTTTAGAATTCATGACATCGTAGGCGCCACCATAGGCCTTACGCGTAATCACAGTGACTCTTGGTACAGTCGCCTCACTCAGCGCATACAACAATTTTGAGCCATGTACAATAATACCATTCCATTCCTGATCCGTTCCTGGTAAGAATCCCGGAACATCTACCAAGACTAATAAAGGAATATTAAATGCGTCACAGAAACGAGTAAAACGAGCAGCCTTTATTGAACTATTAACATCAAGTACACCAGCCAGGAACATAGGTTGGTTGGCGATTATACCAACACTTCTGCCGCCTAATCTTGAAAAGCCAACTATGATATTCTCTGCATAATCTTTATGTATCTCAAAAAAGGAATCCCCATCTATAATTCCTTTAATGACATTGTGCATATCATAAGGTTTGTTAGAACTGTCGGGGACAATATCCTTTAAAACATCCCTAACTTCATCTTTTAATTCATAAGGTAGGTTTTTGGCAACTTCCTTATTGCTTTGAGGAAGATAGCTCAGTAATTTTTTCAGATCCTCCATACACTCAATATCATTTGCCGATGTGCAATGTGCTACACCAGACTTTGTAGCATGTGTATTGGCACCACCCAATTCTTCTGAAGTCACCTCTTCATTAGTAACGGTTTTGACCACATTTGGGCCTGTTACGAACATATAACTTGATTGTTCAACCATTAAGGTAAAATCGGTCATAGCAGGAGAATATACGGCGCCGCCAGCACAAGGACCCATAATAGCCGATAATTGTGGAATTACACCTGAAGCCTGAACATTCCTAAAGAAAATATCGGCATAGCCACCCAATGATCTTACCCCTTCTTGAATTCGCGCTCCTCCGGAGTCATTTAACCCAATTATCGGTGCACCGACCTTAACCGCCAAATCCATCACTTTACAGATTTTTTCCGCATGGGTTTCTGATAAGGCACCCCCAAAGACTGTAAAATCCTGTGCATACACATAAACCAAGCGTCCATCAATGGTACCATACCCAGTTACAACACCATCTCCGAAATATTGCTTCTTCTCCATGCCAAAATCAGTGGAACGGTGTGTAACCAAAATGCCCATTTCTTCAAAAGAACCCTCATCTAACAAATAATTAATTCGTTCCCGTGCTGTTAGTTTTTGCTTGGCATGTTGTTTATCTATTCGTCTTTTTCCCCCACCTTTATGGGCCAAAGCTACTCTATCTTCTAACTTTTTCAATTTTGAATCCATAATCTATAGTGTTGGTATTCTTAAGACCTTTTGATCTTCTTGATATTTTTTTAATGCTATAATGGCCGCAATTTTGGCTTCTTCGTTTGTTTTAACCTTTAATACCTCAGGGGAATAATAATTCTTCACGAAATGTGTATCAAAATTCCCAGTTCGGAAAGCTTCATGCTCAAAAACGAATTTACCAAAGGGCAGCGTGGTCTGCACACCTTCGATATCGTAATCCTCAATAGCTTTCAACATTATTTGAATAGCTTCATCTCTATTTTTACCGTAAGTAATCAATTTCGAAAGCATGGGGTCATAGTAGATAGGAACATCCATACCCTCTTCAAAACCATTATCAACCCTAACTCCTTCGCCTGTAGGCAACTTATAAGTTTCCAATGTTCCAACGCTTGGCAAGAAATCGTTCAATGGATCTTCAGCGTAAACCCGAAGTTCCAATGCATGGCCATTTATTTTCAAGTCTTCCTGTTTTATCTTCAATTCCTCTCCTCGGGCCACTCGAATCTGTAATTCCACTAAATCAACCCCGGAGATAAGTTCACTCACGGGATGTTCTACCTGCAACCTAGTATTCATTTCCAAGAAATAGAATTTATGGTCTGCATCCATCAAGAACTCAACCGTTCCAGCGCCTAAATAATCACATGCTTTTGCTACTTTGGTAGCCGCTATTCCCATTTCTTCACGAAGTTCAGGTGTCAAAATAGATGATGGTGCTTCTTCTACCACTTTCTGGTGGCGCCGTTGCACACTACATTCACGTTCAAAAAAATGTAATATGTTTCCATGACTATCTGCCATGACCTGAATCTCGATATGTCTAGGTGAAGTCACATATTTCTCAATAAAGACCGAACCATCCCCAAATGCCGATGTGGCCTCACTGATTGCCCGGTTCATTTGTGATTCCAAATCTTTTTCTTGCTCAACAACTCGCATACCCTTACCACCACCACCTGCAGAGGCCTTTATCAAAATTGGAAAGCCAATTTCCTTGGCAATTACTTTTGCTTTTTTTATATCGGTAATGGCTTCATCAACACCAGGAACCATGGGAATATTATAATTCTTGACAGCATCCTTAGCTGCCAGTTTGCTACCCATTACTCTTATGGCTTTTGATTTTGGCCCTATGAAAATAATGTTGTTCTTTTCAACCTCTTCGGCAAAATCGGCATTTTCACTTAAGAATCCATAACCAGGGTGAATACCATCAACATTTAAACTTTTGGCGACTTCAATAATTTTTGAACCTAAAAGATAGGACTGGTTTGAAGGGGCCTCACCAATACAAACTGCTTCATCTGCAAATTTTACATGGGGTGCATTTCTATCAACAGTAGAATAAACTGCGACGGTTTTGATTCCCATTTTTTGGGCAGTTTTCATAACGCGTATCGCTATTTCTCCCCTATTGGCTATTAATATTTTTTTCATCTGTTTTTTTTATTTTTTTATATCTGTCAGATGTAATTCGCCATTGTTCTACATGACAAGTTTGAAGAATCGTTTGGCTCATTTCATGGGTGTATTATTCAAATTCAATCAATAAGTGTTTTTTTTCCACAGCATCACCATGGTTTACCGATATTGATTTAATGATGCCATCTCTTGGTGAGAAGATGACATTTTCCATTTTCATCGCCTCCAATATCAAAAGTGGATCTTCTTTTTTCACTGCTTGCCCCACCTTAACATTAATTTCTAAAATGAGCCCTGGCATTGGGGCATGGATTGAACCAATATTTTTGGTTGATCCCAAAGAAAATCCCATTTCCTTAATCAAAAGGTCCAAGCCATCTGATATATCGACGTCATAGGTACTGTTATTGACCTTTACAGTATAATTCTTCCGATTAAAGTTTGAGCCAATGACCTCGGCCAAAAAAGGTTTGTTGTCTTGCAAGATATGATACGTTTTTGTTGAAGTTGGCAATGCATCCATACTTGCAACGTCATCATTGGTGATGTTAAACGATAAGCTATCGTTAACGGTAACCTTAAAACTTTTGTTCATATTTTGTACAATTTTGAATTATTCAATATAGTTCTGCAATGATAGCATTCACTGCATTAATATTAATTCTTGCAGATGTTTTTGGCATGTTTCTCATATACCGGTAAACATCACTTTTATTAGTATTAAACCTAACAAGGTTAAAAATAAAAAGTGCTACTAAAATTATGGAATTATTTCCTTCTAGAATTACATTTTTATCTTTAAATCAGTATTATAAATAACGCATCCAAAATCCTTTTAAATACCAAACACGATTATGGTGCTTATGGCAATATGACTACATTTGTTATGACCATAAATAAAGGATTTATTGTTTGGATTTTTATAAGTTTATTATGGGTTGTAACAGAATGGTTTTAATTCTTAGAGCGATAATTAGGTGTTAATCAGCAATTAATGAAAAACTACAAACCAAAAGGCAGATTATCGGCAAAAGAATATATTGATGGTATCCTAAGTGGAGACCGGGTTATTCTTTCACGAGGAATCACAATTGT
>RCMY010005031.1_pt1 | contig 11596 bp, 9 predicted proteins | sample 2041341 | NCBI WGS metagenome assembly RCMY01 (sample SAMN09708234, study PRJNA481090) | Marine sediment metagenome, whole genome shotgun sequencing project.
ACCGGGCGCGGGATTGCATCCTAAATATTATGATGCTGTTTTGGGTAAAATAGCAAGGGTTAATTTGGAAAAGGGGACACCTTTAAGCTTTGATTATATTGAATAATCCCCGATAATAAGATTGTTTTGGAATAAGTCCAAATTTGGAAAAAAAACAGAATAACTTAGAAAACTTTTAAAGTCTATAAAATTAATACTATGAATACTTATGATAAATTAAATTTTTCTATGTTTAAAATATAATGTCCTTAGCTCAAAAGACCTTATCTGGCTTTATTTGGACTTTAACTTCTAGGCTAGGCACAAGATTTTCGATATTTGTAGTTAGTATTGTTTTAGCAAGATTGCTGACACCAGCTGATTTTGGTTTAATAGCAATGCTTTCCGTATTTTTTGCTATCTCATCAAGTTTGGTAGAGAGTGGTTTTACGCATGCCTTAATTAGAGAAAAAACTATATCCGAAGTTGATAAAAGTACTGTTTTTTTTATTAATTTGATTATGTCCCTGTTGATGTATACCATTTTATGGTTTTCCTCTCCATATATAGCAAATTTTTTTAAGCAACCCGAATTACTGTGGTTAGCAAGGGTAATGGGAATTGATATACTTTTAAAATCGTTGATCATTGTTCAAAGAGCGGTATTCATGCAATCGTTGCGTTTCAAATTATTATCTTCTGTAGATATAGGAGTCTCTATTATTACAGGTATTGCTGCTGTTTTTTTAGCATATTCTGGGCTTGGTGTTTGGTCCTTGGCAATCAAATATTTTCTATCCAGTCTTTTTGTTTCTATTATTTTTTTTATTATCAATCCTTGGTTACCTTCTAGTTTTATCAATAAGGATTCTTTTAATCGCTTATTTGGCTTTGGTTCTAAATTGCTGATAACAGGTCTAATAAATACTTTTTATAATAATATTTATAATTTAACTATAGGAAAATTTTTTTCAGCCGATATTCTTGGTTTTTATAATCGAGCGTCCTTATTAGTTAATCAATCTATTACAACAATTTCAATGGCTTTAGGGCAAGTAACCTATCCCATTTTAAGCAAAACAAAAGACGATGAGATTCGTTTAATAGAGGGCCATAAAAAAATTGTAAATGTGGTAACTTTTATTAATATTCCCATCTCTGTTATTTTAGCTTTTTCTGCAAAACCTTTGGTTTTAGTTCTATTAGGAGAAAAGTGGGCGGAAACCATACCATTTGTGCAATTATTAAGTATTTCAGCTATAGTTACACATTTAATTTCCCTTAACAAAAATTTATTAAGAGTTATTGGAAGAAGTGATTTATATTTAAGGACCTCGGTTATCAGCAAGGTTCTAACAACAATAGCAGTTATTATTGGAATTCAATTTGGTATCTGGGGATTGGTTATTAGTAGTGTTATAGCGATTTACTTGGAAGTTTTAGTTTCGATGTTTTTTACTTCTAAATTTTTTGAATACAAGCTATCACATCAATTTAGAGATTTATTCTCTACCTACCTATTAATGATTCCACTTGTTATTGTTTTAGTAATCACACGTAATTTAGATCTTAATTCCAATTTATTAAATTTGATCGTCATGGTGTTGACGGGAATTATTATTTATGCCGGAACAGCTTATTTATTTAATTCTATAGCCTTAAATCAAATTAAAGAAGTGCTTTTACCCTATTTAAAAAACAGAAAAAAATAAGCCGCGCAATGCATTTCTGAATTTTATTATAATACGTTGGGTAATTTATAGAAAGAATAAAAGTGAATTGAATTTAATAGAAGGTTTCTCTATTATGATAAAGGGCAGATAAATATGCAAACTGATTAATTACAAAAATATTTTTAATAATTTATGAAAAAAATAGTTGTTTTCGGAATTAATTCTGATGGAAAAGAGTTCGTGAGAATGCATAGGGCGGCAAATTTCATGTCATCCAATAAAATAGTTGCAATAATTGACAATGATAGTAGATTCCACAATACATTTTTTGATGGAATCGAAGTTTTTCATCCAGGAAAAATTATGGAACTGGAGTACGATGTTATTGTAGTTTGCCCAATATTTTTTGAAGATATTATTGAGGAATTACTTTCCTATGGCGTAAATAGGGATAAAATTGAGATTTATAAGAATAATTTATATTTTTCAAAGAAAGATAGAGTTATAGGAAATTCTAAAATTGGAAAATATTCCTATTTTAAATCAAGTACCATTATTAATAAGTCTGAAATTGGTAATTTTACACATATTGGTGAAAACTGTATTATTGGCCAGGGATCTCATAGCGTTGACCATGTCACAACATATCCTTTATCGTATCACTTCACAAAAGAGATTAATGATGTAAGCAAAGACGAAACATCTGATAAAAGAAGGCGCTCCGACAAGACTATAATCAAAAATGATGTTTTTATAGGGGAAAGTGTTGTTGTGCAGGGAGGAAGAGTAATTGGGAATGGAGCCGTTATCGCTTCGAGATCGGTTGTTACAAAAGATGTGCCTGACTATGCAGTGGTAGCAGGTATCCCTGCCAAGATAATTCGATATAGATTCCCGGAACCGGTAATTCAAAATTTACTAAAAATTGCATGGTGGAATTGGGATGAAAATAAAATTAAAAAAGAGATTGAGAGTTTTAAATTACCAATAGCAAATTTTGTTGAATTGCATAAAAAATAGTTAGATAATTTGATTCATGTTTATTTGGTAGTTAAATAAAATAGAAATTAATGGAAAAAGTGGATTTGTCTGGTAGAAACTTACAAGAACGAATAAAAAAAATGGATGAACTTTTCATCCTATTTACTCCAATTATGAATAAGGTTCACCAGGTGAATTATTCTAAAAGATTTTGGAGAATTTTGCTTCAGGGCTATATTTCTACTGCATTAAGCAGATATTATGATTTTGACAATAAAAAAGTCACTTTTGATGTAATTTTGCCCACAGGAGCAAAAAAAGTTAGTTTCAAAAGGAAATTACATTCGTATGTAAGGTATTTTTTTATGGTATTTAAAACGAGGAATAATAAGGATAAAATTAATAATATTCTACAACATGAGAATAATATTTGCATATCAACGCTATTCGGTAAAACTCTTCCAAAAGGTGTTAAAGAAATCTTACCCGATTATTACTATTTTCCAATAATTCAAAAAAGAAATCGAAAAAAAAGAAAATTATTAAAAATTGCTTCAAAAAAGTATAGCGATGTGTATTTACAGAACATTATATTGTCTGTACCCAAAATATTTATTGAGGATTTTGAAAAATTAATGAAAGAAGTTGCTTTATTCGACGAAAGAAATAAAATATTTCATATTACAATATTCTCCAATACATATAGCAGGTACATTGTTGCTAAATATGTTGAAAACGGGGCAAAGCTATTCGGATATCAACATGGGTCAAATTATGGAGAGACAAGATTTCACCCTGCTTACCACTTTGAGAATAGCATTTCAGACAAATACCACACATGGGGTTGGAAGATTAACGAAAATGATACTCCATATTTTGCATTTAGGATTAAAAAATTTATTGATACCTATAAAAGTACTACAGTCGATATTAAATATGACTGTTTAATTGTTTTCGGAAGATTTTTAGATTGGAATAAGGATAAATACCTTGAAAAGGGATCGTTCTTCGCAAAGAATATATCTAGAACAAAATATCCAAATATTCTTGCTAGACCAAGAAAAGAAAATAGTAAATCGGATGCGACCGTTGATTTAATGTTTTTGAAAGAACATGATTTTGTATTAGATCAAGGAATTAGAAATGAAGCCCCTTTAGTTATTAAACAATCTAAAATTGTCATTTTACTTCACTATCCTTCCACCTTTGCGTTTGAATGTATGTCAGTAAATCATCCTGTATTATGCATTATTGAAACAAATGAAATTTCTGATATGGCTTTACCATATTATAATACTATGTATGAACTAAACATATTTCATAAAGATATTCAGTCTGTAGTTAATTTTTTGAACGGTAATGATATTAATAAGTGGTGGGAAAAAGTTATCGATGACCAACGATTTCTAGATTTTAAAAATAATTTTTTGAAAAATAAGATCTAAATTTTAGTTTTATAACATTTTAGTAATCAACTCAATCAATATAAAGTATATGCTCAATTTAGTTGGTTATAAAAAAATATGAATTGGATATCTATTTATCAGCTTAGAAAGAAGTTTTTGTATTTTGCAATATTTTTTATTCCACTTAGTGGTTTAAGAAGTTTTGTTCCCTATTTTAGTTACACGTTAATTTTCATTTCACTTTATATAGGATTGACTATTATTAGTTTGAAAAGAGAGAGTCAGATGCATAAAATCAGTTATGCTTTTATTGCATTGATCATGTTATATATCCTTATTCTAATTTCTTCCATCGTTAATTTTGAGCCGAATACTGTTACGGCCTTTTCAAACATCAGACAATTATTCTTTTACATATTTATTTTTTATTTCCTGTCACATGCCTTTTCGTCAGGGTTATTAACAGTAAAATCAGTTTTAATATATTATTTATTGGGAGCTTTATTTCTACTGGCTTTATTTTTTTTAGGGTTTGATCGTTCCATAGATGTAGAGAGTGGAAGATTGACATTATTAGGAGTTAACTCAAATAAAACTTCAATTTTTATGTCTATAGCAGTATTGTTCTGTCTAAATATTCTTCAATATTATAGATTCTCTGCTACGAAACGGTTCTTAATTTATTCAATAATATCTGGGTTTATTTACGTGATGGTTTTAACTGGTTCCAGAGGAGGAGTCATTGGACTTGCCCTAGCAGTCCTCGTTTACTATTATTATAAAGAACAAGGGCTTAGAAAAAGATTTAAAAGTATTTCTTTCGGCCTTTTCATGATTGTTGCTTTAGCTTTATTGGTTTTATCAAATGATATACTTTATAGCCGTTTTTTTCTTATAGATAACTCTAGTATTTTAAATGACAGATATTTAATTTGGGATGCAGTACAAACTATCATCTCAGAAAATTTGATATTTGGAATTGGAGTTTTCAAGTATGAAATAGAAATTACTAGATTATTGGGAGAGTACAGGGCTACACATAATGAGTATCTGACTATTATAGTTTATGCTGGGGTACTTGGATTGTTATTCTTTATTTTCTTTCTATTTCAAGTTTTAAAATCGGCACTTAAATCTGCAAAAAAACAAAAAAACTCACTATTTATTAGTTTGTTTGTATTACTTCTATTTTCCCTTTTTAAAGGAGGAGGGCTATTGCTTTCAATTCTGATATGGTTTTTATTTGTTTTTATACTTTATTCGAATGAAATTTTAACCCATGAAAGTAGTCTTGAAGAAGGATAAATAGATTAGGGAGGACACAATTAGAATTATTGTTTAAAATATTTGTGGATAGGAGTTTTGCAATTAACAGAACGATTTATGATAACAGATATAATATAACAAAATAGCAAAATTATTCGAATATTAGTTCCAATCAGGAGTTGAATAAGAGCGACTAATTAATAAACTTTTTTGATATTACCATGAAATTTAAAATTAAATTATGAATATTCTATTTATCACTTCATCAAATATTGTTCAAAACAGGGGAGGAGTTGGACGAGTGACAGAGACTCTTTCTAAAGAGTTTCTAAAATTAGGTCTAGAAGTCACTTATTTATCACTTTCAAAAGGAGAAGATATAATTGATGAAGTTATAAATCGGTATCATTTACCTAATGGGAAGAACTATATTGACTTTAAAAACATCACTTACTTTAAAGAACTTATTATAACTAAAAAAATTAATATTATTATAAACCAATTAGGGTTTTCAGTACCAGAATTAAAATTTATAAAAGCTAACTGTCCTTCCACTACAAAACTTTTAACCGTACATCATAATTGTTTAAAATGTTTAAATGATCAATATCATAATATATACCAAAAAACATTAAAATTAAAAGGAATATATAATATATTTAATAATAAGTTAGGCTGGTATATTCTTAAGAAAATTCATAAGTACAGATTAGGAAGAGATATTAGAGAAAGTATAAAATTATCAGACAAAATAGTTTTATTATCTAAAAAATTTATACCAGAAGTTAGTTTTTATTTATCAAATTTTGATAAAAATAAAGTGGTTGGAATATCAAATCCAAACCCTTTTAAAAAAGTAAATGTAAAAATAGAGAATAAAGAAAAAAGAATTGTTTTTGTAGGTCGACTTAGTATTGTCCAAAAAAGAATTGAAAGATTAATTGAAATATGGGAAGATGTAAGCCTATCTTATCATGATTGGTATTTTGATATAATTGGAGATGGTGGGGATAGAGAGTTAATTGAGAATATGGCTCGTGAAAAGGGTTTAAATCGGATTAATTTTCATGGATTTAGGGACCCAAAGCCATTTTTAGAAAAGGCTAAAATATTGATAATGACATCTGATTTTGAAGGGTTTGGCATGGTGTTGGTAGAGGCTCAAACTTATGGAGTGGTACCAATAGCTTTTAATTGTTTTAGCGCCATAGATGACATTATTTTAACTAATGAGACAGGTATCATTATTGATGATTTTAAAATTGATATATATATTGAAAAGATAAAAGAATTAATTCAGAATGAAAAATTATTAGATAACATGGCTCATAATTCTATAAAAAGCGTAGGTAAGTTTGAATCTTCTAATGTAGCTAATAAATGGATGGAACTTTTTCATAGTTTATGAATTAAAGTAATAGATTTGAAAGAATCCATTATATCATTTTTTTATAATTTGGGCATTTGCTACATTTATTTATGCTTTAAAATAATAATTATTATTAATAGTATTTTTATGCGAATTTAGTGTTTATTTCATTCGGTTGATATATTAGACTTTAACAATCTAGCTATTTTTATTGTAACTATGAAAGTTGGTTTTTATAGCATAGATTCATTATTACTAATAAATAATATTTTAACAATATTTTTACTTAGTTATATTAGTTTGTCAGAATTAATAGGGCAATAAATTAATTAGTATGATTAAAAGAATAAAACAAAACCTTTCTAACATACCGGGCTGGAGAACTAATCGAAAAATTGTTATTTTTGAAAGTGATGATTGGGGTAGTATTCGAACAAAATCTGCTGAAAGTTTAGAAATTTTAAGAAAAAATAAACTTAAAGTAGATAAGTGCCATTATATGCAAAATGATAGTTTGGCAAGTGAAACTGATTTGCATAAATTATTTGAGATTCTTTTGAAATTTAAAGACCAGAAAGGAAATCACCCTGTAGTCACTGCCAATTGCCTTATGGCTAATCCTGATTTTGAGAAAATAAAGGATAGTAATTTTCAGAAGTATCAATATGAATCTTTTAAAGAAACACTTTCAAGATATCCCGATCATAAAAACTCTTTTAATTTGTGGAAAAAGGGGATGGAACATAAAATATTTCATCCGCAGTTCCATGGAAGGGAACATTTAAATATTGAAAGATGGATGGTCGATTTGCAAAATAACAATGAAGAAACGTTGCTTGGTTTTCATAACGGAATGTTTGGTATTAGTGGTCATATTACAAAAGTAAAGAGGGGAAGTTATTTGGCAGCATTCGATGGAAATTCTAGCAAGATAGTAGATGATCAGATAGCAATTGTGAAAGAGGGTTTAACCCTTTTTAAACAAGAATTTGGTTATCATTCAAAATCTATGATCGCACCGAATTATGTATGGAATGACCAGATTGAAAAGGTTGCAAGTGATTTGGGAGTTAAATATATTCAGGGCACAAATACGCAACGAATTTCAAAGAATTATGGAGAGAAAACCAATGTAAAGAGACATTATCTCGGACAAAAGAACAAGTTTAATCAACAATACTTGATTAGAAATTGTTTTTTTGAACCATCGGAAAACCGAAATAAAAATTGGGTGGATAGCTGTTTAAAAGATATGGAAATTAGTTTTCGTTGGAAAAAACCTGCAATTATTTCAACACATCGTGTTAATTTTATAGGTTTTATTAATCCTAAAAATAGAGATTTAAACCTTCCTTTATTAGAACAAATATTAACTGAAATATTAAAGAAATGGCCAGATGTAGAGTTTATGACTTCCGATCAATTGGGAGATTTAATTGCGAAAAATGGAAAATAGAGAAGTAAATATATTTGTTTCAGGAGATTTTTGCCCAGTGGAGAGAATAAGCGAATCTTCTTACTTAGATATATCATCAATTTTTGGTGAGTTGGAAAAGACAATCGGTAATTCTGATTTGGCAATCACGAATTTAGAATGTCCTTTAACGAATAGTGAAACTGAAATAAACAAAACAGGTCCACCTTTAAAGGCAAGTCCAGACCAAATTAAAACCTTAAAGGAGGTTGGGTTCAATCTGGTAACTTTAGCGAATAATCATATTATGGATTATGGACAAGAGGGGTTGAAAGATACTTTAGAAGTATTGCGTACAAGTAATATTGGTTATGTTGGAGCAGATATTGATGGTTTAAAGGCGTCCAATATTTTTTATTTTGAAAAGTCCGGAACTAAAATAGCAATTTTGAATTTTGCTGAAAATGAATGGTCAACAACAAAGGACGAGTCTCCAGGTGCAAACCCTGTCAACCCTATTCAAAGTTTTTATTCCATCCAAGAAGCAAAGAAAAGTGCAAATGCAGTTATTGTTATCAATCATGGCGGAAATGAACTTTATAATCTTCCAAGCCCAAATTTAAAAGAGCTGTTGCATTTTTATGCAGATGCAGGAGCCGATTGTGTCATTAATCATCACCCCCATTTTATTAGTGGCTATGAAATTTATAAAGAAACCCCAATTTTTTATTCATTGGGAAATTTCATTTTTGATAATCCAAATTATAGAAATTCAGAGTGGAATGTAGGTTTGGCATTGCAACTAATTTGGAAGCAAGATCGATTTGATTTTGAATTGTTTACTTTTAATCAATGTGATGAGAAGGTTGGAATAACGGTGCACAATAATGAAACGAAACAATTAACACTTGAAAAGATAGAATCTTTAAATAAAATTATAGTTGACGATAAAAAGCTTGAGGAACACTACGAAATATATATTCAGAAAAAGAAAAGAATGTATCTATCTTATTTAGAACCCCATAAAAATAAATATTTATTGGCTTTGCAAAATAGAAATATTTTCCCAAGATTTTGGAGTAAAAGAAAAAGATTGCTACTACTAAATTTAATTCGATGTGAATCACATCGTGAAGCTTTAATTCATACTCTAGAGAATGAAACTAGCCATACACAATAGTACAAAAGGTTTTCATTCTAGATGGGTAACTTTTTGTAAAAATAATAATATTGCCTATAAAATTGTTAATTGTTACGCTAATGATATCATTGCGCAACTAAAAGATTGTGATGCGTTGCTTTGGCATCATAGTCATTCAAGACCAGATGATATTTTATTCGCAAAACAATTGCTTTTTTCTTTAGAGCAGTCGGGCTTTCCTGTTTTCCCCAATTTTAATACCACTTGGCACTTTGATGATAAGGTAGCGCAAAAGTATTTATTAGAGGCTATTGATGCACCGTTGGTTCCTTCTTATGTTTTTTATTCTAAGGAGTTAGCTTTGGATTGGGCAAACAAAACCACTTTTCCTAAAGTTTTTAAATTAAGAGGAGGTTCCGGTTCTGCTAATGTGAAATTGGTACATAGTAAATCGCAAGTCATTCAATTGATAACCAAAGCTTTTGGTAAAGGGTTTAGGCAATATGAACCTTTAACCAATTTAAAAGAAAGATGGCGAAAATACAGAAATGGATTAACAAACCTAAATGATGTATTAAAAGGGGTTTTACGTTTTTATAAAGAACCTGAGTTTTCAAAAACAATTGGCTTTGAAAGAGGGTACATTTACTTTCAGGATTTTATACCCAACAATGATTTCGATATTCGTGTAATTGTAATAGCTAATAAAGCGTATGCATTAAAAAGAATGGTCAGAAAAGGAGATTTCAAAGCATCAGGTAGCGGCGAAATGAAATTTGCAAAAGAAGAATTTGATGAAAGATGCATAAAAATAGCCTTGGATACCAACAAAAAGTTACAGGCACAGTGTTTAGCATATGATTTTGTTTTTAATGAAAATGGCGCTCCCTTGATTGTAGAAATTAGTTTTGGTTTTGCGGTGGAAGCATACGATTCTTGTCCTGGCTACTGGGATGAAAATTTAAATTGGCATGAAGGAAAGTTTGTCCCTCAAAATTGGATGGTTGAAGATTTGATCTTATCGATTAAAAAAAAGAATGAATAAAATACTAATTGTAATTCATTCATTAAAAGTTGGAGGCATGGAAAGAGTTGCCACTGAATTAGCCAATAGCTTTGGAGCCCAAAACAACCTGGAAGTTCATATCATTTTATATGGAATTAAACGTGATATTTTTTATAGCCTGAATCAAAATATTGTTGTTCATAAACCGAACTTTAAATTTGATAATCATAATCGAACAGTTTCAACTATAAAAACGTTAATTTTTCTAAGAAAAAAAATAAAAAGTCTACAACCAGATACGGTTTTAAGTTTTGGTGAATATTGGAATAATTTAGTTTTATTAGCAACATTGGGGATGAAAGTCCCTGTTTACATTGCAGACCGTAGTACACCAATGAAAAACTTGGGGAAAGTGCAAAATAGCTTACGTCAGTATTTATATCCGAAAGCAGAAGGATTGATAGTACAAACAGAGAAGGCAAAAGACATCTATAAAAAAAGTTTTAAAAATTTACAAATTGAGGCCATTGGAAATCCGATTTCGCAAATGGATAGTCAAAATAATATCGTAAGAGAGAACATAATATTAACCGTAGGAAGGTTGATTGAAACGAAACATCAAGATAACTTAATTCATATTTTTTCAAAATTAAAAGCATTGGATTGGAAATTGGTTATTGTAGGGGCAAATGCTAAAAAACAAAATACGAAAGAAAAATTAGAGAAATTAATTAAAAATTTAAAGTTAGAAGATCGAGTTATTTTGGTTGGAAACCAAAAAGATGTAACAGCCTTTTATTTAGAAAGTAAAATATTTGCCTTTACCTCAAGTTCCGAAGGTTTTCCGAACGTAATAGGAGAAGCAATGTCTGCTGGCTTGCCTGTTGTAGCTTATGATTGTATGGCAGGTCCTTCCGAAATTATATCCGATGGAGATGATGGTTTTCTTGTACCAGTATTTGATGATGTCTTTTTTCAACAGAAATTGAAATTTTTGATGAAGAATGAAGACACAAGAAAGATAATGGGATTAAAAGCTGCCAGGAATATAAAAAAATATAATTCTAATGTTATTGCCGAGAAATTTTTAAAAGTTATTCTACCTTGAAAATCCTAATCAATACAGCTTCCTCTTTTAAAGGGGGAGGAATACAGGTGGCCAAATCGTATCTAGAAGAGTTTAAAAAGTTTCCGGAACATAACTATTATGTTGTCTTATCTCCCAATGTAGAAAAAGCGTTGAATATTCAAGATTTTCCTAAGAACTTTCAGTTTTATAGCGCGCCTTTTCGACCGGCTACTAAAATCTTTAGCTTTCAATCGGCTAATTTTTTTTTAAAGGATATAGAAAAAAAATGGAA
>RCMY010004792.1_pt1 | contig 11595 bp, 6 predicted proteins | sample 2041341 | NCBI WGS metagenome assembly RCMY01 (sample SAMN09708234, study PRJNA481090) | Marine sediment metagenome, whole genome shotgun sequencing project.
TATATTTTCATTCGGAAATAAAGAGGCTAAAACCATTATTGAACAGGTGCGGGTTGATGGAGAGTTGCCGAAAAATGCAGAAAAGTGGCGATTAGTTCTTGGTTATGTGAATTATCAAGATGATATGCGAAAATTCATTATTAAATGGAATCATGCGGGTCAGGAGCTTGGCTTTCCCGGGCTTGAATACTTCTACGGTAGTTCATTTAAAGATGTACAGTTTATACATCAATTAATCTCAAATGCCGAAAAGGTGGCAGAAATATGGGGGGTTATCAGCAAAGAAATTATTGAACTATTTCCGCATGGAATAGATATCTCTAAAATTGCACAAAGTAGGTCTGAAATTGACAAAGCGGTTCGTGCAATTGAACTGAACACCTCTCGAATAAGTCTTGGTGCCCAACGCATCAAATTACAAGACTTAATGGAAAAACTAAAGCGATCAGACGGTGATATAGCAAACAATATTAGAATATTTGTGGAGAATATCATAGGAAATTCTGAATACTCATCAGACAAAATTATTCAGCGATGGCAAGGATTAGTTTCTGAATTACACAGAATAAATGAGTTGTCGAGTTATTTGCAAGATATTGAAAATGTCTCAGATAAGGTATCTGCGTCAGGCGCACCTATTTGGGGAAATAGACTTAAATCAGAGCCACAACTTGGAGTCGAGGACAACCTAACTCCAGTTGATTGGTTTGAAACATGGAAGTGGAATCAGCGCAAACAATATTTGCATGAAATTGATGGGCGTGACCAACTTAAGGTACTTTCAGTAAAAAGATCAACTCTTGACAAGGATCTAAAGAGAACATTCTCTAAACTTGTGCGCTTAAAAACAAATATTGGTTTGCATATGAATATGACCGAACGTGTCCAAGGTGCTTTGATGCGTTTCGTATCGTCTGTTGCTAAGATTGGTAAAGGTACTGGGAAGAGAGCACCAAGGCATCGAAGAGATGCTTATCGTGCAATGCAAGATTGTTATGGCGGTGTACCATGCTGGATTATGCCTACTTGGCGTGTGAGTGAAAGCCTTCCATCAGATTTTGGCTCCTTTGACTTGGTAATTATTGATGAAGCATCACAATCTGATATTACCGCATTGCCTGCAATATTGAGAGCAAAGAAATTGTTAATTGTAGGCGATGATAAGCAAGTAAGCCCAACCGCCGCTTTTCTAGCTGAGGAAAAAATATTACAACTTAAACATAATTTTCTTAGGGAACAGCCATTTGCTGAGCTACTTCTGCCTGGTATTTCGATATATGATCTTGCTAATGCTATATTTCCGGGTCAGCGCATTATGTTGACCGAGCATTTTCGATGTGTAGAACCCATTATTCGGTTCAGTATGCAATTCTACAATGAACCGTTAATACCATTAAGAATACCGAAATCATCCGAGAAATTAACGCCGCCATTGATTGATGTTTATGTTAAAGGCGGTTGTCGTGATGAGAGAAGTAAAATTAATGAATTAGAAGCTGAAGCTATTGTAGCTGAGATAAAAGTTCTGGTGTCTGACCCAAATTACAAAGGTCGTAGCATTGGTATTGTGTCGCTGATAGGAGCACAGCAGGCTAAATATATTCAAGACCAATTACTTTTTGAGTTGGGTGAAGATGTATTTCAAGAATATCGAATCGCTTGTGGAGATGCTGCAACTTTCCAAGGAAAAGAACGAGATATTATGTTCTTATCTATGGTTGTTGGTGCTAATCAAGGTGCCGTAATGACTAAGAGAGATGCCGAGCAAAGAATGAATGTGGCCTTATCCAGAGCAAGAGATAGAATGTATCTTTATAGAAGCATTCAAGAGCCAGACCTTAGCAATGAGTCAGACTTGCGTTTAAAAATACTTCGTCATTTTTTATCACCTATGCCCCAGGTCGAACGCATTGATATTCCAATTGATTTATGTGATTCGGATTTTGAGAGAGATGTATATAAACGTCTTATCAAGAAGGGATATAATGTTATACCTCAGGTGAAAGTGGGGGCATTTTCAATTGATTTAGTTGTTGAAGGTGGGGATGACAAAAGGTTGGCAATAGAATTAGATGGTGATAAATACCATTTGCCTGAAAAATGGATGGATGATTGGAAACGACAGCGCACCATGGAAAGAGTCGGTTGGCATTTTTGGCGATGTTGGGGGTCAAGCTACACAATAGATCCTGAAGGATGTATTGATGATTTGATAGGTGTACTGAATAGCATGCAAATTCTTCCAAGTGAAGGTAGCAGCAGTGCGAATATTTATACTGAACAACGAGTATATGAAAAAGAACTAGATTTTCAGTTCATGGCAAATTGAAAAAAATCATTCTATTACTCAGCATAACGATCTTTGGTTGGGTTGGCTGGTGGTTGGGAACATATATAGGTATTATGACTGCCTACCTGATTAGTTGCGTCGGTAGCTTGCTGGTACTCTTTTTTAGTTTCATAGTTAGTTATCTTTCCATAAGTTTCAATGAAACTTACTGAGTCATTTTTTTTAACAGGGAGAGGTAGAAATTCGATTATAGCATTTGATTCTGCTTGGCCCGTTCTAGAAATTCCTTTTCTGCCAAATTTATTAAATTGAAACAATTTTAATTTTTCATCATCAGTTTCAAAAGTACCTTTTTCAATAAATAAAAGTACCTGAATAATTCTTTTCCACGTTGGTTGCAGTTCTGATTCAAAAAACTTCTTATAAAACTCATATTGAAAACAGCAATTATCGACCAATTCCTCTCTAGAGAAGGAATTATTCATATACTTTTCAATCTTTTCCCTCCCAAAATCACATGCTTCTTCCATTCCAATTAGCCAATAATCACTATCCCATTCGCCGTATCCATAGAAATTATTCAGGTAATTATCTATCAATTTGTCACTTATTTTAATCATTTTCTTTGCACAACGTGGACATAACCGGCGCGGGTTTCTGCGTCCGTGTTGATGGATTGGTTATGAGATTATTTTTTATTATTCTTTTCTTCTTTTATTGGTGGCTGTATTCCTGCAAACTCAAAAAGTGGGCAAGATGAAGATGTGGATTGCTTGGGATGATCTGTCTTTAATTCACTAGAGTCTAACTCTTCAGAGTTACTGGAATTGACTGGAAGAATTCTTTCATTAAATAGTAAGAAATTTGGTATTTCTAAAGGTGCAACACTTTCCAATCTATTTCCAAGCTCAATATCCTCTCTAAGGCCCATTAGTAATCGCCCCAGCACATTCTTACCAACCAGCACTTTACTAGTCTGTGATTTCGCACCCCAAAAATCGTCCTTCCTTGAATCTTCGACGATTGGTTGCTTTCCTGTTGAAAGTAAGAGCTGACTAAATTTTTCCCAATGTTGGATAAGCTTCATTTGAAGACACCAACGCATAATTTTTATACGAACATCAAGCCAATCGGGACGTGAATCATTACGGTAGAGTTTGCTCTTCATCTTGGCTGTCATTGGGCTACGTTGCTCAATAATTATTTTCTGGACCTCGGGTCTATGAGGAAATCTACATGCCTGATACAATGCTTCAGATGTTAGAAATTCAATACTGTTCACAATAAGTGGATAGCCTGGAGCCATGTTAGACAGACCACCGAACTGCTCCGCTGTTTTTCTAAACGTAGCAGATTGGTTTCTTTCATATGCTCGAGTCTCTATTTCATTACTCATACTAGAACAACTTACTAAATATATTTGAAACATCTGAGTACCCTTTACGAGGTAATAAAGGGTACCAGTGCAGGGCGCCCGAAGTTGCCTCAGGATCTCCCCACCACATCGCAAGTGGACAATTATTCGGACAATTCCGGTAGGTGACGATCATCGAGCCGAAACCGATGCCGAATGGGCTGAATCCGAGAGGGCGCATCGATTGCTTCGGGCTCTCGCTCATCGCCCGGATCTTAGCCCCCGCAATGAGGAACTCGCTCTCCAAGACTTGGCGACCCGCCTCAGAGGAGAATGGTTTGATATTTGCTGCGTTAGGCTGTCGAGGTTCGAAGGGGAACTTCGTCGGTAGAGCCATATAGTCTTGAATCTCAGCCACGTTTGGAACCTCCGTGGGCCAAAGTACTCCTGAGCTGTTCTTGTACCACTTGCGGTTCTCAATCTCTAAGGCGCGCCAATACTTGACGGCGATTTCCTTCCCCGACTGCTCGATTGCGCTTTTAAGCCTTTTATTGACTAGGTACGACCCTCCTGAGTGAAGTGCAGCGACGATGACATGAACCGTAGCCGACTGCGGCGCGTCACTGACGATCCACGGCTCAAGGTCATTGCCTACGCGGTTGCCGCTGAACATCACGTCATCGAGGTAGATAAAGTCACCTCCGTTCTCTACGCAGTCGTCCAGGTCGAGGCCACATTCATCTTCGAGGCACTTCGAGAAGAGCCTCAGCATCTCCTTCTGGCTCTGGCCATTCTGTTGGATGCTCAAGAAGTTCGTGGACGACCAGTATGCGGCAGGGGCGGCACCAGCCAGCTTTACGTTGGTCACGAGGGCGCGAAGAAAACCCTTCACGCTCTCTTGGGTGAAGAAGGTCTGCTTGATGACATGCTCAAACTCGCGCAGAAACGGCAACTGCTGGGCGGGCGTGAACTGATGAAGCCAACGGTCGACGTGCTCCGGAGTCGGCTCTGGGAGGTCCCCTTCTCGATAGTTCTTAATCTCATGCGCGATGGAAACGAGTAGGTCATCACGTTCGCTCATCTGATAGTCTCCTGTCAATTGATGAATAACAAAGCATCATTGTGTTTATACTGAAGGTCGGCTAAATGATTGACGACTCATATGTACGGAACTGGCATACGCCTAACAAGTTATTAGCTAGTTTTCCTGCTATCTCCACAATTGTAGGGTCCCATTTCTTGGTGTCACCGCAATACTAAAACGATTATTAACATCAATTCAGCAAGTTAAGCATCCTTCCTTCGTGATATCATTTATTTTTGACTGGTTAACAAGACGCTTGATAACCTAACATGAGCCCAATTCTCGTATAATTTATGAACCAAGATCCAGCCGTTTGTTTTTATGGGCATTGTTAAAATCGTTAACAAGTTGCGTTCAGCTTTACCTGATTTCGAGAGGTCATGATATTTCCAATCAATCTTTCCAGGTCCATAGGTGATCTGTTGACTTTCAGAATTGAAGATCCAATCTTTGGACAAGCAGCAGTAATATCTACGTTGGGAATATGAGAACTAGACTTCTCATGTTCCGATCCGCATCTCAACTTCTTCAACAAATGGTGAGCAGTTATGAGCTGAATATATGAGATGTAATTCATGAACAGCCCGAGTAAAGCCTACATAGAATAAACGACGAGCCTCTACAAGATCTCTCCCACGTGATCCTGTACGAGGAATGCGGCCATCTTCCATGGCGAACATTATAACTATCAAGAATTCTCGACCTTTAGAGCTGTGGAGAGTTGAAAGGTTAATACAGTCTCGTCCCTCTCCTTGTCCTGCAAAATGTGCCAGTAACATACCTTCATTATCACCACCAGGACCGACTCTATCACAAAATTGACTTAGGATCTCACCTTCATCGTTAATAGAACGACATTTCCGGATCATCGCATTAATGAGATCAGTTCTCAGTGACGTCAACCACGAATCGAGTAAGAGATTATTCTGGCGACGCTCCCATAGAACAGTTAGAAGAGAACGTTGAAATGCAAGCACTTCTTCAGAGGTTGAGAGTGCTTCAGAAAATAGTCTCCGCCCTTCACTCATTATACGAGAAAATCGAGTAGTTCCTGTTTGCCATCCACCACAACACCATTGTGCACATAATTCCAACCAGCGCATTATCCGGCTGGCACGAGGATATATAGAATTTGTATCAGTTCGGATTATTGACATCCCATGTCGTTGAGCTGCAGTTGCAACAGCGTCCCCTATCCAAGCGGCAGGGTAAAGAACCGCTATATCCCCTAAGCGAGCATTCGGAATACGCACCATCGCAGCCGGGAGTATTTCGGAAAACAATTCTTCAGCGTGATCGTCATAACCACCTGGACATGGATGAAAAAAGATTGCTCCTTCTGCGGAACCTTCTACTGCTTCATAGTCACGCTCTTCTCCTAATGCATAACTAGATGCAGAGACGATATTCGATCCACATCGATAATTTAACCGCAGTTGGACCGTTTCTACATCTTGTCTAATGGATAATTGCTGCAATAATTCTGGATGTGCACCAGTAAAACCATAGATTGATTGATCAACATCACCAACGGCAAACAGCCTTAAACCCACACCGAAACAAAGCCCCATTACCATCTTGTGAAGGGCTCTACCAAGATCCTGATACTCGTCAACAACGAGTACCGGATACTTGGCTAATATAGCTTTCTGAAGCCATGCATTTTCACGAAGCGCTCTTAAAGCCAATAACGGCATATCGTCAAAGTCTATTCTTCCAAGAGCTCTAAGTTCCTCCTCAAACGCTTCGACTAGGTTAGCGACACTTGGGTTTTGTTCTTGCCATGCTGCACTATTCCGGTCAATAATTGAGCGGCGATAATTACCCATCCTGAAATCCCAGTTTTGGGGATTTTCTGGACCACCAATTGTTCTGACGAAAGCACGCTCTAAAGCAAGCGCTCGCTCTTGGCGTGATGCTACTTTAAAATCATCCGGTAGTCCCAGCCCAGCGGTTTTCGCATAAGGTAGTATTATTTGGGTTAATGAGAAAGAATGCACAGTACCAATAAAAACACGCTTACTCGGTTCTATGCCAAGACTAGCAAGCCTGGTCTCCAGCTCTCTAGCACACTCGTTGTTATAAGTGATACATGCGACGCCTCGAGGCTCTTCAACATCTTCGGCGAGGAATCGAGCTAACTTTACAACCAGCGTTTTAGTTTTACCACTCCCCGGGCCAGCCATAACTACACAATGCCCTTGAGATTCATATGCAGCCCACTGCCCAGTATTCCTGCGTAAATCTTCAGCCGCTTTAAGATATAATTTGCTCTCAGACACGACTTACCACATAACTTATCGCATTTTTGATATAGCCTGGAGGATCAACACCATCCAGGCGGGAAGCTAGGCGTTGAGCAAAGCGACCTTTACCAATTACTTCAAAAAGCTTTAAATATTCTTCAATATCAAGAGTGTCTTCATCTGCAGACCAAGTTTCAATCAGATCAAGCCTTCTGGTACTGAATTTTGTTTCTTTTAGCGTTTCGACGATCTGCTCTTTCAGACCTTCTCTAAATAAATCTACTTCGAGAGTATGACAGTTAGTGAATACTCCGAAAGCCTCACAACGAGCACCAAAGTCGTTGTAATCGTCAATCGCCTCTAACTCGGCTACAAATTCCTTTACCGAATTCCCCGGACGAAGGCCTTCGGTGACTTCAATAATTTTTAATGCTCTTTTGTAACCAAGTGGCTTTTTTCCTTCACTCGGGTCCCAGTCTGTAATGATTGAGAATGGAATGTTCAAACTGATAAGAAATTTCGCATAAGGTTTGAAATTAGTTCCCGCAACTGAGCATACAGTGATCCCCAACTGATCAAAAGGGTATCCCATATTCTCCGCGAAGACCGGTAACAAGAATTTCTCAGCGTCTCCTTCGACAAGAATTATACCTCTAGCAAATAGCATTTCTGCTCTTGTTACGTCTAGATAACGTCCAATGTCCTCAGATTCACTTGCCGTTAACTTAGCTTCGACTGTTGAGTGACCCACTGTACCGCCACTTCCAGTGTCTTGTAGCAAAACGATTGATTGTAGTGGAGCGATACTAGCAATGTGCGGGGAATGAGTCGTTAAAAGAATAGATAAAACTCTGTCATCATCTTCACTTAAAGAGTTCTCAAATAATCTTCTATAAACAGATCTTTGTAAATGTGGATGAAGATGTGCTTCAGGTTCTTCGATGGCTAAAAAGGTATGATCACGCCGATTAGTATCCATCAAACGCTTTAATTCGAGCGCTTTTAGCGTTAAAAAAACAATATTTGCAGAGCCAAGGCTAGCGTCATTTATAGATCGTAGACCATCGTCAATGAGCAACCTAATGTTGCGGTACAATTTTCGCGGGTCTGTCGTAGCAAAACCGAACTTAGGTTTAATATTCTGCTTAGGTCCGCTCATTTCAACAAATAGAGACGTCAAGTTGCCTTCCAAAGACTTAACATCATCAAATTCTGTTAAACGATCTGTAGCTGTTTCAATATCGTCGACAATGCTTTGAAGATCATCTTTGTCTACACCGCTAAAAGCATCTTCGATTAAAGGCCTTAGAGGCGATTTTCGCCACGTTGCCAAATCCCCCTCAGCATCTCGCAATGCAGGTAATAACTCAAATACTATACGTTTCCGAAGATCGTGCCCGAATCGCTTTGCTTCATTTTCACCACCGTAGCATATGAACTCAAAATCATCGTCAGAAGATGGTTCCTTCTCAAGGTCCTGCAGCGGTCGAAATTCATAAGTTAGTCTCACTGTTTCTGGATCTGAATCAAGGCGATAGTCAGTAAGTAAAGCTAACGTATCAAGGTCATCATCAAATTTTTTGATCTCCACGGCAACAATGATCTTTTCATCTGTTAAATCGTCTAGTCCATCCCAGAAATCGGCTTGACCCAACTGCCTTGCACTGTCCGATAAAGTCGGATCAAAAATCAATCGAAGTGCATATAACAAATTACTTTTACCGACACGGTTTTCACCGACAACAACGATGTTTCCCGTAAGCCTGACGTCTAATTCAGAAAAATTTCTGAAGTTTACTACTCTAATACGAGATAAATACATTCAGCGTCACCGTTTAATTTTTTGTTCTTTTAGAACTCATCATCATTCAGGTTAAAGATCTATTCTAAAGTTGTTTGCAGGATCAAAGTGTATAATTTTGGTATATGATTGTATGTATTTAAAGCCAGCTTTCTAAGCGATTGGCAACTGTAAATGTTCAAAAAAAGCTCTATTTCTCTTTTTTGCATCATCTAGCACTTTATCGAAAGATAAGACCTCGAAATAGCATCCAGAATTCTTGTGATAAGAGAAGTAACCTTCATGATCTGGCATCTTAGTGAAGTCTCGACCCTGGAGTATGGATCGTATTTTAGGCGTCAATGAGCAAATGATATACGCGTAAAATGGTACATCTCCAACGGTTATAGTTTTTCCATCTTTGTCTTTAGCTTCTCCAGCTTTTATTTTCTCGACGTACCTAAGCACCTGATCGACCGGATCTTCATCTTTTTGGGGATATTCATTTCGTTCCGGTCTTTTGAACTCAATCACTACTATGGATTGAAACGGACTTTTGGACTCGGTGTAAATTTGAGGAGTATTAAAAATCACGACATCAGGTTCGTCACCACCTGAAATTTTTGCAGCTTTTATCGAGCTCAAAGGCTTATCTGAGGCCAAGTACCAGTGATAGGAAAGTCGTTCATCTAATAACCACAGATTCTGTTTGTTAAACTCGACATCGTCTGATGTTGTCCGCATCGGATAAATCAAATTGTGAACTAGATCTTCCCGAGCATATTTCCCATCGTCTTGCAGTTTCAGTGCATTATCAAATAATTCTAGAATAGTGCGTCTATGAATCACGTATTTAGCGAGCATAGCCTTACCGAGCTCGTTTTCTTCTTCGAGATAATTATCGTATAATTTCTTATACTCTTCATATTCTGTTGGGTCTTCAATCGATAGTGACTTAATTTTACTACCGTTTTCTCGATGTTCAACCTCAATGTCTCGCTGTGTTTTATATAGTTCGAGATCAAGTTGTTCGTCACTTAATAAAGGCGAAATCTTCTCAAGATGTTCCGTGTACCGTTTATTTAAAATATATCGAAATTGCGGAGCTTTATCCTTCACGAATTGTTGAATATGTTCTCTTTTCTCTATCTTCAATTCTTCCAAAAACGGTTCTGCAACCTTGCTTAAAGCCTTTACTATACCAGCATCAATTTCTTTGCGTTTAAGTTCACCATCAAACGGCAAATCATCGTCATCTAAGAATAAAAAATTTGTCCGTTCCGCATTGACATGAGAGTCGAAATAGTCTCCCGAGACGTATGTTCGAAAGACAAAATCCAGACCGTCATCATCAACAAGCTGAACTTTAAGATCTGGAATTGCTGTAGAAGCTTTCCAATCAATTACTTCACGTTGATTCGCGCAGTAAGAGATTGAATGAGTTTTTTTAGTACCAGTTCGATAGCGCAATATGGCTGCACTAAATTTTAAATTTTTCACCTCAAAATCAACATTCTCTACATTTATCTGAAATTCTTGCCGAAAAAGTTCATTTAGACTCAAGCTGTTGCCCGCATTATCATATAAATTGATCTGAGGACAAGAACCACTAATGAAATGTATCAATAAATGGTCGATGACCTTCCGGCCAAGAGTATCTAGCGCTTTGGGGAACCTCTTTTGATAGTCTTCAAGCAAGCCGACCAAACTGACAATAGTTTTGTTGGATTCGCACTCAGAATCATCAACGCTTCCTCCTTCGATCCCTTCAGTCGTCTTTACGAACTCAAAGCTTCGCAGGTACCAGTTGTCTCCATCAGAATATGAGCTCTCAATTTTGGCCTTTTCGAACGCTTTAAGCCATGTAAAGCGACCTATACCTTTGTTACCTTTAGATGCTTTACGAGTCGAATCTGACCAGATGAAAGACTGGAAATTCTGATCGTTAAAACCTACACCGTTATCCTCGATTCGAATATTTTTGATGGGCCCCAAAGCAGCTTCTCCATAACCTGGAACAATGTCTTGTTTCAAATCTCGTTCGATATGGACATCAATACGACCATTTACTGTTTTTCTCTCTTCGATGGATTCAATGGAATTAACGAGACATTCTAATAGTGGAATGTGCGGCTTACTGACAGGAAGATGTAAATTGTCAACTCTACCTATTATATCAACCTGCATTTATTTACCTCCAAAGCTTATTTCCAAATCAGTCCTTCACATTACGGCAGGCTGATATTTCTTAAAATTTTCAGTTTACGCGAATATTTCTTTGTAAGATGGCTCCAAGGTCAAGATATTTTCAATATATCTGACCCCTTGCCTTACACCAATTACAAAAGATGTATCAGGTAGTAGATGACGTGACTGTGTTAACAGTAGTGTAGCATCACCACGGCGTGGCAGTAGGATCCTGTGCGATTACTTGCGGTTATAGTGTTACCACCTACTATTTGTTATTACAATTGGTTATTCAAACGAGTTTCAAAGCCTCTATTATGTGTTCTCCTTTTTCTGCTCCAGCTGCTTGGATCGGCCGTCCAGAGTAGCGTTTCTCCCTGCAGTGCAATCTACCTCTGTAACCCTCCCATGTTTCCTCTCCTAAGTATTGGGCAGCTTCCCACTAAAACCGATTTTCAACATACTTCCAAGCATATATTACTGTAATAGAACGTGCTCAATAATTGTCTAATATCAATAAATTGTGACCTTCTAGCACGCACACTGCAGGCTAGAAGGTTCAAAAAAAGGAGGTTCAAAATGGAAACTACTCTGAGCTCAGAAATAATTACAGAACTAGCCAAAACCATGATCAGTGTGCAGCAGTCTCTTACC
>RCMY010006543.1_pt1 | contig 11595 bp, 16 predicted proteins | sample 2041341 | NCBI WGS metagenome assembly RCMY01 (sample SAMN09708234, study PRJNA481090) | Marine sediment metagenome, whole genome shotgun sequencing project.
AGCAGCAGCGGTGAGTTATCACAAAGCCGGGATTTGCTACCTGGGGGACTGCGCTGGACGGTTTCGGATTTTGCCGCGAAGAAGGAAGTGCTGCTGGCAAAAATGGGCTGGGGCGGGATGCCGGAGCATCTAATTAAAAACGAACTTGAACAAGGAAAACTGGTGGCTCTCAATGTGGAAAGCTATCCCCCGCGCCAATCACACTTATACCAAATTCGTCGACGTGATAGAGATACCGGGATTGTTGCTCGGACCATTTGGGAACAATTGATATCTGAGCAGAGTTGAAGCGGTCGCTCGGCACGATCAATCGCTCGTAGCATTGGGTGGTAGTTCTTTAGATTATGTGGAATTCCAACATACTGCCCGTATTGCTCGTGCTGCGTCTTTGACAAAAAACTAACGGACATGTCTATCCCGTTTTGTTATGCATTGCCCATACCCTTTTCACTTGAATGGGACTGCGCGATCGGGCCGTGTTGCTGTTCGGTTTCGCCGGCGCGTTTCGGCGCTTGGAGCTGGTCGCACTCACCACCGCCGATCTGGTCGACCACGCGGACAAAGGCGTAGAAGTCATCGTTCGCCGGTCAAAAACGGATCAAGCCGGCGCCGGGCAACGGATAGCGCTGGTACGCGAGGTAGAGGCAAGGTATTGCCCGGTGGCCGCACTCGACACCTGGCGTGCGCGCGACGCGGTCACCGACGGTCCCCTCTTCCGCCGTATCAGTCGCGGCGATCACGTCCGTGACACAGCGCTCACGGCGCAAAGTGTCGCCCTGATCGTCAAAAAATACGCGGCGCAGGTGGGGCTAGATCCGTTCCAGTTTGCGGGGCACAGCCTGCGCAGCGGCTTTTTGACCAGTGCGGCGCGAAATCGCGCCAGCCTCTTTAAGATGCAGGAAGTGTCGCGCCACAAGTCGTTGGACGTGCTGCAGGGGTATGTGCGCGTTGCTGAAAAGTTTGACGATCATGCCGGCGAAAGCTTGTTAGGGTCTGAGGGCAGTACCGGGGGGCTGCAAGAGTAGCCAATCGAATAGGGTCTCTGGCCGTTTTACTCGACCAGAGCCCACTGCGGGAAGCCCGCCGCTGCGCGCGTGGTTATTCTGACATTGTCAATGTCTTGTTTTACGAGCCACCCTACAGAGCGTCTCTCAAAGGAATGGGGAAGAAAGTCGAAAAGATTGCTGTTCAAAAGAGAAAAGCAATAGTAGGGTAAAGTAGTATATATTCTTACTTTTTGGAGGGCCTCTTATGCCAATGGTGAAAAAAAGCATCACCGTGACCGACCAACAAGAGCGTTGGATACAGGCGCAAATGGCAACGGGTAACTACGGCACGGACAGCGAACTGATCCGAGAAGCCTTGAGAAAAACAATTGCGCATAAACGAAGTTGATGCGATTCGTGCCAAACTGATCGCGGCTGAACAATCCGTTGAACAACACGGATGGGTTGAAGAAACGCCACAGGAAATGCTCGACGGCTTCAAAGAGAAGGCGCAGCAAGATGGAAAATTATAGGCTTGCCCCGGAAGCTACTGCCGACCTGCAGCGCGTTTGGTTCTATGGTCTTGAGCATTGGGGCTTGGAGGCAGCAGTCACATACTACGCCACGTTATTTGACCATTTCAAGCAGCTTGCAGAGCAACCGCTTTTGTATCCCGCCGTTGATATCCGTGATGGATACAGGCGCAGCGTGTGAGGTTCAGATAGCGTGTATTACCGCATCGACGGGGGTAGTTTTGATTTCAAATTGTTGAGTGTGGTTGCCTCGGTGCCACCAACCATCAGTTTGATTTTATTGGGGTGTGTCGGCCTGGTTGGACGGCGTTACTATTTAGGCACGCACAGCTAAAGTTTTAGCTTTGCTTGACTTTCAAGTAGGTAAAGAATGAATTGGAAATATTTTGGCAAGGTGCACAGCGCGCTGTACCGTATTAGCGGCGGTCGCTTTGGCGCAAAAATGGGCGCCATAGATTGTGTGCTGGTAGAGACTATAGGCCGCAAAAGTGGTCAAAAAAGAATAGTGCCTATCGCCTGTTATCCGTACAAAGACTCGGTAGTTATTTCAGCATCAAATAGTGGTATGGAGCGCCACCCAGCGTGGTACTACAATTTAACAGCTAAATCGGAATGTACCGCGCAGTTGGGTAGAGACCGCTTTCAAGCACAAGTAATAGAATTACCTAAAGCAGAAGCTGACGCGCTACTGCCCGGCATTTTTAAAATAAACCCACACCAGCGCGAATATCGTGAACAGATGCAGCGCGAGATTCCGTTGTTATGGTTGAAGCGAATTTAGTGGCTAGCAGTTTTGAGGCGAAATTGAGGACTTAAAAAGCCCGTTGCGCAAACCAAAATGCAGCGAACACTGCCACAGCGGCAGACCCCGAAAACATTACGCCAAATAAGTAAAAACGTGTTTTTAGGTCCGGCCACCTAGCTGTTGATGCTGGCCTTTATAAATCGAAATTCTCGCACTTATCCGCTTTTTCGTCTCACATTAAGTGATTCTATCCGCGCAGTCTGCTCACTTTATTTGACTTTATCCCAGGGCCCAATGACGCTCATTTCCTTGCAGATCTTTTCTTCCAACTGTTGGCATCGGGCAATTTATTTTGCAGCTCTGGCGGTAATTCTCGTTTTAATTAATATCCAGATACACCCACCGATTTGTCGAGGCCACGCAGTGCATATTCCACTTCGAAATAATCCCGTTCCGTGCAGAGAATAATACCTATAGAGGGATTTTCACCGGGTTCGCGCACATCGTCATCCATCAGATTGAGGTAGAAATTCATCTTGCCCGCATATTCTGGTTTGAATTGGCCCACCTTCAATTCCAACGCGACCAATGCATTCATGCGACCATTGCTGAACAGAAAATCACTAAAATACTCCTTGTTATTGGCGACAATCCGATACTGGTTGCTGTAGCAGCCGATATCTCACGGCGTGCCACCGTTGCGAGCTATTGGCGATCAATCACGCGCAAACATTTGTCGCGATCGGACAAACACAGTCGGCGCTGACCCGACTCGTATGTCTCGACGGTTGCCTTCACGCCTTTCATCGCAGACACCACACCGTTGATATTCAAAATACCTCTATTTGTCTCAACGCGTGTGCGCTTGCGATCATTCCACGGTGTGGCGGTTTCTTCCAGCGTCATCAGCGTGCCTACATCGCTTTCACTGACCCGGTCGCCCGGCAGCGACGAAAACAGGGCATAGAACATGTACCGCAGCGCATTGAAGTACTGGTGATAACAGCGCATCAGGAATACAGCTCGCAGAGCCTGCGTGGAAGAAATTCCCGGTTGTTTTCGGATGTTGTTCCGGGGCAGTAGACCGGAACACTCAATACCGAGGTACATCAGACACCGATTGTGCTGCCAGAGAGTCAGCCAGCATGTCAAAAACTGCTCGAATACGCTTACTGCTCTTGAGTTGCTGATGAGCAACCAGCCAGACTGGAAAAATGATTACTTGAGAATCTGACAATACGCGTTCCACGAGTGGTTCTCTGTCGCCCACAAGTTCCATCATCATTCCCAGGGCAATGCCCTGTTTCGTAATCTCCCACTGCACCAGATGATTTTCAGAAACCACCGAAAAATTGTCTTGCGTCAGTGTCAGGCCAAACTCACGCAAGGTATTGATCATTACATCGCTTCGATCAAATCCCGTGTAATCTGCCTTTTGTAGTTTCTGAACAGTTACTGGGCGGCCAATCTTGTCGAGATACTCCTTGGACCCATAAAGACGTGCAGCCAGATTACAGATCTTCCTGGCGATAAGGTCAGGATGAGTGGGTTGAACATTGCGCAGGGCAATATCCGCCTCACGTCTACCGAGGTTACTGAGTTCGTTGGATACAAGAACTTCAATTGAAATACCCGGATAACGCTCCCGCACCCGCTGAATTATCGGTGGTAAACAGAGAGCGGCGATGGAATCAGTCGCAGTGATGCACACTTGACCATCCAATTGCCGGGATTGTCCACTGGCGGCCATTGATACACGAGTTGCGGCGTCGGACATCTGCCTCACATGGTCAACCAGTTCGAGTCCATCTGGAGTCAAAACGAGCTGTTTGCCAACCCGGTCAAACAGCAAGACATCCAATTCCTTTTCCAGAGCGGCAACTTGACGGCCTACCGTCGGTTGAGCCATACCCAGTGCGCGACCTGCCGCAGATAACGATCCCTCTTCAGCGGTGACCAGAAACGCGCGCGCGTGATTCCAATCAAACTGCTTTGAAGCCCAATCCATGCTTTTTTGCATATACGATGAACGAATTGCGTGTATTGCTTATTCTTTTTAGCATGAATAAACTGGATTAATCAACCGATAATTGGAAGATTATTCCCTTTGGATATGTCGTTTACTATGATCGCGCACGCGTTGACCGGCTCAGTGGCGGTGTGTAGCGGGGCAATGGCTCTTTTTGCCGGCAAGGGGTCTCCACGACACAAAATAGCAGGGCGTATTTTTACAGGCTCCATTCTGACAATGGGGCCAGTTATTGCAGCTGGAGTGTGGTTTGAGCCTGGCAGTATTTCGTCGCTGGGAATTGTTTTCGTAGTCTTCATCGTCTACCTGGTCGTATCGGCCTGGTCTACCATACGTCAGTCAGAACGACCGCCTGGTCCGATAGACATGGCAGCGCCTGTGGTCGCACTGAGTATCTCTATCGCGTGTCTGCTCATCGGATTCGACGCGGTCAGTAACCCGCGCGAAGACATAAACCTGCCTCCCTGGCAGGCATATTTCTTTTTCGCCACGCTTGCATTCATTGCCATGCTGCTCGATGCCAACAACCTCAAACAAGGTGGTGTACGTGGCAGGCACAGAATTGTCAGGCATGTCTGGAGAATGAACTGCGCGCTGTTTTTTGCAACATCGACCCTCTTTACTGGTCCCGGATCCATCGTATTTCCAGAGTTCCTGCGCGGAAATCCGGTCTTGTATATCCCACAATTTCTGGTCGCCTTCCTTACCCTTTTTTGGATATATCGCCTGCTGTTTTCGAAACGGCGATCATATTCAAAACAAATGGCAACAGCCCTTGAATTGAAAGATACCAATAATTCCAATACGCGGAGCGAATTATCATGAAAGTGACTCTGATGCTGACAATGATGCTGACAATGACAGTCCTGCTGACAGGCTGTGGCAATTTGGTGAAGAGTGGCGCTATTGTCGAAGCTCAAAACGCACTGAACAACAGTAATTACGCAAAAGTACTGGAAAACACTGAAATTGCAGAGTCTTTCGGTCAGCTATCGAAAGCGGACACGGCGAAAATCCACTACTTACGGGCTCAGTCTCTGGAGGGTCTGGGTCGGCAGGAGGAAGCGATACTCGGATATCAATACGTGCTTGAACAACATGAAAGCAGTGCCTATGCAGTACCGTCCCGAAGAAGGCTTGAAGTACTAGTCAAACGTTCAACGGATGAGCTGTGAGTATTTACGTCAACGCATCAAGATGTATTCGCGTTAGTCGAACAGAAAATAATACAAAATTTCCGACACGGAGAAAGTAAATGATCAAAAAGTTCAGCATTGCACTTTGCCTGGTTGCGCTACTGGCAAGTTGCTCAACAATAACCATTCATCCAGAAGAGTCTCAAAAACTGGCGACAGCCCCAACTTTTCAGGAAACCAGGAACTTTTAATTCTGGGGCCTGGCGGGTGAAACCAGGGTTAACGTCAGAGAAGTTTGTGGGGAGAGCACTGTTAGACAAATGCAATCACAACAAACTTTTGCGAATGGGTTTCTAGGCGCTATTACGTTAGGTATTTATGCGCCACATTCCGTGCGAGTATGGTGTGAATAGAGATATCAACAGAGGTGGACGAATGATGAAAGAAATGACAGCACTACTCGTATTGTTACTGTCGGGTTGTACAACCATACATTTTGACAACGGAGACCAGCCTGGCGGTACGGAGAATGCTGGTGAATGGCATCACAACTTTGCTCTGGATTTATATGAAGCGTCGGCACCGGTAAACCTCAAACGGGAATGTGCTGGTAAGCACTGGACTTCGGTAAAAACCGAGGAATCATTCATTAACGGCCTGGCGGGTGGCGTAGTTAACACTCTCGCGCCTATCTGGTATCCGAAAACAACTCAAGTTACCTGCAAATGACTGGCGCCTGCCGGTAATTTACGGCGATTTTCCGTCCGGAAACCGCAGGTTTCGTCATCCTCGCCTATGAGGGTGACGATAAAGGCGTTACGCCATCTTCCTCGCGCGCGCGGGGATTCAGTAAAGCGTTGAATTTTCTGGACTCCTTTTTTCAAAAGAATGACGCTCCGCGTTGAAAGCAGCGTATCCGGATGAACACTGGCAAACGCGACTGACCGAAAATTTAATCGCAAATTTGCGAAGGATTAATCCCTAACAAGCACTCAAAGCTCCCGAAAGACTAAATTCCTTGGGAGATAGAGATGCATAAAATACATGCCAGGCTATCGCCGGTATGGGTCGTTCTAGTCTTGTCGGTGATGACGGCCTGCAATGGTGACAGTGACGATAATTCGACACCAGTAGCTGAAACCACCGGTTTTTTGGCGACGGAGAGCTCCACAAAAACCTGGAAGAAATGCGCGCGAAGAACAACTTGCCCGCGCTCGCAGCGTTTGTTGTGGATGGTGAGGGTGAACTCGAAGTCGCGGCAGCGGGAGAAAGATCAAAGGGTTCAGGTGTTGAAGTCGCGACCGATGAGTGTGGCTGTCCCTCCTGTAAATACAATCGTATTGAATTTCTTGACTATTTTAGGCCATAGATAGAGGATGGCAGGCATGCCATTTTTTCTCCACATAGCCACTTTTTTTCACTCTTTATTCAAGTTACGTCGTCAATTGATGCTGGAGAATTTGGCGCTACGCCAGCAGCTCGCAATGCTCAAGCCATCGGTGAAGCGTCCGCAGGTATCACCAGTCGACCGCTTGTTTTGGACCCTGTTCTCGAAATATGTTCACGGATGGCGGGCGATGTTGCACATATTGCATCCCGATACGGTTGTCCGCTGGCACCGCGAAGGTTTTCGGATGTACTGGACCGGGAAAAGTCGTCGCCCGTGCGTCGGGCGGCCGCCTGTTGATAAAGAAATACGCAAGCTCATCCAACAAATGCAGTCGACGAATGTCGGTTGGGGTGCTCCTCGAATTCATGGTGAATTACTAAAGCTTGGTATTGATATCTCTCAAGCGACAGTTTCAAAGTACATGGTTCATCAGCATAAACCACCTTCACAGACCTGGCGGACGTTTCTCGAAAACCATGCTGATTGTATAGCCGGGATTGATTTCTTCACCGTCCCGACTGCCACCTTTCGCATTCTCTATGTGTTTATCGTCCTTAACCACGACCGCCGGCAAGTTTTGCACTTTAATGTGACCGAGCACCCTAATGCACAGTGGACTGCTCAACATTGGTAGAGACGTTTCCTTTCGATTCCGCTCCGCGCTACTTGTTGCGCGATCGGGATGCGATTTACGGTGAGAAGGTCCGGCGACGGATTAAGAGTCTTGGTATTGAGGAGGTTATCGCGGCGCCTCGCTCGCCATGGCAAAATCCCTTTGTTGAAATAATTGGTCCATACGCCGAGACTGTCTGGATCATATTATTGTTCTAAATGAGCGGCACCTGCGTAGAATCCTGCTCGAGTACCTCAGTTATTATCATACTTGCAGAACGCACATATCGTTGAACAAAGATCCGCCTGAAACCCGTACTGTAGAACCGCCGACGATGGGAAATATTGTCGCGTTTCCCTATGTTGGAGGCCTGCACCATCGGTATGGCAGGATTTCAGCATGATGGAAAGTGCAAAAAATGACTAGAAAAGCGGCACGATTGTATTTTCAGGAGGGACAGGTTGCAGCAATCGATTCCCTACACCCTGATGATTTCGCTCGGTGTGATAATGTGTAACGTACGCTCGGAGTGTCCGGCGAAGGGACGCCTCGCCGAAAAAAATCACACGATCCAAACATCTACTTTGTATAGAACGCACAAACCGTTCTGCGAAAGCGTTGAAATTGGGCGCTCGCGCTGGACATCGAACAGGCTGAACACCCTCTCGATCGAGATGCTCTCTGAAATCAGTCGTGTATTTTGTATCGCGATCCATGATGAGATACCGACTACCTAAAAGGAAGCCATCATCCACATCTGTCAGATTCCGAGCCACCTGCGTCATGAACTCACCGTCGAGCGCTGTGGTCACCCCAGCAATATGTACAGAACGTGTTGATAGCGGGATAATAAACAAAACATAGTAGGTTTGTAGTCTGCGGGGCGTCCAGACCTCAACCGCAAAGAAGTCCGTGGCGACCATCACGTCCCAATGGGTTTTCAAGAAATTCTTCCAAAAGGTGTGCTTATTTCGCTCCGGTGCCGGTTCAATGCCGTGCCTTTTCAATATATTCTTGACCGTGTTTGGAGCAATGATGTGGCCGAGATTGGCGAGAGCACCTTGTATTCGGTCGTAGCCCCAGCAAGGATTCTCCCCCGCGAAACGTAGTACCAAATCAGTGATTTCTTGCAGTACACGGGCTTCGACTCTTCCAACGCCAATATAAACGAAAGCCCTGCCGATGCCTGCGCACGACAGTATCGGGGTGCAATGCGTGCAACATTGACCGCCATCCTTCTACATATCTCGAGAACAGGACCCAAAACAGGCGGTCGGCATGAGATACCTGCGGACGCTTCACCGATGGTTTGAGCATTGCGAGTTGCTGTCGGAGCGCTAAATTCTCCAGCGTCAATTGATGGCGTGACTTGAATAAAGAATGAACAAATACAGCTATGTGGAGAAAAAATGGCATGCCTGCCATCCTCTGTCCCGTATAGAAAATAGTCAAGAATTTCAACACGATTGAATATTCAGGAGGGACAGCCCTGTGGAAGAACCCATGTAGACATAAAGAAAAAATTCAGTTATCGTATATTACATATTTATATTACTATTAAGCGCATTCAAGCCTAATTGAATACTTAGGAACTTTGACACCATGAAAATTACTAATATCCGACTTTACCCAGTTGCCCCTCGGTGGTTGTTTTTAGCGATTGATACTGATGAGGGCATCACTGGCTGGGGTGAGCCTGTGATCGAAGGCCGGGCGAAAACGGTGGCAGCGGCGGTAGACGAGTTGTCTGTCTACCTCATCGGTAAAGACCCCAGGCAAATCAATGATATCTGGCAAACCCTGTATCGCGGCGGCTTCTATCGCGGCGGACCTATTCTCATGTCGGCCATTGCCGGGATAGACCAGGCGCTGTGGGACATTAAGGGCAAAGAGTTGGGTAAACCCGTTTACGATCTGCTCGGCGGTCGATGCAGGGACAAAATGCAAACCTATTCCTGGGTGGGTGGGGATGACCCGGCGGACGAAAACCGCCAAATTGAAGCCTTGCTGGCACAGGGGTGGAATACCTTCAAAATGAACGGCTGCGGCAAGCTAAAAATGGTAGACAGCTATCGCGCCGTAGAAAAAGTGATTGAACGCGTTGCTGCCATTCGCGACAAATTTGGCAGTAGCGTAGATTTTGGCCTGGATTTCCACGGTCGCGTGTCGGTGCCCATGGCTAAAGTACTGCTAAAGGAGCTGGAATTTTATCACCCACTGTTTGTTGAAGAGCCTGTGCTTCCCGAACACGCTGAGCAATACCCCGCACTTTGTCAAAAAACCAGCATTGTTTTAGCCGCTGGCGAGCGGATGTACAGCCGCTTCGATTTCAAGCGCGTGTTCGAGTTGGGCGGGCTGGGTCTCGTACAGCCTGATTTATCGCATGCCGGTGGCATCACCGAATGCGTCAAGATTGCGGCCATGGCCGAAGCCTACGACGTCGGCGTGGCCCCCCATTGCCCGTTAGGTCCAATCGCACTGGCCGCTTGCCTGGTAGTAGACTTCGTCTCCTACAACGCGGTGATCCAGGAGCAGTCGATGGGAATCCATTACAATAAAGGCGCTGAATTATTAGACTATGTTCTTAACAAGGAAGACTTCGCTATCAACGAGGGCTATATCAAACCCTTGCCGAAACCCGGGCTGGGCGTGGAAATCGACGAGCAGGCAGTCATTGAGGCTGCCAAGCAAGGATGTGATTGGAAAAACCCGATCTGGCGTCATGAGGATGGTTCTATAGCGGAGTGGTAGCACCGGGAAAATAATACTATATTTTGTTCTCGTAATGCGCGGGTTACTTTCCTCTCCGTTTGCTACACGGGCGATAAAATGACAGCACGGCTTGCTCACAAGATCGCGGTAATTACCGGAGCCGCGCAAGGTATTGGGGCCGCCATCGCCGAGGTCTTTGCCAGCGAAGGCGCCGATTTGGCGCTATTGGATTTGCAGTCAGAACCGCTGCAAGCATTGGCAGACAAGCTTTGCCGGCAATATGGCGGAAGAGTGCTGACCCAGGTAGTCGATGTCGCTGATGCCAACGCGGTACAAACGGCGGTTGACGAGAGCATCCACGATTTTCAACGCCTCGATGTGCTAATCAATAACGCCGGCGTTAATGTGTTTAACGACCCCCTGAAGCTGTCACAACAAGAGTGGAACCGCTGCTTTGCGGTTGACCTTGATGGAGTTTGGCATTGTTGTCAGGCGGTGTTGCCGCATATGATAGTCAACAAGTATGGGCACATCGTTAATATTGCATCGGTACATGGTCACAAAATCATCCGTGGTTCGTTTCCGTATCCAGTGGCCAAGCACGGTCTTATCGGCCTGACGCGCGCGCTTGGCATCGAATACGCCGCGGCCGGTATTCGCGTAAACTCAATTTCGCCCGGTCTCATTGAGACGCCATTGGCAACCGCCCATTTCGCTTCGTTCCCTGATCCGGAGGCAGAGCGTCGGCGGCAACTCGATATATTGCCTTGCAAACGTTTTGGCGCGCCACGCGAAGTCGCCAATACTGCCCTGTTTCTGGCGAGTGATGAAGCGACCTTTATCAACGCGACCGATATTTTGATCGATGGCGGCCGCAGTTACGTTTACTGCGATTAAACCTGGGGCAAGCCCTCCGCAGCCGGTCGAATGCTCTGAGTCGCGTACAGAGGCGTTAACATGATAAGCAACATCGATCTGGCGGTCATAGCCGCCTATTTCATTGTCGTGATCATTATCGGTGTGGTCGTTGCGACCCGCACCAAAACCGGCGACGATCTCTTCCTCGGCGGCAGGTCATTAACCTGGGGCTTCATCGGCCTTTCTTTGTTCGCCTCAAATATTTCGAGCACCACCCTGATCGGCCTGGCAGGCGCTGCCTATACGGTAGGCGTAGCGCAATCGGTCTATGAATGGGGTGCCGGCATTCCCTTTATTGTGCTGGCGCTTATCTATGTACCCCTCTATCTCAGATCAAGAGTGACGACTATTCCCGAATTTCTGGAGTATCGCTATGACCGTCGCTCGCGGATGTTTTTTTCTACCGTGACTATCTTCACCAGCATAGTTGTTGACACGGCAGGAGGGCTCTATGCAGGGGCCATCGTCTTACAGACGTTCTTCCCGAACCTGGTACTCTGGCAAACCTGCCTGGTACTGGCGCTCATAGCGGG
>RCMY010004793.1_pt1 | contig 11593 bp, 12 predicted proteins | sample 2041341 | NCBI WGS metagenome assembly RCMY01 (sample SAMN09708234, study PRJNA481090) | Marine sediment metagenome, whole genome shotgun sequencing project.
GTCGTCGAAAAAGTCCGCCGCTTCGAATTCGCCGACGAACCGTTCGCGATCGAGAATGAAGAACTGACCCCAAGCATGAAGATCCGGCGGCATGTGATCAGGGAGCGGTATCAGGAAAGGTTGGACGGGTTGTATAAGAAGTAGTGGGTGGGAGTGTAGCAAACCGCTTAGTCTTCGGACATCGTGAATTGGAAATTGGTATGCCCAAGCCAACGAATGCGACAGACGAAGAGATTCTTGGTATACATCTGCCTTATGAACTTTGGATGCTGCGAGCGACATATGAAAAATTACGCTCGCCACCAGCAGACGAAGTGCTGTGTAATGCATTGATTGAGTCTTTTTGCCTCCACGCACGACAGTTACTTGAATTCTTCGAAAACAGGCAAGGCAAGCACGCCAAAGACTATACAGGCGGAAGCTACAAGGCTGCACATTTAGCAAGTCTCTCAAAAGCCGAGAGGACCAAGCTCAATACTCAAATTGCGCATATAAGCGGCCAGCGCACGGTGGACCCATCGAAGAAAATAGGCCTGAGCCTAAGAGCAAAATTAATCACCGCTTTGGAACGTGAGGCAAACGAATTCAAAAACCAGCTTTCCTCTGAGTTCAAGCAAATGTTCAAATGGCCTGCCGCGGATGAGTAGAAAGTTGACAAAATTCACCAATCCCCTCTCCCTCAAGGGAGAGGGTTGTGCAGACTTGGCAGCTTGCTGCCTAGTCGGAGCTGGGTGAGGGTTTACTGCACCCTAGTGGCACAGCAACCAACCAGCGGAACGCCCTCATCCAACTATGCCTAATCCTTCGGATAAGGCTCCGTATCCTTCTCCCTCACGGGAGAAGGGGCGCAAACGCTTTGCGGCTTCGTGGCTTCGTGTGAGTCCGATGGGCGCACGGTCCCGGCAAACAGCTCACGATCGGAACTTTTCCCTCTCGCGACGGTTAAAGAGGAACGCAACGACACCCGCGAGCCATGAACAGGATCTTTGACCATCTCCTACCGCACAATTCTTCTTGTCATCGCGCTGGCGCTGTTTTTGCGCGGCTATGAGTGGATCACTCATGACCACCGCATGCCCTGGACGCCGCTGTCGCTGGCCGATCCGGTCGGGCCGTTCACCACCCGCAAGATCGACGCGCTGGCCGACGACACGCCGCAGTGCCACGGGCTGCTCGAAGCCGCATCGATCGGCTATTCGCCCCTGCCCCCGGTCAGCGCCGGCGCGAATTGCGGCTATGACAATGGCGTCACGCTCACCCGGGACCAGCCGCAGGCCATCGCCTATAGCCCCGCCGCGCGGACCAGCTGCCCGATGGCTGTCAGCCTGGTCCTGTGGGAAAAGCAGACCGTCAACGCCGCGTCCTTCCGGCACTTTGGCACTACGGTGGACGAGATCGTGACATACGGAAGCTACAGCTGTCGGCGGATCGGGGGCGGGCAGACCGGCAATTACAGTGAACATGCGCAGGCCAATGCGATCGACATCGCCGCCTTCCGCCTCGCCGACGGGCGCACGGTCTCGGTTGCCGGACACTGGAACGCGAATGACGAGCGGTCGCGCTTTCTCAAAGAGGTGCGAGACGGCGCCTGCGAGCTGTTCGCGACGACCTTGTCACCGGATTACAACAAGGCGCATGCCGACCATCTGCATTTTGATCAGGCCCGTCGGGGTGGTTCGCGATATTGCCGCTAGCGTTAGGCCGCCCGAGCTCCAGCGGCAGCGGTAATATTACGTATCCTTCTCCCGTAAAGGAGAATGTAAAGCGGTATCAGGATCGGCCCTTATGTTCCTCCACTAATTATCGCTCCTCCGATTATCTTGGAACAGGATCGCTTCCCGCACGTTGATTTCACAGAACGCAAACAGAAAAGGAAAGCCTCATGGTAGATAAGAGCCAGATCAAGGAACATATGGAAGTCATCGGCGCGGATGGTGTGCACGTCGGCATTGTGGACCATCTTGACGATAGCGGTGAGCGCATCAAGCTCACCAAAAAAGACAGCCCGCAGACCCAAGGCGGAAAGGGCGCTTCGCACCACTATCTGCCCGTCGGCCTGATCGCCGAGTTCGAAGGTGACAAGATTCGCCTCTCGGCAACCGGTGAAAATGCGGTGAATATGTTCGAAGAAGATAAATAGTCTAGACGATCATATTTTTCAGAAAGCCCCGACCTCGCTTGGCGCGGTTGGGGCTTTTCTATGTGCGCTCCGATCTCTCACCACCGCTCTTGTCGATTTGCCAGGCCCGACCGCTAGGTAGCTATACGGATTGGCCGTCCCGTAAAATCTGGCGAATGGGAAAGGTCAGCCAGTCAACAGGGGCCAGTCAACAAGGGGATATGCCGGTGAACAGCAAGGCAAGCGCAATCGTCGATCGCATCCGCGAGCTTGAAGCGGAACTCGAAATCCAGGTCGCCGAGCAACGCAGCCTGATGGGCGAGCGGTTGGGCAAAGGTCGGGCAGAGCTTGATCGGGATGTGCAGAAAATGCACCGGTCGCTGCGGATCGGCGTGCTGCGCTATATATCGGAGGCGCAGATTTCAGTGATCCTGACCGCGCCATTCATCTACGCCCTGCTGCTTCCTTTCGCCTGGCTCGACCTGTCGGTTTCCATCTATCAATCGGTGTGTTTCCGCGCCTATGGTATCACCCGGGTCCGGCGGAGCGACTATATCGTCTTTGACCGCGGACATCTGTCCTATCTGAACGCGATCGAGAAAATCAACTGCACCTATTGCAGCTATGCCAATGGCGTCATCGCCTATGTTCGGGAAGTCTCAGCCCGCACCGAGCAATATTGGTGCCCGATCAAGCACGCACTGAAAGTGCAAGGCAGCCATGATCGGAACCGATTGTTTGAAGAATATGGCGATGGCGCGCAATATCAACAGCGCCTGAAAAAGCACCGTGAAGCATTGCAGCCGGGCAAGGAGCCTCAAAAACCGAACATCAACTAGCAAGCCCCCTGCCCTACTCCCGGGCCGAGTGCTTGTTATTGCCGCCGGAGTGACTGGTTCGGTACCAAAACCTCAGTCCGCGTTTTTGGTATAGGGTACGAACTCGCTGAAGGCGCAACTGCCCATCGGCATGCGAGACGCTCTGTCGATCACGTTGATAATGTCGCCCCGGCACAGCGAAGAGCCAGACCGGCTGTAGGACAGGATATCGCGATCCGCGTTGCGGCAACCGCCATAAGGCTTGTTGACGTATATGGTCTTCGCGTTGCGGCTTGACGAGAAGATCAATATGTCATCGCTGATCACGGTCATCTGCCGCTGATCATGGCCGTTGATGCAGGACTTGGCCTCACCGGCAGTCCGTCCCTCTAGCCGCTTGTCGAGCTGGACCTGTTGTTTTTCGGTGAGTTGGACTGCATTTCCGCCCATCGCCGGCGCGGCGAGCAGCATGGCCGCCGGGATTGCAAAAAGTGAATTTCTCATTGCCAGTCTCCTTGTGATCAGCCCCCGTGGAGCGGCCTTATAGCATATATTGCGGTGAACCGGAGATGAAACGCGACAAGCTGCCCTAGAAATTGTCCTTCGCGGTCCGCCGCTCACCGAGCTCTGCTGCCGATTTCGCCCGCATGAACGGGTTGGTGGCTCGTTCCAGTTTGATCGTCGTCGGCACCGTTGCCTCGCCGCGTGCGCGCAGGGTCATAACCTCGGCCATACGCTCTTTCAGGGCGAGATTGTCGGGCTCCGCTACCAGTGCATATTCGCCGTTGCTCTGGGTATATTCGTGGGCGCAATAGATTTTCGTGGCTTCCGGCAGCGCCTCGAGCTTGCGCATATTGTCATACATCTGCTCGGCCGTGCCTTCGAACAGTCGCCCGCAACCCATGGCGAACAATGTGTCGCCGACGAACGCGACCTTTTCCGACGGGATGTGAAAGGCGATATGACCGGCGGTATGGGCTGGCACGTCAATAATGTCGGCAACCACGTCGCCGAGCTTGGCGGTGTCGCCTTGCTTGACCAGCGTATCGAGCGTCGGGATGCGTTCCCGCTCCGCTTCCGGGCCAGTGATATGGCAGCCGGTCGCTTCCTTGATCGCGGCATTACCGCCGGTATGATCGGGGTGCCAGTGGGTGTTCCAGATCTGGGTGATTTTCCAGCCGCGTTTTTCGGCCTCGGCGAGCACCGGTTCCGCCACCGCCGGATCGACGACCATCGTCTCCTGCGATTCGGGTTCGTGGACCAGCCAGATGTAATTGTCTGATAATACGGGGATTCTGATGATTTCAAGCATGGCTGTCAAATTACTCCGCAAATGCGATGCTGTCGATGATTAACCTCAAAATAACCAATTCACCCTATCCCAGATGGCTTCTGTTGCAGTGTTTTTCGAGGGGGGCTGTCCATTGCGTTTTTTCGTCGCATTTCTGGCCTATATCTGCCTCTGCTTCCCTGCGCATGCCGAAGTATCGATGGCCGACAGACTTTGTACGACCAGCAGCGCAGACAATATCTCGATATCAGCCTTGTTGAAATCCGGCAGACCCTTTGATTGCTCCGACACCAAATATGCCATCGAGGGGCCACGAGTCTGGGTGAAAGCACCTTTCGAAGTCGAGACGCTTCCCGCCGGTGCGATAGAAGTTCAGGGGGACAGCAACGGCCTGACCACCATGCAGGTCCACGCCGTCCTCGACGATGGCGCGATCCTGTCACATTATTTTTCAGAGCAGTCGGTGATCGACAGCTGGCGGCCAAAGGGCCGCTTCGGCCTCCCGATCCCGGGCACCGAAAATCCGGCCACAAAAAGCCGCATACAGAATGTCTATATCGCGATCGATGATCCGAAACTGATCAGTTCGCTGTTGCTTATTGAACTGGCACACCAGCAAAAATCGGAGAATCAAAAGCTTCCCCTCTCGATCATGTTTGCAGTGCTTTGCGGGATGGCGATCATGCCGCTTATCTACAATCTGTTCTTCTACGGGGCGCTGCGATACAGTTTCATGCTGTGGCACAGCCTGATGATCTGTGCGACCGTCACCTATACATTCAGTTCTTCCGGTTTGATCTTCATCCTGTTTCCCGAAACCAGCCTGACCACGAAAATGCTTCTCAATTACTGGAGCCTCGCGATTGGTATCGCCGTTAGCGGGGTTTTCCTGGTTCGCTTTGTCGAACGGGGAAATATTGCGCGGTGGCTACAAGCTACGATATTCGTGACAGCGCTGATGCCGATGACCGTCGTGGCGTTGTTTCTGCCGGTTGACCATGGCTATAGCATCCACGCGCGCGCTTATTATAACGCGTCATTCGTACCCGTCTTTCTGGTTGTCCTTTACGCTATGGTTCATGCGGTAAGGCGGGGCAGCAAGGCCATCTGGTTTCAGATTGCAGGCTGGACCCCGATCGTTATTTTCGGGCTCGACCGGGTAGCACGTGGCACGGAACTCTATGTCGGCTGGCCAATTCTTGATTACGGGCTCTATTTTTTGCTGATAAGCGAAACCATCATTCTCGCGCTTGGCGTTGCAAATCGAATTCTCCGTTTGCGGCAACAGCATGAGACTACAATGCGCAAGCAAGTGGAGTTGACCCTCCTCGCCGATACCGACGGCTTGACCCTAATGAACAATCGCAGGTCGTTTGAGCGAGAGTTCCAGTCCAACCAGCACGATTACCAATATAGTCACCTGGCAATCATCGACATTGATTTCTTCAAGCGGGTCAACGACCGCTACGGCCATGAAATCGGTGACGAGGTGCTGCGGGTTGTCGGCAAAGAGCTGGATTCTACGCATCATTTCGCTGCCCGCATCGGCGGGGAAGAATTCACTCTGCTGATGCGCAACGACAATCGCCAGAACCGGAAAAAATATCCTGCCAATGCGCTAACCGAAATTTGTCAGACGCTGATCAAGGCGGTGAGCGAACGGGTTCCGGAAATACAGGAACCCGTTACATTCTCGGTTGGTGTCGCTTCAATTGCCCGGCGCGACCCGTTGCGCAGCGTGATGGCAACCGCCGACCGGCGCCTCTATGCCGCCAAGAATAACGGCCGCAACCAGGTAGTCTGGATCGATATATCCGAGGCGAAACCATCCAAGCCTTCCGGGAAGGCCGCGTTTTAACGACTGTCAGGCGCTTACCACTCGCCGATATTTTCCATGCTTGCCCAAGGTTCCTGAGCCGCAAGCCGCTCGCCTTTTTGCAACAGCTCGACGGAGATATTATCCGGCGAGCGCACAAACGCCATATGGCCATCGCGCGGCGGACGGTTGATCGTCACACCGGCATCCATCAGCTTTTGACACAAGGCATAAATGTCGTCGACCGCATAAGCGAGATGTCCGAAATTGCGGCCGCCGCCATATTGCTCGTCCGGACTGCCGTCTTCGGCCGGCCAATTATAGGTAAGCTCGACCTCGGCGATATCCTTTTCCCCGGGCGCGGCGAGAAAGATCAACGTGAAGCGACCTTGCTCGCTGTCATGCCGACGAACCTCTTCGAGGCCGAGAAGTTCGAAAAACGCAACGCTTGCGTCCGGATCGCTGACCCTGAGCATCGTATGCAGATATTTTATGGCCAAAGCTATTCTCCATTTATCGCTATTCAGAAACGGTTCATCGCAGATACCACAGTGCCGAACCGGGTCGTTTCAACCAGCCTAAGCGGCTTTTGGACTGAGGGAAAGAGTGATGAGCGAGAAATTTATCGAGAGCAAGAATAAGGTCTGGCTAGCGAGTGCAGGCCTGTTGACGGTCGGCCTGATTATCGGCGGCTATTTGCTCGGTGACGGCTTGCTGCGCGCAAAAATGGCGGATCGCAGCGTCACCGTGCGGGGCCTTGCCGAGCGCGAAGTGACCGCCGACCTTGCCACCTGGACCATTGCCTATAGCGCCCAATCGAGCGACTTGCAGAGCGCTCAGATCGATATCGACCGCGACACCGCTGCCATCACCACATTTTTCAAGGAGCTGGGCTTCAAGGCCGATGCGCTCAAACCGACCGGCGCCAACGTCAATCAATATAGCAACAACGGCATCCCTCAATATACCATCCGCCAGCGGCTCAGCCTGCGCACCGATGATATCGACAAAGCCCAGGCAGCAGTCGCCCGTCAGTTCGATCTGGTCCGCCGCGGCGTTGTGCTCGAGGATGGTTCGGGAATGAGCTACACCTTCACCAAGCTTGACGAGATCAAACCCGAAATGGTTGCGGCAGCTACCAAAGACGCTCGCAAATCTGCCGAACAATTTGCCGAAGACAGCGGCACCGATGTCGGCGGGATCAAATCCGCTACCCAGGGCTATTTCAGCATCGACAGCCGCGACGGTGATAGCGGTGGCTATGGCGTGACCGACACGCCGTATAAAAAAGTACGGGTGGTCACGACGGTGAATTTCTATCTCGATTAAAGGCGCGGTTCAGGGCGATCTCTGACAGGATCGGGATCGCCTTTTACATAACCGCCCGAGACCGGGACTATCACTCGGCGCTGGTCTCCAGCTGTGCGAGATAGCGGGTGGCGGCTTTTGCGGGAAGGCTGTCGGGATCAAATTTGATCGCCTGCTCCCAATTGCTCTTGGCATTCGCAACGTCGCCAGCCTCATAAGCAATATTGCCGGCCTCGAGCGCGATGGCAGGATCGGTGATCACCAGCTTTGCCGCCGTTGCGATATCCGACTTGGCTTGCACCAGATCACCCATCCGGCGTGCCAGCGTCGCGGAAAGCAGCCAGCCGAGCGGATCTTCCGGGACAAGCTGGTGAACCAGCGCAAATTGCTTCTTCGCTTCGTCATATTGATTCAACGCGACATAGACGCGCGCCATATCAAGATGGACTTCGCCTTTCAGCAATCCATCGAGCGTATCTTGCTCCAGCGCTGCGCCAAAATGTTGCAGGGCAACCGGTTCATTGCCGCCGGCGAACGCTGCATTACCGGCCTGCGACCAAAAATTTGCGGTGCGTTCGTCGCCAGCAGCTTGCGCGCCTTCTGCCGCCTGAACAAATTCAGCAAGCGCCTTCGCCCAGTCTTCCTGTCCGGCATAAGCAAAGCCGAGGCAGTTGCGCGCCAGATATCCGCCGCCTTCGATTTGCCATTTATTCGCGGTAAGCAAGCCATTGGCCGGATCGTCGGCGGCCTGATCAACGCATTGCTCAAAGCGGATATCGGTCGTCGTTTTTGTTTTGGGCGGCGGCGAACTGGCCGGCTCCTCCTGTCTTGGTTTCGAAGGCATCAGCACAGGGTCGATCGGAGAACCATAAGGGGTAACCGATTGCATCAATAATGGCAGGAGAAGCGATGAGATCATGGGTGATATGTCCGTTATAGGCTTGGGTTGTTCAGGCCGAGGATCACCCCAGACGCGACAGGATATCAATCAGCAGGGCAATATCCTGATCCCGCGACAAGCGGTGATCGCCGTCCTTTACCAGATGGACCTGCACGTCATCTGAACGAATTTTCTTCGCGGTCTCGAGACTATATTCCCACGGCACATCCGCGTCTTTCTGACCGTGCAGCAGACGCACCGCACCGTCGAAAGCGATCTCCTTGTGGAGCAACCGGTTGCTGTCGCCGGACTGCCAGAAGGTCCGGGTCGTGACATAAGGATCGTCGGAATATTCGCTCGACTCCTCAAGCTTGCCGTCGCGCAATATCACCAATTTCTGTTCCTGGGTGAAGCCCCAGTCGGTGAAGTCAGGCGCGGCAGCGATGCCGATCAGATTTTTGATTCGCATCGGCCGTGATAGCGCGACCAGCAACATCAGCCAGCCACCCATCGAGGAACCGATCAGGGTGACGGAACCCGAAGTTACTTTGTCGATCAGAAACAGCACATCGTCGCGCCAGCTGATCAGGCTTTGATCCTCGAATTCGCCGCCGCTACCCCCGCATCCGGCATAGTCGAGCCGCAGCATCGCCCTGCCCTGTTGTTTGGCCCAGGCATCGACAGCCAGCGCCTTGCCGCCTTCCATGTCCGACATATAGCCGGGCAGGAAAACCAAGGTCGTCCCTTTCACGCCCGGCTTGGGAGGGGTGTAGCAATAAGCCAATGAAGATCCGCCGGGGCGGTCGAGATAGAGAATGTCGTCTTCCATAAAGTCACCCAATTCGTGCCCCCGCGAAGGCAGAGGTCCATCTCCAGCCCTATAGTTCAAAAACGATTGATGAGAAGACACGTTGGCACGCGTTCAACGGCTCAACAACCTCTGTCACCGGAATATTGTTCAGGGGATGGATGCCTGCTGGCACAAAACCACCGGCAATTGCATCGCCCGTCAGGTGGCAGCGAAATAGACGATCGCCAGACAGAGAAAGGCGATGATCAACATGCCGATATTGGATATCAGCGGCCGCTTGGCCCGGGGCAACAACGTCGCCAGCTCCGCCGGAAGCTCACCTTTGAACCCCAACCGCCATTTCGGCCGGGCCTTGATCCCGTCCTCGAGACCAAATACATGGGAGTCGCCTTGCTTGCCGAGGTAAACCAGATCACCGAAAAAATAGGCTTCGCTGCGCCACAATTGTTCATAGAGCGCGAAGGATTTCCCGATCACCTCGATCCGCACCCGGCGTTTCAGGGCGTTGTCGCTATCGACAAGCCATACCTGTTGAAGATCAGACATGGACTGAGCTTAAGACAAGATGCATTCCAGCGCATCACAATTCTTTTGCCCTAGATGCGGTCATGCGCGAAGCTGTTGACTTGACGGGACCATGGACTAAGGCAAAGCCATGCGAAGGAAGCGCCGGAAACAAGCCTTCCTTGGCCCTAACTTTGACAAACTTTGAGATGACCTGAGCCCATGACCGAGATGATCAAAATCACCCTTCCCGACGGTAGCACGCGTGAAGTGGCATCGGGCACTACCCCCGCACAGATTGCCGCCGACATCGGGCCGGGCCTCGCGAAAGCCGCGCTGGCCGCAAAGATTGACGGCGAGCTGCGCGACATCATGCGGCCGCTAACGGAAGACACCGAGCTGGCTTTGGTCACCTCCCGCGACGAAGAGGATGCGCTGGAACTGGCGCGCCATGACTATGCCCATGTGCTGGCAGAGGCGGTGCAGAACATCTTTCCCGGCACCCAGATTACCTTTGGTCCGTCGACCGACGACGGCTTTTACTATGACTTCGCCCCTGCCGGTGACCCGTTCACCGACGAAGATCTGCCCCGAATCGAAGAGGAAATGCAGCGGATCATCGCTGCCGACAAGCCGCTACGCCGGGAAGTCTGGGATCGCAACGACCTGATCGCCCGCTGGCAGAAAGACGGAGAGGCGTTCAAGGCCGAATGGGCCGCTGAGCTGCCTGACGGCGACGAGATCACGGTTTACTGGTCCGGAGACGACTGGATGGACATGTGCCGCGGGCCGCATCTGGCCTCGACCGGCAAGCTTGATCCCAAGGCGTTCAAATTGATGCGGGTATCGGGCGCTTATTGGCGCGGCGACCAGCGCAATCCCCAGCTATCCCGTATCTACGGCACCGGCTGGCTCAACAAGAAACAACTCGCCGCGCATTTGTTGCGGCTCGAGGAAGCGGCCATGCGCGACCACCGCAAACTCGGTCAGGAAATGGATCTTTATCATATCCAGTCCGAAGCGCAGGGCAGCATTTTCTGGCATCCCAAAGGCTATGTGATCTGGCAGGCGCTCGAGCAGTATATGCGCCGCCGCCAGATTGATGCCGGTTATGAAGAGGTCAAGACGCCGCAGTTGATGGACGTGCGGCAATGGGAGCAGTCCGGCCACTGGGGCAAATATAGCGAAAACATGTTCGCTGTCCCCGACGAGGTTCCCGATGCTGAAAGCGACGGCCCGGTGATCACCGGCACCGCCGACATGATGGCGATCAAGCCGATGAACTGCCCGGCCCATGTTCTGGTCTTCCGTCAGGGAATCAAAAGCTACCGCGACCTGCCGATCCGTATGGCCGAATTCGGTTGCTGCCATCGTAACGAACCGCATGGCGCGTTGCACGGACTGATGCGAGTGCGGCAATTCACCCAGGATGATGCGCATATCTTCTGCACCAAGGAGCAGCTGATCGAGGAAGTCGGCCTGTTCTGCGACATGCTTGATCGATGCTACCGTGACCTTGGCTTCGACAATTACGCGATCAAGCTGGCTCTGCGGCCCGACAAACGGATCGGCAGCGACGAAATGTGGGACTGGTCGGAACAGTCGTTGCGCGACGCCGTCGTTGCGACCGGACGCGATACCGAAGAATATGGCTGGGAAGAATTGCCCGGTGAAGGCGCATTTTACGCGCCCAAACTCGAATTCCACCTGACCGACGCCATCGGCCGGACCTGGCAGGTCGGCACGATCCAGACTGACACGGTGTTACCCGAGCGACTGGACGCGACTTATGTCGGCGAGGATGGCGAACGTCATCAGCCGATCATGCTGCATCGCGCGATTCTCGGCTCATTCGAGCGTTTCATCGGCATTCTTATCGAACATTATGCCGGCAAGCTGCCGCTCTGGCTGGCGCCGACTCAGGCTGTGGTCGCGACGATCGTCACCGATGCCAATCCTTATGCGGAAAAGGTCGTCGAACAACTGAAAGCCGCTGGCATCCGCGTTGAAGCCGATCTGCGTAACGAGAAGATCAACTATAAGGTC
>RCMY010004794.1_pt1 | contig 11590 bp, 14 predicted proteins | sample 2041341 | NCBI WGS metagenome assembly RCMY01 (sample SAMN09708234, study PRJNA481090) | Marine sediment metagenome, whole genome shotgun sequencing project.
CGACGTCGCCGTTCTCGTCGCCCGCCACACGGGTCAGACCGAGCTGGCCTCGCGGTTCGAATCCACGGCTCCGGCCGATCGACTGCAGCTCGCTGCCACCAGGACGGCACTCCGTGAGTGGCTCGATGACCACCGCTACAACGATGACAGGTACACCGACGACGTACTGCTGGTCGCAACGGAACTCTTGAGCAATGCCAGAGCAGCAAGCGACCCGGCCGACGCTGAACTCGTCCTGCGGGTATTCAAATACGACGGCCACATCGACATCACGGTCACCAATCAAGGACCGCCATTTCGGACGTCGCCAGGCTCCATGCCCGACGCCGAACGCCTGGGTGGACGAGGCCTCTCCATCGCCGCCGCCTTGAGCGACCTTTCGAGCGAGAGCAGGCCGCCGACGGTCAGCGTCACCGCTCGAATCCCCAAGACACGGGCTGAATCGACACCGGGCTGAATCGATACCAGGCTGAATGGACACCGCGTCGGACGACAAGGTTTAAGGTACGGCCGCGCCGGGAAGAACCCTTCCGTGCCCACGCCACCTCTCCACTCGGGCGAATCCGCCAGGCTCCGGTTGACGCCGGACAGCCCCCTGCCGCTTTCTGAAATACGCGCGTGGGCCGTGAAGCGGGCCGGTGAAGATGCAGACGTCCTGCTGTTGCTCACCGAGCTGGTGACCAACGCTCGCGAGCACGGCGAACCGGGCCCGATCGCCATCGAGATTCGCCGCCGACAAGAGCAGGTGGAACTCGTCGTCTCGAACCAGAGCCCACCACCGCCCCCGGCGGTCCCAGCGGCCTCGCACATGGTCCCCGTTACCCAAAATCGGGGTCGGGGTTTGCAGATCGCCAACGCCATCGCCGACGAGCTCACGATCGAGCAGGCCGTCGGCGTTCTCCGCATCACCGCCATCATCTCCGTCGGGTCCTAGACGCAGACCGGACCGGGGGCGCCGTACCGGACCTAGGGCCGCCGCCCCCGGTCGACCTAGCGGTACTCGGGATTCTGATCTGCGGCGTTGGTCACGTCGCTCCATTCGTCGACGGCGTTGCCCTTCGCGGGGAACCCGCCGATATCGCGGAGCATCTTGGCCGTGTGCATCAGGTTCCAGGCCATGATCGTGGTGTTCTTGTTGGTGAAATCGCTGTCGTAGCCGGCCGGCTGCTCCGACCCCTCGACCTCGTCGCCATAGCTCGGACCCGGGCCGATGTCGCCCAACCAGCCGCAATCGGCCGCCGGGGGGATGACGTACCCGATGTGCTGCATGGCATACAGAATGTCGCGGGCGACGGCCTTCACGCCATCCTCGTTCCCCGTCACAACGCAGCCGGCGGTCTTGCCGTAGTAGAGGTACTGACCACGATCGTTGGTCTCGCCACTCGAGGCGTACATGCGCTCAACGGCAAGGGTCGCCACACTCGACTTTGCGCCCAGCCAGATCGGCGATCCGAGGACCAAAATGTCGGCGGCCTCGATCTTCGCCTGGAGCTTCGGCCAGTCGTCGACGCTCGCGCCATGCTCGGTCATGTCGATGTTCATCCCAAACGCAATCTGATGATCACGTGCGTTCTCGATATCGACGGCTACCCCTTCGGCCGACATGATCCCGGCCGCGCGCCGCATGAGCCGCATGGTGTGGGACTCCGCGGCGTCGGCTTTGAGCGAGCAGTTCAGGAACAGGGCGGACAGGTCACGGAACGATGTGTCAGGCATGGGCCTGCCTTACCCAATCGAACGGTGACCAAACGTCGATGGGCCCGCCTCAGGCGACGACGACCGTCTTGGCGTTCGCGAACGACCGAATACCCATCTCGCTGAGTTCGCGTCCGTACCCGGACCGGCCGATTCCACCGAAGGGCAAACGAGGATCGGAAGCAACCTTCGCGTTGACGAAACAGCATCCAGCCTGCAGCTCGTACGCCGCGATGTTGCGGCCGCGCTCCTCGTCGCGGGTGAACACCGCCCCACCGAGCCCGAAGGTCGTGTGGTTCGCGAGACGAATGGCGTCGGCCTCGTCAGATGCCGTGATCAGGGGTGCCACCGGACCGAACAACTCTTCGTCGAAGGCGGCCATACCGGGGCGAACGTTCTCGATCGCGGTCACGGGGTAGAAGGCTCCCGGCCCGTCGGGCAGTTCGCCGCCCAGCACAACCGAACCGCCGGCATCCACCGTTCGTGTCACCTGGTCGTGCAGCTCGTCTCGGAGGTCAACTCGTGCTTGGGGGCCGACCGTGGTCGCCTCTGCCAATGGATCCCCGAGGACCGCGTCGCCGAGAGCCGCGAGAAACGCCGCCCGGAATTCGTCGTAGACGTCCTCGACGATGATGAAGCGCTTTGCGGCGATGCAACTCTGGCCCGAGTTCGTCAGCCGGCTTTCGCTACAGATCGTCGCGGCCAGCTGGACATCCGCATCGGACAGAACCACGTAGGGGTCGCTTCCTCCGAGCTCGAGAACCGACGGCTTGAGATTCCGCCCGGCCACTTCGGCGACGGCTCGGCCGGCAGGCTCGCTGCCCGTGAGGGTCACGGCGGCCACTCGGGGGTCGTCGATGATGTTCGCCACGCGATCCGATCCGAGAAGCAAGGTGCGAAACACGTCCTCGGGTAATCCCGCACCGGCGAAGTTGGCTTCGATCGACAAGGCCGAACCCGAGACGTTCGAGGCGTGCTTGAGCACCGCGGTATTGCCCGCCATCAGCGCCGGGGCGGCAAAGCGATAGACCTGCCACAACGGGAAGTTCCATGGCATGACCGCCAGGACCGTCCCCATCGGCGTGAAAACCGTGTGGGCCTGACGGTGATCGCTGCTCCTGGCGATGTCGGCCAGCATCTCGGCGCCGTTGTCGGCATAGAACTCACAGACCCAGGCGCACTTCTCGACTTCGGCGCGGCCCTGGGCGACCGGCTTCCCCATCTCCCTCGCCATTTGTTCGGCGAGCGCGTCGGATTCGTCGCGGAGTCCGGAAGCAGCACTGCGCAGCATCGCGGCCCGTTCGCCGAGCGGCACCGATCTCCAGCTTGCTGCAGCCGAGTCGACCCGTCCGAGGATCTGGTCGATTTGCGCGTCGGTGTGCGCCTCGTGTTCGGCGATCACCTCACCGTTGGTCGGATTGACGGTTTGCAACGGTGAGAGGTTGTCCGAAGTTGCCATTGTCCCTTGTTCCCAATCTGTCGAGGTCCAAACCACAGGATTGAACCAAAGGTTTGAACCAGAGCGTTGAACCAGAGCATTGAACCAGAGGGTTCAGTCGAGGGACGCCACCGTTGCCGGAAGGATCCGCAGATCGAGCCAGTCTACGAGATTCCGTCGCTCGCGTTCGGTTGCCGACGTACCCGGGAGGTAGCTGATACCCCGCGGCCGCCGGTCGAGCCAGAACAGCCCGGGCTCGGGCGATGCCGGTTCCCCACCGGTGGCGGCTAGCCACACCATGGTGTCGGCTCCCTCTTCAGCGGTCCGAAGGGTTGGTCCCATGATCTTGCCGAAACCCGGGAGCCCTGCATCTACCCCGGGGGTGTCAACCCAACCGGGGTGCATCGCGTGCATGACCACGCCCGGAGCCCACGATGGCGCCAGATGGCGGACCAGTTCGACCTGCGCTCGTTTGGCACGGGCGTACGCGACCGCACCTCGGTACTTCGACTCCGTCATCTCGAGGTGGTCGACGTCGAGCCGTTGGGAATACATGCCTCCCGACGACATCCACAGGACGCGGCCGCCGTCGGCCATGTCGTCCTTGAGAAGCGTCGTGAGCAAGTAGGGGCCGATGAGGTGGGTGGAAAGCGTCAACTCGGTCCCACGGTCGTCGGTTGCGTAGTCGCTCGTCAGAGCGCCCGCGTTGTGGATCAACACGTCGACGGTCGAGGCGGCGGCCCGAACATCGTCGGCGAACGCCTGGATCGAGGCGAAGTCCCCGGTGTCCAAGGCAAACGGGAGAACATCCGAGTCCGGAATCTCCTTCATCAACTCTTCGGCCGCATCCTCCGCACGGCTGAGGGACCGAGAGGTGATGAGCACCGTGGCGCCTAGTCGCAACAGTCCCGCGGCGGTCGCTCGGCCGATGCCGCTGGTGCTGCCCGTGACGATGACGTGCTGTCCGTCCATTCGTGGCGGTTGATCCCAATCGTCGAGAGAGGATCGGGCGCGGAAACCAGCGGTGGTGAAGCTGCCGACGATTGTTGCTTCCAACACGGAGTCGGCGACTCGTGAGACAAGCGAGCGGGATGAGGACATGTGGGTTCCTTCTTGCATGCGGACATTCCGTCCTTACCCCGCCGAGCTCCGGCTCAATCCTCGTATTCGGGCCAACCTTCGTCGGGATTGTTCGTGGGTTTCATCGTTGCACCGCTGGGGAAAGCCCGTAGCTCCCGCACGCTGCGAGAGAAACATCAAACCCAGGAGCCAACATGAGCGAATCCACGGACCGACGAAATGACGCACTGCGCACAGCGGCATCATCAGCCCGTGGCAACGCCTACGTTCCCTACACAAAATTCGATGCTGGCGCCGCCGTGCTCGACACCGACGGCAACATGCACTCGGGGTCGTTGGTCGAGAACATTTCGCTGGGGCTCGCGATGTGCGCAGAGCGGGTGGCGCTCTTCACCTGCGCCTCCTCCGGTGGACGACCCGCCCATCTCGTCCTCGAGGCGCCGTCGACCGACGGAGGTCTCACGGTTCCATGCGGCGCATGCCTGCAGGTCGCCTTGGAACTCGGCGGTCCGGATGTGCAGATCACCACGATCGGGGAGGCGGGCGAATTCTCCGCCAAAGTCATCGATCTACTCCCCCGCGGTCCCCACCGATCCAACACGGGCGTTGCCGCTCAATCCTGAAGCTCTCTGAGACATCTCACGATGGCCTTGTCGTAGTCCGCAGCGTCACCGCGCTCGACGTCACCGTGGATCTGGTCGATGAGTTCTTCAATCGGTCCCAACGGACCGGGAAGCGACCGTCGACGGGCCTCGGAATGCAGCGACGCCAACGTTCGGATCAACGTCGCCGCGACGTGGGGGTCGGATGCTCCGTAGTGACGCACGGAATCGAACGCTGCGTGCAAATAGTCGGAGTGTGACAAGTCGTGGTGGACGATCGTGCGTCCGTCCGACTCCATCACCTGCGACGCTTGCGGCCGTTCCCAAAGCGCCAACATGACCACCCCGAGATGCACGATCAGGTCGTTCGCCGTGTTCGGATCGTTCACGCCCGGCGACAGGGCCCGAAGGGCGATGTCTACCATTTGCAGGATGCCAAATCCGATGTCCTGCTGCATCGTGCGAGCATCACCAAGGGCAATGGCCGCCTGCATGCGTTCGATGCAGTCATCCTCGTCGTCCTCATCGGGTGGCGGTGCAACCCACAACAGCGGCGCGCTGGGCAGCGAGTAGGAACCAACCGCGGTCGTGAGATAGACGGTCGCCCCCTCGGGAGCTCCCTGGAGGATGGCTTCGGTATCGATCTGCTGCACCCAGCCCGATGACGGCGCAGGCACCGGCAGTGACCCGTCCGGCGGCTCCTTCGCGAGGTCGGAACCCGTCGGCTGCGCCGCCGGCACCAATCCGGGGTTCTCCACCGCAGCGAGTCGCTCGTCTCGCTCGATCATCGCGAGCGTTTCGTCCATCAACCCGGAAGCCACCGAACCGACCCGCAGGCGGTCGGTCAGGTGATCCACGGAGCGGACAACGGCGATGAGCGACACGATGCCGAGCACGACGGCCACGATCACCGAAGTGTGGGGCGTCAGGGCGTTGCCCTCGGCGAAGGTGCGCGTCTCGCGCAACACGAGCAGGCAGTACACCACCGTGCCGAGCACGATGCCGATCGCCCATTGCTGCGTTCGGTCTCCTACCCAATCGCGCAGCGTGCGCGGGGAGAACTGCGAGCTCGCCAGTTGGACCGCCACCAACATCAACGACAGCAACAGCGTCACCGAAGAGATGAGACCGGTGGCAAGAGCAGACAGGATCGTTCGGGCGCTGTCGACCGTTGTCTCGACCAAGCGGGGAACCTGTTCGGCGCTGAGCCGGGAATCAATCCTGAGCGTCAGCCTCGAGACCGCAATCGCGGTCAGGACCGACATCAGCGGTATGTAGATCAGTCGGTGTCGAGCGTCGTTGAGTAGTTGACGGAGCCGGACCATGCTGCGGGGAACCTCGTTCGAGCGGACTCCGGACTGTACGTGACCAGACCGTCACGACGGTAGGTGGACCCGACGGTGGGTCCGAGGATGGACGAGTACGACTCAGTACCAGCGGCCCTTGGCGAAACCGCCAAACGCAATCAGACCGACGAGTGCGACCACGATTCCCAAGAAGTTCGAACCGAAGATCGCGATGAGCACGCCGGCGATGACCAGCAGCCCACCGGTTCCGATTCCGGCGATAGAGAAGTTTGAGTCTGAGGTTGTAGCCATGGTGAAGCCTTTCGTATGTGAGCGTCCAACGGCCGTACCCGGACAGGGTCGACCCGAAACATCAACCGACGAATCGCGCGGTTCGCGGCCATGGCCGGTACCTTCGGTGTTCACTATCACCGAGTTTCAGGAGTCGTCGTGGAGATTCGCACAACCAACGAGACCCACGGCACAACGATGGCCGTCGCCGGAGAAGCCGATGCCGACAACTGCCACGAGTTGGGAGAGGCGCTCGACCACGATCAGATCACCGGCGGCTTGCACATCGACCTTTCCGATTTGCAGTTCCTCGACTCCTCGGCCCTGAGCGAATTGCTCCGCATCCACAAGACGCTCGGCGAACGCGACGTACCCGTGACGATCACCAGCGCGTCTCCGGCCGTGCACCGCGTGCTCGAAATCACCGGACTGCTGCAGATCTTCGGACTCGGGTAGCGACGGCCCCGCTCAGACGGGGTCGCCGATTTGGTCGCGTAGCTCCTGCAGCGACTTCCGGATCAACCGGCTGACGTGCATTTGGCTGACCCCCACCTCTTCGGCGATGTCTGCCTGCGGCAACTCGTCGAAGAAACGAAGTTCGAGGATCCGTCGTTCTCGCTCTGGCAGCGTGTCCAGCAAGCCGCGGATGGCGAGCTGCGTGTCGGTGCGGTCCGTCGACGCATCGTCGGTCGCAAGGCGATGCGACATCGCCGTCGATTCATCGCCGCCGGACGAAGCAGCGTCGATACTCGACGCGCGGTACGACTGTTGCACGTCGAGCGCCTCGATCACCTCGTCCGCCGCCATTCCGGCCTCGGTGGCGATCTGCTCGACGGTTGGGGAAGCACCCAGCTGCAACGCCAACTCGTCGGCGACACGCCGCACGGCCAGCGATCGCTCCTGGAGCGAGCGCGGCACTCGAACGGCCCACGTTTTGTCGCGAAAGTACCGCTTCAGTTCCCCATCGATCGTCCGTCCCGCAAAGGTGGAGAAGGCAATGTCGAGCGACGGATCAAATCGGTCGACGGCCTTGACCAACGCCATCTTGGCAACTTGGCGAAGGTCCTCGGGTTCGACGCCGCGCTTCTTGTAGCGGGTCGCAAAGAACTCGGCCAAGGGGATGAACGATTCGGCGATCGCATTGCGATTCGCCTCCGACCGATCGTCTGCGAAAGCGGCGAACAGGCGCTCGCGATCTTGTGTCTGTTGAGCGTCGCGCTCAGCGGGCATCGGTTGGAGCCTTCGCCTTGACCAGGCGAACCTGCCGCTCGCCGCCCTCGGTCACCGAAAACTCGAATGCGTCGACCGTCGCACCGAGAATCGCCTCGATCAGATCGTCGGTCCGACGAGGGGGTAGATCATCGCCGGCACGAATCCCGACGATTTCCACGCCACGGTCGACGGCGTTGAACGCCAACTCAACGTGACCTCCCGCTTCCTCGTCGGCCAGAAGCCAGGTCACGGCCTCGTTCACGGCGAGCCGCAGGTCGTCGAGTTCTTCGAGGTCGAAGTCAGCCGCCGCTCCAACCGCAGCGGCGTTGAGGCGACTGACGGTCAGATATCCCGCCAGGGCCGGAAACCTGATCGTGAGTCCATCGATCTGCTGGGGCACTAGAGCTCCTAAAACATTTGAGATTCGACGTTGAGCCTAGGGGATCTCTACACCACGCCGACCACCGCTATGGTTTCGGGACCAGTGAGTTTCGGGGCGCCCGCCGCTGGGTAACACCCGTAAACCCACCACTTCCAACCAAAGGAAACCGTCATGGGACTCATCAGAAAAGCCGCATCGATCGGCACGCTCGGTCTGATCAATTTCCGCAGCAAGTCCGAACGACTCGAGGCGCTCGAAGGTGACCTCGACGGAACCATCGAAGAGCGTGACCGGCTCGCAGTCAAGGCTTCAAAGGCCTCGAAGCGAGCGAAAAAGGCGGAGCTCGAAGCGGTCGACCAGGCCAAGAAGGCGAAGAAAGCGAAGCGTCGGGCTCGCAAGATGGCCGGCGTGCCGTCGGCCACCGAGCTGTCCGATTCGGCCGTGAACATGGGTCGCCGCCAGCGGCGCAAGGCCAAGCGTCAAGCGAAGCGGCTTGCGAAGAAGGCCCGTCGCGCCACCGAGCCGATCGCAGACTCCCTGTCGTGATTTCGCCTTCATAGGGACCGGTCCGTGCCGAAGGTTTGACCGCCTCGATCACGGGGTACTTCGCCGCCATGAACATCTTCGAAGCACTCCGAGCCGACCACGACATCCAGCGCGACCTCATCGCCCGCCTCGTTGCCACAACGGGTGACAGCGACGAGCGGAACGAGCTGTTCGCCCGCCTGCGTACCGAGCTGACCTCGCACGCCGGCGCCGAAGAACGGTACTTCTACGTGCCGCTGATGGAGACCGACCTTACGCAAAACAAGGCGCGACACAGCGTCGCTGAGCACAAGGAGCTCGACGACTTCGTCGAGCAGCTCGAGACGTACGAAGAGTCCGGCTCGGCCTGGCTGCCGACGGCCCAGGAGCTCGAGCACAAGCTGCTCCACCATCTCGAAGAGGAAGAGCAAGAGGTCTTCCAGCTCGCCGGGAAGGCGCTGAGCGAAACAGAAAAGACCGAGCTTGCCGACGAGTACACGGCCGACATGAAGCGCCGTCGTTCGTAAACCCCGGCACAGCGTGCGCTGAGTAACATCTCGGCCATGCTTCTCCGTAGCCAAACCGACGTCGATCTCACCGCCATCGAGTCCGCGATAGATACGTCGAAGCTCGGCACCTGGGACTACGTCACCGCCTGCATCATCGTCGTGGCCGGCTTCGCGCTCAGTCGCGTCGCGAAGTTATTGGTGTCGAAGGCAATCGCCCGTGGCGGAGCCGACGCATTCGTCGGACAGCTGCTCGGTCGGTTCGCCGGCTACCTGGTCATGATCGTGGCCGTCGTCTACGCCCTCGATGCACTCGGCATCGCCGCCGGACCGGCCATCGGTGCCCTCGGCATCGTCGGTATCGCCTTGGCGTTCGCGCTCCAGGACATGCTCGAGAACTTCATCGCCGGCGTGCTCATTCAGCTGCGGCGCCCGTTCACCGCCGGCCAAGAGGTCGTCATTGCCGAACAAGAAGGAACCGTGGTCGAGATCGACGCCCGGGCCGTCGTGCTGGACACGCCCGATGGAGAACGCGTGCGACTCCCCTCGTCGGAAGTCATCAAGAACCCGATTGTGAATCACACGGTGCTCGGATCGCGCCGAACCGACCTCGTCGTCGGCGTCGCCTACGGCACCGACCTCCAACGAGCGGCCACGCTTGCCGCTGAAGCGGTCACCGACGTCGACTTGGTCCTCACCCATCGGCCCGTCGAGGCGCTCGTCACCGACTTCGGCGACTCGTCGATCAACTTGACGGTTCGCTTCTGGCACGAGCCGTCGATTCGTGGCCGTTGGCACGCCCGCAACGAAGCGGCCCTCGCCATCGATCGCGCCTACCGCAAGGAGGGGATCGTCATACCGTTCCCGCAGCGGGTCGTCACGATGGTGCCGACAGAATCGTCCGGCGACACCTGATCGTCAGCTCGCGTCGGCTGCTTTCAGGCCGCCGCCGGGGGTGACGTCGGCATCGCCTTGCACCGCAGCGCGGAAGCTCGGCGTCGCCTGCAGTGCGATGATGTCGGCCGGCATCTCGATGCCGTTGCGTTCGAGCGCGTCCTTCACCGCCTTCATGGCTTCGTCCAGGACGAGGCGCGAGTCGTGTTGGCGTGAGTTGCACCAGATGCGGGCCTCGATATTGACGGTGGACACCCCGAGCTCGCTGACCAACGCCTCAGGGGCAACGTCCTGCGACGCCCCTTGGACGCCGCGCAGGGCTTCGACGATGACCTCGCAGGCTTCGTGGGCATCGTTCTCGTAGGCGATCCCAGCGACGAAGGTCAGGCGCCGATCGTCGAAATGGGTCTGCACGCGAATCACGTTCTTGTACACATCCCGGTTCGGAATGACCACCATCTGTCCGTCGAAGGTCTTGATTCGTGTCTCGCGAATGGTGATCGCCTCGACCGTTCCGGTCTGGCCCTGCACCTCTATCTGATCACCCGATTCGAACGGCTGACGGATGAGGAGCAGGACACCGGACAGCGTGTTCTCGAGGATGTCCTGAAAGGCAAAGCCAATAGCCACGGAGAAGAACCCGAGGCCGGCCAGGAGATCGACCGGCTTGACCGACGGGAATGCGGCTGCGGTGGCGGCCAGGGCAAAGACGCCGAACAGCACCCAGCCGGCCAGCTTGCTCATGACCCGTGCGAAGCTCTCGGTCTTCGTGCGGCAAAGGAATCGGCGCAGGGCGCTCCGCAAGATCCTTGACAACCCATACCCGATCAACACGACGACGATTGCCACTCCGAGTCGGGGTATCGCCTCGAGAAACGACTCTGCCATCTTGCGGGCCGAATCGCTCACCTCCTCAGTCGGACTGTCGAGGCCATCGCCCTGGGCGAACGAGAGTGCAGCTGCAATTGGGAGTGTCATGCAGTCGGGCGTACCCGGCCGAGGCCAGGGGCAAACCCGCCCCCGGTTTGGACCGGCCAGGGAGTGGGTACACACGCTTGCATGCTCTCAATTCACGACACCCGCGCCCGCTGATGCCAAATGCAGCAGAGGCCATCGCTTCCACGCTTACGGCGCTCGGCGTCGAGTTTGCCTACTGCCTACCCGGTGAGGAGACCATCGACCTGCTCGATGCCTTCGACGCCGCAGGCGTCACGCTAATCGTCACCCGACACGAGCAACACGCAGCGTTCATGGCCGCGGCCCACGGGCGGCTCACCGGGCAGCCCGGCGTGCTGGTCACGACGCTGGGACCCGGTGCCACCAATGCACTCACCGCGATCTCGCAAGCCCATTTGTGCGGCTTTCCCCTCTTGATGCTGTGCGGACAGAAACCTCTGCGGGAGAACGAAGAAGGCAGTTTTCAAGTGCTCGACCTGGTCCGTCTCGCCGAACCGATCACCCGCTTCGCCACGGCGATCGCCGATGAACACGCCGCAGCGGTCACCATCGAGGGTGCATATCAGAAGACGCTGGAGGCCCGGCCGGGACCGGTGTTGGTCGTCGTTCCCGAGGACGTCGCCGCCGCGGCAGTTGCGTATCCACAACCGATCGAGCAAACCCGAGGCGCAAGATCCATCTCCGACGAAACCGCCGCCGCGCTCTCCGAGCTCATCGCCAAC
>RCMY010004795.1_pt1 | contig 11590 bp, 9 predicted proteins | sample 2041341 | NCBI WGS metagenome assembly RCMY01 (sample SAMN09708234, study PRJNA481090) | Marine sediment metagenome, whole genome shotgun sequencing project.
TGTATGATAAAACGCTGGCGTTCTATGACGAACTGGCGCTGTACATCGCGGCAGGCGAGGAAAAAGTGAAGCGGCTGGATACCACCGACATTCCCGCGAAAGAGGCCGGAGTCGCCGCCGCCACCGAGCAGGACGGCGTGATGGACGCACAGGAACTTCGCGACATACGCGCCGCCCGCGACGATCTTGAACGCCGGGTCCATGATCTGAAGTTGACCCGCCAGGTAACGATGCAATCGCTGCCCTCGATCCGGCTGGTGCAGGAAAACGACAAGTCACTGGTCACCAAAATCAACAGCACGCTCGTGAATACCGTTCCGCTGTGGGAAACCCAGTTGGCGCAGGCCGTCACGATCCAGCGGTCGCGCGAAGCCGCCGAAGCGGTGCGCGAGGCAAACGATCTGACCAACGAATTGCTGACGGCAAATGCAAAGAACCTGCGCGACAGCAACAAGGTGATTCGCACAGAAATGGAGCGTGGCGTGTTCGACATCGAAGCCGTGAAAGCCGCCAACGCCGACCTGATCGCGACAATTCAGGAAAGTCTGCAGATTGCCGATGAGGGCAAGACCAGACGCGCCGCTGCCGAAGAAGATCTGAAGCGGATGGAGTCCGAGCTGAAAGAAACGCTCTCGTCAGCCAGTGCACGCCGTCCGGCCCCGACGCAGGGCGCGGCCGGCGCGCAGATCGACGGCTGAACCATGCGGCGCCCGATCAGTTGGATCGCAGCCCTGACGGCCAGCATCGCGTTTTCTGCATGCGACGCTCCGGTGAGCGCCGTCGATCCGGTTCAACGCCCACTGGCGCGCCCCGCCGCCTTGGCAAAGCCGAAACCGGTGATCAAGCCTTCTGTGGTGCGGTCGGAACAAAGCCTCGAGCTGCAAAAATACTATCAGCGGGTGCAAAACGGACTTTTGGCGCAGGGCCTGTTACGCCGTGACGGTGGGATACGGGACGCGCCGTTTGGCACCCGGCAGCTGGTCGAGAATTTCATCCGCATCGCATTGTATGAGGAATACTCCAGCGTTGGCGGCAGTCTTGTCGCCCGCGCAACGGCCAGCCGCCTGCATCGCTGGGAACGCCCGATCACGATGCAACTGGAATTCGGCGCCACGGTATCGCCGGATAAGCAGGCAACGGATCGCGCCGCCGTCACCGGCTATGCGTCGCGATTGTCGCGCATCACGGGCCTGCCGATCCGGCAGGTGACCTCGGGCGGCAACTTTAACGTTTTCATCGTGAACGAGAACGAGCGTCGCGCATTGGGGCCTCGGTTGCGCCGCATGGTTCCCGGCATCAGCGAACTGGCCGTGCGCACGGTGACCGACATGCCGCAATCGTCCTATTGTCTGGTCTTCGCGCTGGATGGCGGAAGCGACGGCGCCTATCGTCAGGCGGTGGCGGTGATCCGCGCCGAACACCCCGATCTGCTGCGCCTGTCCTGCATTCACGAGGAAGTCGCCCAAGGGCTGGGCCTGTCCAACGACAGCCCCGCCGCCCGTCCCTCGATCTTTAATGACGACGAGGAATTCGCGCTGCTGACCTCGCACGACGAACTGCTGCTGCGGATGCTCTATGACCCCCGCATGCGCCCCGGCATGTCCGAGCCCGAGGCCCGCGCGCAGGCCCAGATCATTGCGTCCGAACTGCTGGGCGGCGAAAGCTGATTTTCTGCCGCTGCTGTCAGGGGCAGAATTGCGCTGCGGCCCTTTTCCCACGGTGTGTTTCGTGGTTCACTCGCGCAAAGCGATCAACAAGCGGCGGGTGCCATGTCAATCTTCGATTTCCTTTCGGGCCAATTCATCGATGTCATCCACTGGACGGATGACACCCGCGACACCATGGTCTGGCGGTTCGAACGTCAGGGCCACGAGATTAAATACGGCGCCAAACTGACTGTGCGCGAAGGGCAAGCGGCGGTGTTCGTGCACGAAGGCCAGTTGGCCGATGTGTTCACCCCCGGCCTTTATATGCTTGAAACCAACAACATGCCGATCATGACCTCGCTGCAACATTGGGATCATGGTTTCAAAAGCCCGTTCAAATCCGAGATCTATTTCGTCAACACCACAAGGTTCGGCGATCTGAAATGGGGCACCAAGAATCCGATCATCCTGCGCGATCCCGAATTCGGTCCGACCCGCGTGCGCGCCTTTGGCACCTATACCGTCAAGGTCAGCGATCCAGCCCGGTTCATGTCGGAAATCGTCGGCACCGACGGTGAGTTCACGATGGACGAAATCAGCTTTCAGATCCGCAACATCATCGTGCAGGAGTTTTCGCGCACGCTCGCCACATCCGGAATCCCGGTGCTCGACATGGCCGCCAACACCCGCGATCTGGGCAAACTGGTGGCCGAACAGATCAGCGCGACGATCACCGGCTATGGCCTGACGATCCCCGAGTTGTATGTCGAAAACATCTCGCTTCCGGCCGAGGTCGAGGCAGTGATGGACAAGCGCACATCGATGGGCGTGGTGGGCGATCTGAATCGCTACACTCAATTTCAAGCAGCCGAGGCGCTTGGCCGCGCCGACAGCGCCGCCGGAAACGCCATGGCCACCGGCATGGGGGCCGGGCTGGGCATGACCATGGGCGGGGCGATGGCACAGTCCGGCCCGTGGGGCCCGCGCCCTGCCGCTGCGGCACCTCCGCCACCTCCGCCCGTGGAACATGTCTGGCACATCGCCGAAAATGGCGCGACCAAGGGGCCGTTCTCCCGCGCCTCCATGGGCCGAATGGTGATGGATGGCGCATTGCAGCGCGAAACCATGGTCTGGACCCAAGGTCAGGACGGCTGGATACCCGCAGGCGATGTGGCGGAACTCGCGCAATTGTTCACTGTCATGCCGCCACCCCCACCGCCGGGAGTCTGACGCGAGATGACTTTATCTGGAGACCGTCGGATCGAAACTTCGCCCAGCTTGCGGTAGATTTCGATCCGGTTCCACGGCGTCTTGCACGCACCCAAGGGCGACAGGGCACCCGCAGACGTTCGGGACTGCCAGAAGTGTCGGATATCTGCTCCTGCACCCCCGTCGCTGCACCGCTGCCTTCGACATCCCGGGGCCATCCCCTTCGCCTGATCCGGGCCGGACTGCGCGCTTGCTCTTCCCCCGAAGGAGCGACATTGTGCGCCCACCTCTGGCGTGACTCGATGACCCCGACGCGCGAATTGCACGGACCGCAGCGATGACCGAAACTGACACGCCAATCACCGAAGAACATCGGTTTCCCTGCGACACCTGCGGGGCTGACATGCGGTTCGATCCGGCGCAGGGAAAACTGATCTGCGATTTCTGCGGCAACGAAGAAACGCTGACCACCCCCCACCCGACGCTGCAACCGATCCGCGAGCTGGACTTCCGCGCCGCCATCGACGCAAAACTGCCCGACTCCGAGATCGAGATCACCCGCGTCACCCAATGCACCAACTGCGGCGCCCAGATCGAGATCAGCCGTGATGTCCATGCCACCGAATGCCCATTCTGCGCGACGCCGCTGGTCACCGATACCGGCGAACACCGCCACATCAAACCGCGCGGCGTCATGCCCTTTGCAATGGATGAAGGGGCGGCGAAAAAGGCAATGACTGACTGGCTCGGCAACCTGTGGTTCGCCCCGAACGGGTTGAAGGAATATGCCCGAAAAGGGCGCAGGATGCAGGGCATCTATGTGCCGTTCTGGACGTTCGACGCCGATACACGCAGCGGTTATCGCGGCGAACGGGGCACGGTATATTACGAATCAAGAACCGTCGTGCGCGATGGAAAGCGCCAGACAGTACAGGTGCAAAAGGTCCGCTGGAACGGCGTTTCGGGCCGGGTGGCACGGTTTTTCGACGATGTGCTGGTCCTGGCGTCGCGATCATTGCCCAAGACCTTTACCGATGGGCTCGCCCCTTGGGATCTGTCGGCGCTCACCCCCTATGCGCCCGAATTTCTTGCCGGATTCCGCGCCGAGGGATATCAGGTGCCCCTGGAAGAGGGCTTTGTCGAAGCCCGCGCGATCATGGACCGGGTGATCGAGCGTGACGTGCGGTTCGACATCGGCGGCGACCGCCAGCGGGTGCATGATGTGCAGACCCAACTGTCGAATGTGACATTCAAACATGTGCTGCTGCCGGTCTGGCTGGCCGCCTATAAATACAACGGCAAGACGTACCGCTTTGTCGTCAACGGTCAGTCGGGCCGGGTGCAGGGCGAACGCCCATGGTCGAAGATCAAGGTCGCGCTGGCGGTGATTGCCGGATTGATTGTCGCGGCGGCCGTTGGCTTTGTCTATGCCCAGAACAGTTGAGACTGGAAAATTGATCGCGTTACCGGTAACAACGGGGCGTCGTCATAGGGGGGAACCGACATGATCCTGTGCTGCGGAGAAGCGCTGATCGACATGCTGCCGCGCGAAACTGCGGCGGGCGAACCGGCATTCGCGCCCCACGCGGGCGGCGCGGTGTTCAACACCGCCATCGCGTTGGGGCGGCTGGGGGCGGATACGGGATTCTTCACCGGGTTGTCCGACGATCTGTTCGGCGAGATTCTGGCCGAAACCCTGACCGCATCGGGTGTCGATGCCGCGCCCGCGCACCGGTCTTCGCGCCCCACCACGCTGGCCTTTGTCAAACTGGTGGATGGGCAGGCGACCTATGCTTTCTATGACGAAAACACCGCCGGGCGGATGCTCTCGGTGGACGATCTGCCGAACCTGACCGACGACGTGCAGGCGCTGTTCTTCGGGGGGATCTCGCTGGTGCCCGATCCCTGCGGCCATGCCTATGAAACGCTGGCGCTCCGGGCGGCTGGTGACCGGGCGGTGATGATCGATCCGAACATCCGCCCCGGGTTCATCACCGACGAACCCGCCTATCGCGCACGGATTGCCCGGATGATGGCCGCGGCGGATATCGTGAAACTGTCGGACGACGATCTGCACTGGCTGGCCGGTCCGGGCGATATGGCCGATCTGGCGCGCGGGCTGCTAGACACCGGTCCGCGCCTGGTCTGCATCACCGAAGGCGCGAAGGGGGCCACCGGATACACCTCGCGGGGACAGGTCAGCGTTGCCGCGCGCCGCGTCTCTGTGGTCGACACCGTGGGCGCGGGCGACACGTTCAACGCAGGTGTATTGGCCGCATTGGACGACGCCGGCGCGCTGAACAAATCCGCGCTGGCCGACCTGCCGGATGCAGTCGTCGAACAGGCGCTGCAACTGGGGGTGCAGGCCGCCGCGATCACCGTGTCGCGCGCCGGAGCCAACCCGCCCACCCGCGCCGAGTTGTGAGGGCGCTGGTCCAACGTGTGGCCGAGGCGCGGGTCAGCGTCGATGGCGCCGTCCTTGGTGAAATCGGCCCCGGCCTGATGATCCTTATCTGCGCCATGCAGGGCGACACCACAGCCGCCGCCGATACGCTGGCCGCCAAGATCGCCAAGTTGCGGATATTTCGCGATGACGCGGGAAGGATGAACCGGAGCCTGCGCGATACCGGCGGAGCCGCTTTGGTCGTATCACAGTTCACGCTGGCCGCCGATACATCGCGGGGCAACCGCCCCGGATTCTCGGCCGCCGCCCCACCCGACGAAGGCGAGCGATTGTATCTGCATTTTGCCGCCGCAATGCAGGCGCAGGGCATCGCCGTGGCCACGGGCCGGTTCGGCGCCGACATGCAGGTTGCGCTGATCAATGACGGACCGGTCACGATCTGGCTCGATTCCAAAGCGGTTAACTAAGATTTCATTGTCACCGGGCTATGACTGACCCACCCGGACAATCCGGATGTCTCCGGTCGGAAATCAGGACCGGTCGCGTATCACGCAGGGGGGAAGACCCCGAAACCGAAGTGCGCGAATTCCATGCGCCTGCCTGCACGAATGGCAGGCAGGCGCATGACAAATTCCAATCAAAGCTGCTCAAAAACCGCCCGGACCCGTTCAGCCTGTCACTGCTCTTGCGGCTTCTCCTTTGCAAAAATACTCAATCCCGCACTGACCACGAGAACAGATCGCGCGGTTTAGCGCTGCTAGGCAGAAATCAAACCCGGCAAGGCGCGCTCAGCCGTCAAAGCCCGTCGTGGGCGATCTTGCGGGCCAGTTCGGCGATCGCCTGCCCCTGCGCTGCGGCCACGCCTGCCGGGCTCGCCACTGCAAACGGCACCGCGATGTCGAATCTTCGCGCCACGTCGCGCCGGGCACCATCGGGGAACGCGACGAAATACTGGCCTGACATACGATATTGTCCGTCGGCACCGGCCAGCGCCCGGGAAAACCGCACCTCGACCCTTGCGGCAGGCGAATCGCTCAGCGGCCATGGCTCGGCAGCGACCTGCGCCCGGGTCAGCCCCGATAAGGCGTCGGCCAACCCTTGGGTGACGGCCCGCACCGGATCGTCTGCCCACAGCATATTCTTGTCGGTGGTCAGTTCGCCGCCCGCCCCTTCAAGCGATATCGTCTCAAGCTCGGCGTAAAGTGGCAGGTTGACGTCGCGCACTTCGACCGAACCGACCGAAATCCCGATCTTTTCAGTGCTTGCCGGGGCCGGCACGGGATAGCGCAGCGTCGGATCAGTGGAGCAGGCGCCAAGGGCGATCAGGACAACGGCAAAGGGCACAAGTTTCATGTCAACGTCCAAACAGAAGGGAATTGGGGTTGCGCTCGATCTGTCGGGCCAGCGAGCTGACGGATTTCGCGGCGGCCTTGATATCGCGCAAGGTGGATTTCGCCTCGCTGCCGAGGGTTCCGTCGGTGCGATATCCGCCCACGACGGCTTCCGCCTCGGCCAGCAGGCGGTTCATCCGGGCGACCAGCGCGGGCAATTCGTCGCTGGCGCGGGCGATGGCATCTGCTGCCTTGCCGGTCGCGGCCAGCGTGGCGTTTGCATTGTCGATCAACCCGCCTGCGCGCATGTCCGCCAGCACGCCCTCGATCTGGGCAAGGGCAGAGTTCAGCGCGCCGGGAACCGCCTGTGTGTCCGACGAAGCGAGCAGTACATTGGCGCTGTCAATCAGCGCACCGGCGCGGGCGGCCAGTTCCTCGAGCGGAATTTCGGCGGCACTGGCCACCAGCGTTTCGATCTGGGCGGCGATGGAGTCGGCCCGTTCAACGATCCGCGGCAGGTCAGTGGTGGCGGCATTCAGACTGTCGGCGGCGGTGCGGGCCGATTCCAGTACCGGCATCAGCGCTTCGGTGATCCGCGTCACTGCGGCTTGGGCAGAATCGAGCGTCGCATCGGCGTTGTTGATCACGCCGCTGGCGCGCAGATCCTCGACCGCGTCCCGGGCCGCATCGACCGCCGCGCCAACCTGTGCTGGCAGCGCCTTTGTCGCCGGATCATTCAGGATCGAATTGGCGCTCACGATCACCGCGCTGGTCTGCGCCACGAGATCCTCCAGTGGCAGCGCATTGGCCGAGGTCAGCAGGGCCTGCGCACTGGTGGCTATGGTTTCAAGCTGGGCAACCAGTTCCGGCACGCCCTGAACCGATGCATTGATTGTATCCACGGCCCCCCGCGCCGAATCGAGCACCGGAGTCAGCGCCGCCGTCACATCGCCAATTGCCGTCTTGGCGGTGTCCAGCGTCGTCGAGACCTGTTCGATCACGCCGCTTTGGCGCAGATCGACGATGGCGCCGCGTGCCTCGGCGATCGTGGCGGTCAATTCGCCCGGCAGGGCTTGGGTCGCGGGTGCAGTGACCAGAGCGTCGATGCTGCTCAACAGGGTTTCCGCCCGTGCCAGCAGATCGGCCAGAGGCAGATCGTTGGCCGTGTTCATCAGGGTTTCGGCGCTGATTGCGGCCTGTTCCATGCTGACGATCAGGTCAGGCACATCCACCATAGCCGCACTGACCGCATCTGCTGCGGCACTGGCGCTGTCCAGAGCGGCGACAAGGCTGTCGACCGCGCCCGCCTCTTCGATTTTGCCCATGAGGTTTTCAAGGCTGGCAACGCTGGCTTGCAACGATTCCATGACACCCGCCGCCTGATCGGGAATGCCCTGCACGCCCGGCGATCCGACAAGGGTGCGAATTTCGCCGATCAGCGCCAGAACCTGCGACGGGGTGCCCGTAGTGCCGTCGTCGTTCAGCAGTCGGTTCACGCTGTCCATTACGCTGATTGCCGATCCAAGCAGTTCTTCGACCGGCAGTTCGTTGATCCGGTTGAACACACCTTCGGCAGTGTCGTTGAAATCCGAAAGATTTGCCGTGACGCTGGGAATTTGCGGATAAGGATCGGCGTTCCGGTCGATGGTCACGGGCAGTTGCGGGCCGATGGAATCGGGCACAAGAAACGCCACTTTCAACCCGCCGGTCAGAATCGATGCGTTCTGGAGCTGGGCGCGAAGGCCGCGCTGCACCGCGTCGTCCAGAAAATCCAGCACGTCTTGCTCGCTCGATTCCGAATCCAGCCCCATTTTGGCTGGAAGCAGACCAAGAGTGGCCAGCAGTCGCACGGCCCGGTCACCGAACCGCGCCTCGTCAACGACACCGGTGATTGCAGTCACCTTACCGACATTGATCCCCTGAAATTCCACCGCAGCTCCTGCGGTCAGGCCCGACACGGATCCTTCAAAAACCACCGACATATTGACAGTCACCCCGGTAGAACCCGACGAAAAGACGCTGTTGCGCGCTGAATCTTCATCAACGAACAGTTCAAAACCGGTGTCCTGCGAAACCGCTTCGCCCCCCGAAACGATGGTGTCAAAGGCCACGCCACCCGATACAAGTGACGCCAGCGATGATACATCCAGCTGCGCGCCCTGCGCCCCGAACGAGAATTTGAACCCCGACGTGTCCCAGAAACGGGTGGCGGTGGTGATCAGCCGGTCCTCGGGCGCACGGATGAAACCGTCGGCAATCACCGATATCCCGTCCTCCGACAGGCGAAGGTTGGCGACGTTGCCCACTTCGATCCCGCGATACAGGATCGGAGTTCCCTCGCTCAGCCCCTTGATGCTTGCGGATTGCAGGATGATGCTTGTGCCCTTCTCGCCCGACCGGACCAGCGGCGGCTTGTCCAATCCATCAAACCGGGTAGCAGGCGCGTCGATGGTGGTGTTCCAGCTGCCTTCGATGAAAACGCCCGACAACACGGTTTGCAACCCCGACACGCCACGCGCCGAAACCTCGGGTCGCACCACCCAGAACTGGGAGTCGGCATCTACATAGGCGGCAATTTCCTTGTCCAGCCGCACTTGGACCACCACATCGGCCAGCTCATCCGAGAAGGTCACGTTTTCAACCAGCCCGACCACGACATCGCGGTACCGAAGCTCGGTCTCGCCCGCTTTGACCCCGGAAGCGTTGGGAAACGCGATCTCGACCAGCGGCCCCCGGTCGCTATAGCTGTGCCAGACGACCCCCAGCGATATCGCCAGAGCACCGATCGGCACCAACCAGACCAGAGAGAACCTGTCGCGCAATGAACGGCGCGCAGGCTTGACGTCGGGGTTAGGCGGCGTGTCGGTCACTCTTGTCTGTCCTCCGGGCCATCCCAGATCATTCTGGGGTCAAAGCTGAGTGCGGCCAGCATGGTAAAGATCACCGAAAGCGCAAAGGTGATCGCCGCGGGTCCGGGATTGATCGACGCAATTGCACTTAATTGCACAAGTGAACTGAGAATTGCCACCACGAATACATCGATCATCGACCATCGGCCGATAAATTCCACCACTTCGTACAGTTGGTGACGGCGGTGGCGCGACATTTTCACCTGACGTTTCAGCGACAGCGCCAGATAGGCAATCGAGATGAATTTGCCGATCGGAATCAGGACGGACGCAACCAGAATGACAAGCGCGATCCCATACCCGCCGTGTTGCGCAATTTCGACAGCGCCAGCAATGATCGTGCTGTCCTGTTCGACAAACAATGTACGGGTTTTCAGCATTGGATACAGGTTTGCAGGGATATAACAGACGATCCCCACCGACAGCCAGGCCCAGACCCGTTGCAGGTGTCTGTCCCGCCGCGACCGCAGAGGGCTGCCGCAACGCGCGCAGGTTTCCGTATCCATCGGCCAGACGCGGGAACAGCGGGTACAGGCAACCAGCCCGCGATCCCGGGCCGTGACGACATCCGTACCCGTCATGCCCTTGTCTCCGGGTCCAGCGCCTTCCAGATCGTCCAGCGGCACATCGAGCTGTCCTGCAATCCGATCACCACCACCAGCGATCCGAACATCCAGAATGCCGGACCGTAATCGACGTGGGCAAGATCGGAAATCTTGACCAGCGCCACCGCGCAGCCGATGACGAAAATCTCGGCCATGGACCAGGGGCGCAGCACTTCGGCCAGCCGGAATGCCCAGGCCGCACCGCGATACGGCGCGCGGCCAATCGTCAGAGGGAAAAGAACGTAAACCACCAGCGCAGCGCGCATCACCGGAATCAGCACAATCAGCGCCGCCACCGCAACCGAAAGCGCCACCATCGGCCCGTCGACAAAGGCCAGCACAGCGTCAAACACCGAAGCCGCGTTTCTCATCCCCGCCACCCGGACCTGCAGAAACGGAAAAAACGTGGCGCCGATCATCAGGATCATCACGGTGATCGCAAAGGCAATGACCCGCAGAAATGCGCCGCGCCGTGGCGCGATCAGAACGGTCTGACAGCGTGTGCAACAGGCCCGTTCGCCCAGCGCCGGAACCGTCGCGGTGAACAGCGCGTCACACTGCGGGCAGGCGATCCATTCTTCCGGACCGTCCTCCGGTGCGGCTGTGGTGGCGACAGGTTCGTTCAACTGGGGTCCGATCATTGCGACATTCCGCGTTTAACAGGCCTGCGAAGGACTGTGCAGTCACGATTTGATGCAACCTGTAATTCCGGCAACCCCGTGGCAAATTCCCCAAATTGCCGAACCCTGTGCTGGCGCTTGCTCAGACCATACGCAGCGCAAGGTCGATCATCCGGTTCGAAAAGCCCCATTCGTTGTCATACCAGCCAAACACCCGCGCCATTCCGCCCGTCTGAACGATCAGTTCGGGCCCGGCAATGACCAGAGATTCCGGTCGCGCCCGCAGGTCCGACGACACCAGCGGCAGATCGGTCCAGCCCAAAATCGGCCCGCAGCCCTGACGCAGCGCCGCGCGGATCTCATCCGGCCCCGGATCGCCGCGCAATCGCACCACCAGATCGACAGCCGACACGCTCGCCACCGGAACCCGCACGGCGGCACCGGTGATCCGGCCTGCCAACTGCGGCAGAACCCGGTCGATCAACCGTGTCGCACTGGTCGTCGTCGGCACCATCGACAACGCCCCGGCGCGCGAACGCGCGGGATCGCCGCGCGGCGCATCGATCATCGGCTGGCTGCCTGTATAGCAGTGGATCGTCGTCATGTGCCCCTGCTCGATACCGAACGCCCCGTCCAGAAGCGCCAGAAGCGGTGCCAGTGCATTGGTGGTACAGGACGCATTGCTGACGATCTCCTGACCGTTGACCGCGGCATCATTCGCACCCAGCACCACGGTGACGTCCGCCGCATCTGACGGGCCTGAAATCAGCACCCGCGCCGCCCCGGCCCGCAATCCGCGTATCGCCACTTCGCGGTCGTCGGCCTTGCCCGTGCATTCGAGCACCAGATCAATCCCGGTCAGATCA
>RCMY010004796.1_pt1 | contig 11589 bp, 15 predicted proteins | sample 2041341 | NCBI WGS metagenome assembly RCMY01 (sample SAMN09708234, study PRJNA481090) | Marine sediment metagenome, whole genome shotgun sequencing project.
GTTGCGACCGAACAAGCCCAGGACCTTGCAGAAGTAGCGACCGAGGTCACCGGATCCGAAGCGACTTCCGCGGTGGATGGTTCGATCACCACCTCGACGGGCGATCCGGCACCAGCGACGACCACGACAACCCCGTCATCGTCGACGACCTTCCGCACCGAAGGCGCCCTGATCCCCACTGACACCCTGCGGCGGCGACCGCATCACGCGCCCGACCCCGTACGTTTTTGTCGATGTCGCAACGGGTAGACCCAGGCGACTCGAATCGAAGGAAGTGGTCATGATCAACCCCGCGACGGGAACATGAAACTCATCCTCGTACGCCACGGCGACGCTCATGCCGGGTTCCACGGGCCGATCGCCGGTCCGTGTGGCTGCTCGGGCCTCACCGACCTCGGCCGCGACCAAGCCCAGCGTCTTCACGACCACCTGGAGCGCACCGGCCGGATCGCCGTCGACCACCTCGCCACCAGCAAGATCCCGCGTGCCATCGAAACAGCAAACATCCTCGCTCCAGCACTCGGATTCGGCACCGTCGAACAGGACTGCGCCTTGTGCGAAGTGCACACCGGCGATGCCGATGGCGTCGACTGGGCCGACTACCCCGCACGCTTCGGAACGTTCGACATGCTCGCCGAACCCGACCGCGAGTTCGCCCCGAACGGCGACAGCTGGAACGGGTTCCACTCCCGTGTGGAAGACGCCATGGACCGGATGGCACGCGAGCGCCCGAACGAGACGGTGATGGCGGTCTGCCACGCCGGCGTCATCGCCGCCTCACTCCGAATCCACTTCGGCGCGGTCACCGACACATCAACGGCTCAGATCGTTCCGACGAACACCAGCCTCACCGAATGGGAGCACTCCGCCGAGTCGGGTCAGTGGACCCTTCGCTCCTACAACGATGCGCGACACCTGGACTGACGAAGATTCAGCGCTCGGTCGGCATGACCGGACGGGAATCGGGGTACGTGCCGACCATGACAACCGACCAGGAGTTCACCGTCCAGAGTGCCCGCGACGCCGAGGCCACCGAAGAGCTCGGTGACTGGGTTGCCGGGTTCCTCGCGAGCGACGGGAGCGACAACCCCGAACTCGGCGAGCAACTCCGCAACGACTACGCCATCTGGTTCGGGCCGGTGCAGATCGGTTTCGATCGTCTTCACCGACTCGCCGGCCCTCAGCATCAGCCGACGCTCGAACGCCTCGACGAGGACGACCTCGACACCGTCGAGTCGATGAAGGAGTCGATCGATGATGGCTGGACTCCTCCACCGTTCGTCGCTACCTGGCAGGACGACCACCTCATGCTCGAGGACGGAAATCATCGAGCCGAAGGGGTTCGCCGATCCGGCGACAACAGGTACTGGTGCGTCGTGGGTGTGCACTCCAGCGAAGAGCGCGATGCAGCACGGGCGGAAATCGGCTGCTGATACAAGCTTGACTTAATCCACTCGCTCAGCCGCCGAAGAACAAACATGGAGAAGAATCAGATCGAGAGCGTTGACGAACGACGTTTCGTCGAGATCGACTCCGTGATGAAGCAGCTGAACATCGCGATCGCCGTCGTGGTCGCAGGCGCTTCGGTGATGTTCTACGGTCGCTTCGGCGTCGGCTTCCTCGCCTTCGCCCTCCTTCCAGCGGCATGGTGGGTCGGGCGACTCGTCTTTCGGGTGGACCAACGGATCGGACTGCGACGGTGGACGGCGGGCCTGATCATCGTCATCTTCACGTCCATCGTGGGCGGCTCCATCATGTCTGGTGGGCTGGCAAGTCCGGTCATCTTCTTCTCTGGTCTCATCGGCCTGTACACCCAGGCAACGTTTCCGAACGTCCGCTACTCCGAAGTCGGTGGCGTCGTGGCCCTTGCTTTCATCGCTGCGGTCGACGTCGGACTCAAGCGGTCGCTCGATCCGTTCACGCTCGTCGCGGCAACACTGATCGCCGGCTATCTGCCACTGATCGTCCGGCAACTGGTCGACGTCGAGCAGATTCAGCGCCGAAGTGCCGTCCTGGACGTACTCACCGGCTGCCTCAACCGCCGCTCGTTCGAACAACGTTCGGCCGAGATCGATGCGCAAGCAGCCCGCACCGGCGCTGCGGTCGCGGTCATCAGTCTCGACATCGATCACTTCAAAGCCGTCAACGACCAGTGGGGCCACGCCGCTGGCGACCAGGTTCTGGAACACGTTGCATACGTCGCCCGCAAACAACTCCGACGGTTTGAATTGATGTTCCGTCTCGGCGGCGAGGAATTCGTCGTGGTGCTTCCCGGAACCGACGCTCCGATTGCCATGGAGATCGCCGAACGACTTCGACGCAGCATCGAGGACACGTCGGCAAAGGGAATCTGCGTGACGGCGTCCTTCGGTGTGGCGGTCGGATCCCGCAGTCTCGAAACCGTGCTCGCCGAGGCCGACGACCGGCTCTACCGTGCCAAGCACTCGGGCCGAAACTGCGTCGTTGGACCGGACGAGACGCCGCACGACGAGGTCTCCGGTGGCGCTGCCGCTACTCGCTCCTCCGCCACGGTCTGAGACGGCGCCGCTCGCTGAGTTTCGAGGTCACAGCTCCGGGTAATCCTTCGCTCCCATCGATCACAGGAGCAGCGATGAACGACCCCAAGACCGCAGGCGAAGAGTTCGAAGACGTCATGGAGAACATCGTCTCCAGCGCCAGCCCGCTCGAAGACGAGCAGGAACAGGGCGGCACGGACGAGGCTAGTCGGGACGGCGACGAGGCAGTCAGCGGCGACGACGCATTCACCGCCTGAACAAGCGCCGATGGATGCAGCAGGCGACAGAACGCAGGCGGAAGCGGCTGCGCTGCGGCGAACATCCGACACGCACCGAGTCATCAAGGGTCGTCGCTGGCGTGTCAGTGATCCGGCGCTCGACGATTTGACTCATCAGCTCCTCGTCGACGAGTTGATGCACGCGCGTCGTTCCGTCAAGACGGCGCTCGCACTAGCCGACCCCACGGCGGAGGCCGACGCACGCGCCCGTGTTCACGATGCGAAGGTCGCGCTCGGCGAACGCGGACCGAAATGGTGGGAAACAATCACGCCCGATGATGCCGAGGTACGGGTTCGCGCCTTCGTGCGAACCATCGGTGACCGGCTCGGCGACATCGACGAGCGTCAGGCAAAGACCTTCCTCCGACTCACCACGTGAGCAACTCCCCCCACGCGCGAGCGCTGCGCCAACGCCGGTCCCATCCAAATGGGTGATTCAGCGACACGCGCGCATGTCCGACACTCATCGAGTCATCAAAGGACGCCGTTGGCGGATCAGCGATCCAGCACTCGACGATACGACTCACCAGCACCTCGTCGACGAACTGATGTGCGCCCGTCGGGCCGTCAAGACGGCACTCGCGCAGGCCGACCACGCAGCCGAAGCAGACGCACGAAGTCGTGTTCACGATGCGAAGGTCGCGCTCGGTGAGCGCGGACCGAAATGGTGGGAGACCATGACGTCCGACGATGTCGAGCTGCGGGTCCACGCGTTCATCCGCGCCATCGGCGACAGGCTTGGCGACATCGATGAGCGGCACGCGAAGACCTTGCTCTGCTTGCCCGCGTGAGCCTCGACTCGTCCCGCACTGGATGGGGCCTCCGGCCTCGATCCACCAACCCGGCTGACCAGCTACATCCAAATGGGTGAATTCTCAGAACGCGTGCATGACTTCGGAGCATCTGGGTATTCGATCAATGTCCGTTCAACGCAACCATGAAGGAGCACCCATGTCCATCGATCGCAAAGTCACAAAGGATCTCATCGAGACGCTCGAAGACGGAAGGAAGGGTTTCAACGACGCTGCCGACAAGCTCGCCGAGACCAACCGCGCCGACCTCGCTCCGAAGTTCCGCGAACTCGCCGAGCAACGGGCCGGATTCTCTGCCGAACTCGAGACGATGGCAGCCGCGTACGGCGATGACATCGACGAAGACGGTTCCGTTCTGGCCGCCGTCCACCGTGGGTGGATGTCGCTGAAGGACGCTCTGGCCGGCTCCGACCCCGACGGCGTCCTCGACGCTGCCGAACAGGGCGAAGACCACGCCGTGTCCGAGTACGAGAAGGCACTCGACGAAGACATCTCCGAGAATCTTCGCCAGGCGATCCAACGACAGTTCAGCGCTGTCAAGTCCGCCCACGACGAAGTGAAGCGCCTCCGCAACATGGCGAGCTGAGCTCGTTCAACACCTCGCAACGCCCAAGGGCACCGCTTCGTCATGAAGCGGTGCCCTTTCGCGTCGGACCGGCGACCCGCGATTGGTTGCAGCAGAAAACGGGTATCCACAGGCATGTTTTCTGATTGGATCTGGACCTCGTGGGAACAGGCGGGGCTGGTGATTCTCTCCGCTCTGGCCATGGTGGCGATCGTCATCGCCATCATTCGGCTGGTCGGGCTCCGCTCACTGTCCAAGATGTCGAGTTTCGACTTCGCGATCACGGTTGCGATCGGGTCGGTCATGGCCAGCACTGTCGCAACGTCGACCCCCGTGGCCAACGGCGCAGTCGCCGTCGCGTCGCTGCTCGCCGTGCAGGCGATGATCGCAGCACTCCGAAAGTTCGCCTCGTTCAGCAGCATCGTGGACAACGAGCCCAGGCTGCTGATGCGCGACGGTGAATTCATCGCTGCAGCTCTGGACGAATGTCGAGTGACCCGCTCGGACGTCATCGCGAAGCTCCGAGAGGCGAACGTACTGGCCCTTTCGGAGGTGCGCGCCGTCGTCCTAGAGACCACTGGAGACATCAGCGTCCTCCACGGCGAAGCACCGGTCGACGCTCGACTGCTCGAGGGCGTCGCCGGTCGAATCGCCTGAGGCCCCGACGGTGTCCACCTCGAGTTCATTCGAAAACGCCTGGACGGCTGCGATGCCCGCTGCGACGACCGGGACCGCGAGGAACGCGCCGGCCAATCCAGCAACCGCGCCGCCTGCGGTCAGCGCCACGAGCACGACGACGGGATGAATCGCGACCTGGCGAGCGACGATCAGTGGCTGCATGACGTTGCCTTCGATCTGCTGGACGACAATCGTGAGCACGATGACCCAGATCGCCGTCGTGGGACCGACGGTGATCAGCGCCACGACCGCCGCTCCACTGCCGGCGACGACGGCTCCGACCACCGGGAAGAGTCCGGCCACGGCGGTCAGGATCATCAGCGGCACGACGAGCGGCACGCCGAGCACCCACAGCCCCGCGCCGATCAGCAACGCGTCTGCGATGCCGGTCAGCACCACGCTGCGTAAGTAGGCAGACATCGTGTCGGTGACCGCCTCGCCGCTCCGACGGACGGCGTCGGCGCGCACCGGGTTGACGCGCCCGACGACCCCATTCCACATGCTCGGGCCGTCCTTGACCAGGAAGAACGTTAAAACCAGCGTCAAGAGAGCCCCTGCGAGAAGTTGTACTGCGAGGGTCGCCTGCTCGACTCCGAGCGAGCTGACACCGGTCGAGACCCACGAACTGATCGACGCTTCGGCATCATCGATCTGTCCTCGGGACAGGTCGAACGGTTTGGCCATCAACCATTCGTCGATGCGATCCCGAATCGTCGTTTCCGTCACGGTGTTGCTCTCGAAGGTCGCTCGCGTGCGGAGGTAGATGAACCACCCGGCGCCGGCGAAGATCGCTCCGACCGTACCGATTGGGATGGCCGCCGCGAGTGACTTGGGGACGCGGCGGACCTCGAGCCTTCGTGCGACCGGTCGAAGCGCGGCGGCGGCGATCAACGCAAGAAGGAACGGGACCAGCGCCACGCGCAGTTTGAGCGCTACCCAAAGGATCACGCCGAGCGCAGCACCGATCAACAACAGCCCCTTCGCCCACGACGACAGGCGCTCGAGCCAGACCGGTACGAGCAGTGCCGACCGATCGCGTTGAGCGCTCACGGGGCCGATGGCGAGACGTTCGCTGCCGCTCGCAGTGCTCTGCACGTCTCGATGGGGTCGTTCATGTGGTCGCTGTACCCGATCCGTCGAAATCGATACATCAGCACGTACGAAACGACCGACGCACTCTTCAGGTGATCGTCGGGAGCAGCGCTGTTGCGACTCGTTGAGCTGCTTCCTCATGGCAGAACAACCCGGCCCCCTCGATCTCGACGAGGTCGGCGTTCGAGAAGTCCGCGACCATCTCGCGCACTGGTGCAATCGGGAAGAACGGATCTTGGTCACCCCACACGAGTCGCACAGGAACGTCGATGCGGCGCTGCACGTCGGGGAGCTGGTCGACGAGATCCATGTCGAAGCTGCGGACCAGTTGCATCGTCGCGTCGCGGTACCGAGCGTCGCGATGCAGCGGCTCGAGGAAGAACTCGTCGAACTCGCCGTCCAGCTGTGACCGGTCGGCGAATGCGTCGCCGAGCACGAACTTGGTGCGACGCAGCCGAGGCTTGCCGGCAAGCCAACCCAGACTCGGCCCGAAGCCCGGCAGCTTGGCCGCCGCGATGAAGCTCCGGAATCGCCAGCCGATCCCATTCGACGGCTCGGTGTTGATGAGTCCCATTGCTCGGAGCCGGTCATCGCCGGCCATGGCGTGTCGGGCAATCAGGCCTCCGCTGTCGTGACCGACGAGAGCGACACTGTCGAGGCCAAGGAGGTCGATCGTCGTGCGAACGCTCGCAATGTGATTGGCGATCGACAGGTCGGTGTCATCGTCGAACCGACTCGAACCGGCACCGGGAAGATCGATCAGGTGGCACGTGATGTGGTCGGTGAGGTGCGCGAGCAGGCGTCGCAACGTTGCACCGGCCACCGGCCAGCCGTGGACGAACAGCACGTCGGGCCCCGATCCGACGACACGGTGGGCCACGGCGCCTCGCCCGGGTCCCATGTCAAGCCAGGAGTGGGGTGTGTCCCTGAAGAGCTCGCTTGCGGCCTGTGCGGTGATGGTCATGTCGTCTCGCTTCTGCCGTTTGTAGTGGCTACTTCAAAACCGTAGTCGTAGCGATCACTACGATCAAGGTTGCATGGGTCACAAGCACTCACGGGACGAGATCCTCACCGGCGCAGTCGAGACCGCGATTCGTGACGGTCTGAGCCAGCTCACCTTCGGTCGCGTCGCGAAGCATCTCGGCATCAACGACCGCACCGTCGTGTACTACTTCCCGACGAAGGACGACCTGGTCGGCGACGTCCTTGCCTCGATGGGCGCCCAACTCCAACACACGCTGGCGCCGGCACTCCAGGGACCGGTCGCCGATCACCTCGAGCTACTCCGTGCGGCGTGGCCGATTCTCGCGACCGAGGAGGCCGACCCCACCTTCTCGTTCTTCTTCGAAGCCAACGGTCTCGCCGTCGCTGGCCGCGAGCCGTATGCCACCGCTGTCCGCGGGCTCGTCGCGACATGGATCGACTGGACCGCAGAATTCGTCGACGGCGACGACGAATATCGACGGGTCGAAGCGGAAACCGCGATCGCGCTCCTCGACGGCCTCCTGCTGCTGCGCCTGCTCGCCGGGCCGCCCGCCAGCGAGCGGGCGGCGCGGCGACTCGGCATCATCTGAGCGTCGTCACTGCCGCATCTCGTTCAAGGGGGCGTACGAGACGATCTCGAACTCGATCCCGTCAGCGTCGAGAAAGTAGAAGCGTTTGCCCGGCTCGTAGTCCCCGAAGCTGAAGGGTTCGATCCCTGCAGCGCGGACTCGTCCCTCGATCTCGTCGAGGTCATCGACGACCAATGCCACGTGATTGAGGCCATTCACTTGGTCGCCCGCGTCCGTCGGTGCGGTGGGTTCGGTCGGCGGGGAGTACAGGGCGAGGTAGTCGTTGTCGGTGCCGACGTGGACGGTGTAGCCGTTGTCCTTTGCGCCGCCGCTCCACCTGACGTGCCAGCCGAAGAGTTCGATGAGTAGTGCGGCCGAAGCATCTGGATCGGTGACCGTGAAGTTGACGTGTTCGAGTCGTGCTGTTGTGCTCATGTCAACTGTTCTAATATCTCAACCAATGTCGAGGTCAAGAGAAAGTTCGGATCCGTTTCTGGCGATCGGCGCTGTCGCTCAACGCACCGGCGTGACCATCTCGGCGATCAGGTTCTATGAAAGCAAGGGCCTGATCTCATCCGAGCGGGCCTCGTCCGGTCATCGCCGATTCCGCAAGTCGGTCATCAGGCGTTTGTCGTTCGTCCTCATCAGTCAACGGCTGGGCTACACGCTCGACGAGATCAAGACGCAGCTCGATCGGCTCCCCAACGGCCGTACGCCGAACGAACGCGACTGGAACCGACTCGCCAACCAGTTCGCAACCGACATCGACGAGCGGATCGCCGGCCTGCAACTGTTGCGCAGCAAACTCGGCGAATGCATCGGTTGCGGATGTCTGTCGCTCGAGCGATGCCGGATGTGGAACCCGGGCGACGCCGCAGCCGAGCTCGGGGACGGCCCGCGGTTCCTCCTCGGTGACACGTCCGAAGATGTCGGTGTCACCGTGCGAGATCGCTGACCGCTCAGCAATGCAACGAGTCTCGCGGACTCGATGGCGCTGGCTACCTTCGACGCATGACGAAGGACGCCAGCAGCCCGCGTATCGGCACCACGATCGCCGACTCGACACCCTGGTGGCCGGAACAAGCGCCGCGTGGCGACCACCACCGCAACGTTCTCGTGGTCCTGCTCGATGATGTCGGCTATGCCGACTTCGGTTGCTACGGATCGGCGATCGAGACGCCGACCGTCGACCGACTCGCCGACGACGGGCTGCGCTACACCGGCTTCCACACGACAGCGATGTGTTCCACGACGCGAGCGTCGTTGCTGACCGGCCGAAATCACCACGATGTCGGCATGGGTTGCCTGGCGAACTTCGATTCGGGTTTCCCCGGTTACCGCGGCAAGATCGCCGCCGACGCGCCGACGATCGCCGAGCGGCTGCGGCCATACGGCTACCGCAACTACATGGTCGGCAAATGGCACGCCACGAGCACGACCGAAACCGGCCCAACGGGACCGTTCGACGGGTGGCCGCTCGGTCGCGGCTTCGACCGGTTCTACGGATTCCTCGACGCCGAGACCGACCAGTACTCACCCGAACTCGTACGCGACAACACTCATGTGAGCGCCCCTGGCGACCACAGCACCGGCTACCACCTCACCGCTGACCTCGCCGACGAGGCGATCCGCAACGTCACCGATCACCACGCAGCGAGCCCTGACACTCCTTGGTTCCTCCTCTTCGCTCCCGGTGCATGCCATGCGCCTCACCAGGCCCCGAAGGACCTGATCAACCACTACACCACGATGTTCGAGCACGGGTGGGACGTCGAGCGCGACCAGCGCCTCGCTCGACAGATCGCCCTCGGAGTGGTGCCCGCCGGAACCGAGTTGCCGCCACGCAACTTCGGGGTGAAGGCATGGGCGCAGCACTCGGATGTCGAGCACCGACTGTTCGCCCGACTCGCCGGCGCGTACGCGGCGATGCTTCATCACTTCGACGAACAGCTTGGACGCGTCATCGCCACGCTGGCTGCTACCGGCCAACTCGACGACACCATCGTCATGATCCTGTCGGACAACGGCGCCAGCCAGGAGGGCGGACCGTTGGGTTTCGTCAATGCGATGGCGCCGTTCAACTTGGTCACGGAGTCGCTCGACGACAAAGTCGCCCGCCTCGACGACATCGGCGGCCCGGACACACACACCAACTTCCCGCACGGCTTCGCGATGGCCTCCAACACGCCGCTGCGGATGTACAAGCAGAACACCCACAGCGGCGGCATCCGTGACCCCCTCGTCGTGCGCACGCCGGAAGGCCGCTCGAATGGCGACGACGGCCTGCGCCATCAGTTCTGCCACGTCTCGGATCTCGCGCCGACCGTGCTCGATCTGCTGGGAATCGAACCGACCGATGGAGACATGACTGGCGTGAGCTTCGCTTCCACTCTCGTCGAGCCAGAGGCCGACACCGGCAAGTCGATCCAGTACTTCGAGATGTTCGGTCATCGGGGGCTGTGGCTCGACGGATGGAAGGCGGTCGCGTGGCATCCGCCCGGCCACTCGTTCGAGGACGATCGCTGGGAGCTCTTCGACCTCGCCGACGACTTCAACGAATGCCACGACCTCGCCGCCGAGCAGCCTGATCGGCTGCAAGCGATGATCGATCGCTGGTGGGTCGAGGCCGAGGCCAACCAGGTACTGCCTCTCGACGACCGATTCGGCGAGCGCTTCGCCGAGAACGCCGCACGGTTCCACGGTGACCGCCGCCGCTTCGTGTTCACCGCCGGCATGGGGCACCTACCCTCCGACGTGGCGCCCGACCTTCGCAGCCGCAGCTACACATTGACGGCACGGATCGAACCGTTCGAGTCGGGCACGCAGGGTGTGCTGATCGCTCACGGCGATGCGACATGCGGCTACTCGCTCTTCGTCCGCGATGGCCATCTGGTCCATGACCTCAACATCGGCGGGACCCACCAGATCGTGTCGTCCGACTCACCGATCTCCGTGGGCGCGACGGAGCTGACGTTTCGGATGCAGCGCAGCCCAGGCGATGGCCCGTTTCCTCACGGAGGTGGCACGTTGCTGATCGACGGCCTCGAGGTCGGCCGAATGGAGACCGAGCAGATCTTCTGGTTGATGATCTCGTGGTCGGGGCTCGACATCGGCCTGGACCGAGGCACCACCGTTGCCGACTACGACCACTCCGGTCGGCACCTCGGGCCATTCACGTACACGGGCGCGCTGGTCGAGGTGACCGTCGATCTCGACGACGATCAACAGGTCGACCACGACGCCGCAGGAGACACCGAACTCGCCCGAGAATGACCGTTTCCGTCGCAAACATCAGGGGTACTCCATGACCTGACGAGGGGTGCACCCTCGCAGAAGTAGGAACCGGAGTACCTCATGAACGTTTTGCCGATCTTGTTGATCGTGCTCGTTGTCATCGTGATCGCCCTCGTGGTGTTCGCGCTGGTCCGCAAGAAGCAACGTGGTGGATCGGTGCTCGCTGCGCCTGCCGCGTCCAGCCGGAAGGGGGGACAGCCATGAGCGCCCAACTCAATCTGATTCGAGCAAGCGAGGTCGCCGGTCTTCCCGTCGTCACCATCGAAGGAGGCGAGGACGCCGCCGAGATCAAAGACGTCGTCTACGACGCGTCGCAGCATCACCTGATCGGCTTCACTCTGAACAAGCGCGGCTGGTTCCGGGGTTCGATGAAAGCAGTGCTCGCCACCGAGGACGTCGACGGCATCGGCGCCGACGCCGTCATGGTTCCCAACGAGAAGTGCCTCAGCGACGGAGCTGCGGCACCCGAGGCCCTCTCGTCGCCGAAATCAGACCACGACGTGATGGGCAACGAGGTCGTCTCGAGCTCCGGCGCTGTGCTCGGCAAGGTGATCGATGTGATCCTCCAAACCGGAGCGGACCCACAGGCGGTCGGCTACGAGGTGGAGACCGAAGACGGCAGCGTCTTCGTTCCGTCTTCCGCACAGATGGGGTTGTCCGGCGAGAACCTGATCGTTCCGGCTGAAGCCGAGGAGTTCACCCGCAACGACCTGGTCGGATTCGGCGCTTCCGTCGACTCCTTCCGCGACCTCATCGGAGGAAACTCATGAGCGAACACACCATGAAGGACATGGCGGGCCA
>RCMY010004797.1_pt1 | contig 11588 bp, 9 predicted proteins | sample 2041341 | NCBI WGS metagenome assembly RCMY01 (sample SAMN09708234, study PRJNA481090) | Marine sediment metagenome, whole genome shotgun sequencing project.
AAAAATAGATACTGCCCCTATCAATTGCTTCTTTTTGATAATGGGGGTAATACTTACACGAATCTTTTTCCCCCGAGTTTTTACTTCTACAAGCTGATGAAAAATCGGAGTCCCATTTTTAAGAACTTTTAAAATAAGAGCTCCCGGCTCTATTGTCTTTACTTGCTTATAGAGAACTTTATCTTTGGATACTGCTAAAATTTTCGCATATGCATCATTGACATAAAGAATCCGGGATGTCTTATCAACGATAACAATCCCATCATTAACAGAATTTAAGGCTTCATGCATCATAAGCTCTGTAACATTATCATATTTAACCGTACAATCCATTCTTTCACCTTCTCCTCTACAAAATTTAACGAGGTCCCATAAACCGATTGCCGTTAAGGTGAATCATGTGGTCTGGTTCATCGGCAATCCAGACTTCTGTTTCCCAGGCTAAGTCCGCTACAAAGCGTTTATATGTAGTCACATCAGGAAAAGCGGTAACGTAGATTACCCCACTCGTAACCTGCTGGGTCATGGCTTCCAATTCTTTCAAGCGTTTAGGACTCATAGGGCCTACAGAGGTCACGGCTTCGACAAAGTAAATCCAGTCAACATCCTTGCGATACAGAATGACATCGGGCAACTTATCGTGTCCCGTCAAAGTAATCCCTAATTGGTTCAGCAACGATTGGTTTTCCACTAAATTTTTGTTCGTCGTATCGCCAACATACAGGCAAAGGGCTCCCGGTGCAAAGCGCGGTGCAAATTCTTCCAAGATAGCTTTTTGTAAGGCATTGTGCTTGCCTGGTGAAAAAGTATAAGCCCTCTCGTTAATCATGACTGGCATTTTCCGAACATTTTTCTTCGATGCGTACATGGAAATCAGCGATTCATGAACATCAGTAAATTCTTTTAAAGATTTCTCCCATAAATCGGTATGAAAGTTCTGTAAAAGATGGACGGCTTCCTGCGTCAGTCGATACCGATAGTTAGGGCTATTCGTCGCTTTTCCGTTATCTTCAATCAAAGCGGCATTCCGAAAATGGTGCATAGCCTGCTTACGAAAAGTTTCCCGGCTATTTTCTGCATAATCAACGTCATAATTCACATTTACGAACTGAATAATGTCGTGAATACGAATCCACTCATTATTGGCCTGACACCATTTGTCATCAGGCCGTATATGAGCTAAAGCCAGTAAACTCAACGCACAAATAGGCGCTTGCTGACGTTCGGGCATCCCAATAGCCTTAAGAAAGGCTTGCGCTTCGCTGATTTTTCCCATGTAAGAATCCCTCCAAAATCTGATCACACGTTTTTGCTGTTATATCGGATTTCCTCAACAATGCTCGCCCTAATTCTTCAATAACCGAAATAGCTGGGACAGGCATATGATTGATTTCCGTGGCATTGACCTGCGTAGAACCATTGAGTACCCGGTAGTATATATCATAAAGGGTTGAATTAAATAAAACATATAGCCCATACACTGTGTCTTTAGACAATGTATGTTCTGCATTATCAATGAAATTGATTTTATTCTGCGTGCTTATGGCCTCATATTGCGGAAATTGTTCTGCCAGATAAATTCCACATTGTAATCGGCGCTTTTCCTCCTTTGCCGTAAACCGCCTGATAAACAAATAGTTACTATTAGGCTGCACCAAACTTTTCCGGGACGGCACCAAATATTCCCCTTCTTTACCAATCGGAAAGCAAATATGACCGTCTTGTATATGCTGGGCAAAAAAGAGTGGTACGGCCCCATCGACTTCAGTATTCCGCAAAGCCTCTCTCTCCCTAAAATCAACAGTCAATCCCGTTTTCATTTTCATGCCGAAATCTGGCAAGGTATAGGGAAATGCATTTAACAAGCAGACAGCTTCTACTTCCCGAGGATTGGTCATCAAAAAGACATACTGGTCCGTGCCAGAAACAACGGCCGAATAGGGCAATGAAATCTGCTGCAAATGTCGGAAATCACAATTAGATTCAGAAGAAGTGACCAATATATCCGAAGGAACCTGGCGTTGTTTCCGTATCTTGACAATCATCGTTTCTTGCAATACTTGCTCTGTATCAAAGACCTTATCCCGGCTGGTAAACAAGTGAATCTGTTCAATCACGCCATGGCTGAATAAATATTGGCGAAAGCGCTTGAAATACATGCCACTTGTCCAAGAACGGGGAATGATGTAAACCAGTTCTCCGCCGTCACAGACGTCAAATAGCGACATAGCCGCAAAGAGAAAATATAAATTAGGCGCACCGTAACAGATATCCGGCATGGCTTTGGCTTCAGGTGCATCTTTTCCAATTTTCATATACGGCGGATTGCCAATACAGAGGTCGCAAGTGACGCCTGATTCCGGGAACAATCCTCCATTGAAGGCATTTTCCTGACTCGTAATGTAATTCAAAGTGTGGAGTTCATAGTCAGCTTTTTTCAAACAATGGGCGGTCATATAACGAAGATTCGCTTCTAAAACAGGAATAATTTTTTCATCCGTTTCATAGCATATAAGATGTACCCGTTCCACTTCAGAAATTTTCGAAATACGCTCCAATAAAGCGGCCGTAAGGATGCCCGTACCAGCACCAGGATCCAATATGGTAATCTCAGGCTGTGCAGGGATAACAAACAGCCCGGCCATGAACCGGGCTGTTGCTACACTGGTAAAGAATTGACCACTTTTTTTACGAATCTGTTTGGGCATGGATTCCATATAAGCTGCTGTTTGTCGAGCTACATAATCTAACATAAGCCTTCCTTTCCCCGTATGGTCCCCTTTTCGATTTCAAAGAGATGGATTGTATCTGTTTCTCCAGACAGTTGTTTTTGGACTTCTTCGGCCAGGTGCAACGTGGCATCGGAGCAGGTGAACAGGAATATCTGTTCTTTTTTGCCCAGAGAGGCCAGGAACTGGATGGCTTCTTTCTGGCGTTGTTCGTCGAAGCGGACGAGGATGTCGTCGAGGATGAGCGGCATCGGTTCGATTTGTTTGGAGAAGGCCATGGCCAGGCTGATGCGGATGGCCAGGTAAATCTGGTCGCCCAGGCCGCTGCTCCACTGTTTTTCCGGGACGCGGCGCTGGCTGCCATCGACGGCAAAGAGCTGTTTTCCGTCCAGGCTGGCCTGCAGGGTATAGCGGCCCTGGGTCATGAGATTGAGGTATTCGCCGGCCTGGCGGATGACGATAGGCTGGCGGACCCGTTCGTAGTATTCCTGGGCCTGTTCCAGCATGTACTGGGTGTACATATTGGTCAGCCAGTCGTCGACGTCGCGGTCCAGTTCGGCCTTGCGGTTCTGTTTGGCCTGCAGGAGCTTGCCGTATTCGTCGCTCTTGGCCATCTGGCTCAGGCGTTCAATGATACTGCCTCGTTTTTCTGCGACTTCAGCCAGTTTCTTTTCGGCATCGGCGATTTTTTTCTGGTAGTAGTCGCGTTCATCTGTCCAGGTCTTCAAGGTATGGATTTTCAATTCATGGCGCAGTTCGGCCAGGTTTTTCGGCGTCTTGGCGATGAGACGGATATGGGCTTCCGTCTGGTCATAGACTTCTTTGTACTGGTGGAACTGGCGGAAGCGCAGGACTTTGCTGCGGAATTCACCTTCCGTCTGGGCCCCTGTCGCCTTGAGCAGTTCCTGCTGTTCTTGGACGCGCTGCTGCCGTTCTTCTCCCAGGCTGGCAATCTGACTTTCCCGTTCTTTCTGCTGACGGTCCTGTTCTTTGGCCACTTCAGCCTGGACGCGGATGTCCTGCCACTGTTTGTAGACGTCTTCGACGGTATCCGGGGAAACGGCCTTCTTGACGCCGACTTCCCGGAAAATCTGTTCTGCCGTATCGCTCCAGCGGGAAATGGCGCCTTTCAATTCCAGCTTGCGCCGCTTCCAATCGGCAGCGGCCGTCGTAACTTCATGCCACGCATCCCAGGTTTCTTTGGCTTTGGCCACATCGGCCGTATCCAGTTTGCTGAAACTATTTTTATCTCGCCAGCCGTCCCAGGCCGTTTCACAGGCCAGGAGCTGTTTTTTGCAGGTATTGCCATCGGACTGCCATTTTTCATAGATGGCGTCGTACATGACTTTCTGTTCTTTCTGCCAGGCATTCTTCGTTTCCCGCGTCTGCCAGTCCAGATACTGCTTGCGGACGGCGTCCAGTTCCTGGAGCCAGCGTTCGTTCGATTCGTCCGTACTGAGGGTCATTTCCGCTTCTTTGGCTAAGTCGCTGATTTTGCGGTTGACGCCTGCCAGCTGGCCTTCGATTTCTGCGATTTTCCGGGGAACCCGGTCGGCACCGGTACTCTGGCGGACCAGGGAAATGATGGCGATGACGACACAGGCAGCGGCACCGCCGAGGCCCAGGGTCGAATCGAAGTGAGCCAGATAGACAGCGGCGACGCAGAGAGCCGCCAGGACCAGGAAAGCGATGCCGACGAAGGTAAAGGCCTTCGACGAGCCAGCCGGTTCGTTCTTCAGCCATTCCAGCTGTTCCTGTATCTTCTGGCGTTCCATGACGACGTTCTGGATCGTCGCTACGGCCGTCCCGATGACGTCCCATTCGTCCTTGGTCTTTTCAGCCGGACCGTCTTCGCCGCTGGCACCGGAAACATTCTTGGGCTTGTCGGCCTGCCATTTCTCTAAATCCTGACGACTGTGGTCGAGGGCAGCGGCGGCCGAAATCCCCTGAGTCCAGTTGACGGCTGCCGGAATATCCTTGCCATCGGTCCAGGACTTGAGCAGGTCGGCTTGTTTCATGCCTTCAAATTCCCAGTCCATTTCCTTATCTTCATGGTCCGAAAGTTCTTCCAGCCCCTGCTTCCATTCACCGACATGGTGAGCCATGGCGTCGAGCTGGGGGCCGCAGGCCAGCCAGCGGTTCCACGATTCCTGGAAGGCCGGGCCTTTGCGGCTCGTCGCCTTGAGCTTGCGGACCTGTTCGTCAATGGCCTTGATGTTCTGTTCCAGCTCGGCCCATTTCTGCGCGCCGTCAGCCGGGAACTGGGATACATCGGCCAGGGCCTGCATATGCTGCATGGCGTCCTGGCCGCGTTTATAGACATCCCAGGCAGCGATAGGCATGGAAATCCGTTCGATCTGCTGCTTCGATTCTTCGATATCCAGGCGGATGCGGTTCTCGATTTCATGCGTCGTCTGTTCCGTTTCCTGCAGGCTGGCGAATTCATCTTCATCGTAGGCCATGCCGGTAATGCGGCGGTCGAAGTCCTTCTGCTCGTTGAGCAGGGCATTGATGGGTTTCTTGCCCTGCGGCGAAGCGACCAGGAGGTCACCCATATGCTTGGTCACTTCGCTGCGGGCCAGGCCCATGCCGATGCCGCCTTCGATGCTGAAGAAATGGCTGCGCACGGCTTCATTGGACAGGATTTTGAACCCTTGCAGGTCTTCCAGGCCCATGGCAAAAATCGTATCATACGTCTGACGGTCCAGGCCGTGCCACCACAGATTCGCTGGCTCTTCCTGTACTTTTTCCTGGCCGTCTGACAGGAAATATTCTTTTTCATTGCGGACGATGCGGTATTCCTTTCCGTCTTCCCGACGGATGCCCATGCTGCCGAAATAGCCCTTCCAGTCTCCGCGCAGATAGCCGAAGAACATGGAGCGGACATATTTCATGAGCGTCGTCTTGCCGCTTTCGTTGCGGCCATGCATGACGATCAGGCCGTGTTCCGGCGGATTCCAGCTCACATTATGGTAAATCCCGAAATCATCCAAATGCATCTCTGTAATCTTCATACTGCTTAACCTCTTCTATGTTCCAGCAATTTCTGTACGCCCAGCCACTTGGCTTTCTCGAACGTTTCCAGCAGGCGCTGGTCCGTCAGGGCCCTTCCATAGGCCCCGAGGCGTTCAAATTCCGGGCGGCTCATGAGAATATCCCGCAGCGCCTTGGCCCTTTCTTCAGGAGCCAGCTTTTCCAGCTTGTCGAAGACATTCAAGTAGTCGCCGACGGAGTCGGGCAGTTTACTTCGTTCGTCCATATTCATCTTGGGACGGGCCAGGTTACGCAGGCGTTCGACCATGACGAAGGCGTATTTCCCCTGTTCTTCTTCACGCCAGCTTTCCAGCCAGTACTGCGTCGCCTCCGGATTGTTGAGGACGTGGTACATACTGCCGGAACCGGTGAAATTGACCGTCAGGAACGTCGGCTTGCCGATATCACGGCGCACTTTTTCCTTGGCGAAGCGGACGGACTCGCGCAGTTCCGACACCGATTCGATACCGTCGATGGCGAGGTCGATGCTTTCCCAGCGGACAATGCTCGTGTCGATGAATTCCAGGTCCGTCGTCCCATACGGTCCGACTTCGACGTAATAACAGCCCCGCGGCCCCGTTTCCGTACAATCGAGGCCCTGCGGGTTGCCGGCATAGACGACATAGGGCTTTTCGCAGAGTATCTCATGCTTGTGGATATGCCCGAGGGCCCAGTAATCCATGCCACATTCTTTCAAATCTTCCAGGGTGCACGGCGCATATGTCGAATCCCGGCTGCCTACCTGGGTATGGAGCATGCCGATGGAAAATCGGTCGCCAGCAGCGCGGTTGAATTTCCAGGCCAGATTGTCCCGCTGTTCGCTCTTGGCATAACTCTGCCCGTAAATGGCCGCTACTTCTTCGCCATCTACGACCAGGGGGACCCGTTCGACAGCATCGGTCGGAAACACGTGGACATTCGGCGGAAAGGGAATCTTCGCCTTCCACGCTTCGAGCGGGTCGTGATTCCCCAGGACGGCAAAGACCTGGATGTTATTCTGTGCTAATTTATGTAAAAGGCGCACGTAATCGAGCTGTGCCGTCAAGTTGTGATCGGCACTGGTGTAGACATCGCCGGTGATGAGGACAGCGTGGACCCGTTTATCAATGGCCATCTGGACGATTTTCTGGAACGCCCGGACCGGCGCTTTCCCGACGATGCGCTGCCACCGTTCATCAATAGCGGAGAGGTTATGGAAAGGGCTCCCTAAGTGGAGATCCCCGCATTGAATAAAACGCAAACTTTTCGCCATTAGTATCCTTCTTTCTCTGACCACGCTCCATGCAACGCCGCTACGGCATCGCGGAGCCTGCAGGTGGGAATTTTTGAAAATGACAGGAGAAATTCTTTATCCGTTTCCTGCGACGGTGTTTCATAAAAAGACTGCATGGACAAGACACGGCAGCCCTGCAGTTCCGCCCGGCGGCGCAGTTCTTCTTCCGATAAGCGGCTGTGCAGGCGGATATGGCAGTATACGCCGGAAACCAGCCGCCCTACGACGATATCCTGACCAAAGGCTTCGACTAAGAGCCGGCCTAAGAGCTCCCCTTTTTCCTGGTATTCCTTGCGCAGGCGCCGTACCTGACGGGCCAGTTCGCCGCTCTCGATATATTCCGCCAGAACGCACTGCTCCGGAACCGACGCGCCCTGGCGGAACAGGCTGCGCCGCTGTTCGTAAAGGGGCATGAGCTGAGGCGGCAGTACCATATAGCTGAGGCGGATGAAAAAGGGCAATACCTTGGACAAGGCCCCCATGTAGACGACACGGCCGTGGCGGTCCAGGCCCTGCAAAGCCGGGACGGGGCGGCCATAATAGCGCAGCTCGCTGTCGTAATCGTCTTCGATGATCAGTCCATCCGTCTTTTCAGCCCAATGCAGCAGACGATGGCGGATGCCGGCGGGCATGACCGTCCCCGTCGGGAACTGATGGGACGGGCTGACGTAGACCAGGCGGACGCCGCTGGCTTCCAGGGCATCGACGTGGAGCAGTCCGCCGCTGATGGGAATGGGCACGATGGAATAGCCGCTGTTGCGGAAAATCTCCCGGCCCAGGCGGAAGCCCGGGTCTTCGACGCCGATGCAGGCATATTTATCGTGAAGCAGATTGGTCAGGACGCCGAGAAGAGAAATCGTCCCGGCACCGATGATGATCTGCGACGGCTCTGCATGGACGCCGCGCGTTTCATAGACGTAACGGCTCAAGGCCCGGCGCAAATCAGGGACGCCCTGGTCATCATTGGCCGCCAGCAGCCGGTCTGGCTCCGATAAGATCCGATTCATATATTTCCGCCATATGTCGAGGGGAAAGCGTTCCAAAGCCATGTCGCCACTGGCGAAGTCATAGGCATAGACAGGACGACGGCTGGCTTCACGCAATACGGGCGCAGCAGCCTCTTCGGTCCGCGCTTCCAGGCCCCCCAGGGAGGCCACTTCATAGCGGGCCTTATGGCGGCGCAGGATGTAGCCTTCACTGGCCAGCTGGTAGTAGGCCTTTTCGACGGTCATCTTGCTGATGCCCGCAGCCTGGGCCAGTTCACGGACCGAGTCGAGGCGCATGCCGGCTATCATCCGGTGCTCTTCGATTTCCCGGCGATAATATTCATAGATTTGTACGTAATAGGGTTTGCTGGTAGATTTATCGAGTTGCAGCATCGTGACCTGGCGCCGTCTCCTTTCCCTGAACTACAGATATGGTGGAAATATCTCTGCAATATTATATTGTACCGAAAAAACGTGGCCGTGGCTAGTGGTTCATGGTTCGTGGCTCGTGGTTCGTGGTGGGCCGGCCTGCTGTCACCGGCCTTCGCCTGCCATGGCCGCTGCGACGGCGGCGCCGACTAAGGGGCCGTCCTGGATGAGTACCGGGTCGACGGGAATCTGCTTGTCCCGGCTCACGCCTTCATTCTGGCAGGCCTGCATGGCATCTTCCATTATGAACAAGGCACCGCGGACGTGTTCCAAGAGGCTGCCGTCGACGGCCACGGACTGGGCCGGAACGGCTTCGCCGCCATAAAGATGGCGCAGGATGCCGCAGCTCACGGCGCCGGCCAGCTGGGCAGCGCGGACGAAAATGGCGGCGCCGATATTGCGGACAGGCCGCATCTCATCGGGCCGCACGATGCGCTTCCACAGCTGGCCCATCTTGAGCCGGCACTGCAAATCATTGTCGCAGCTGATGATGTCATTCATAGCGGCTGTGGAAAACACCGGGAGCTGGCGAGTCTTGAAATAAGACAGCAAGGTCTGCCGGAAGATTTCCGCTGCATAGGCACCGCCTGTCATCTTTTCCATCCGATGCTGACCGGGCTGGGCCGACAGGGCGTCGACTGCCTTGTCCCAGCGATTGCGTATGAGGCCGCCATAGTCGCCGGCTTCCAGATTGACGATCATATCCCAGGCCGGCTCATAGTAGCAGGCGTTGAAGCCCGTCCCGCAGACGAGGCCCAGGCGGACCCGTTCCAGCGTATACGCTGCCGACAACAGCAGGGCCGTCGTGTCATTGACCAGGGCCACCGGTTCGACAGCCCTAAAGCCCTGACGGGCCAGGGCCTGTTTGAGCATGGCGTTGACCCATTCGCCTTCCACACCGGGAACGGCAATTTCTTTCGACCACGACAGGAGCCGGCCATCGCGCAGGTCCTGCCGCTCTATAGCAAAGGAAAAGGTATGGCCCAGGGTATAGGCCTGCTGCCCATGGGCAACCTGACCGACGAGGCGGGCCAGGAAATCGAAAAGCTCCCCAGCCGTCGTCGCCGAAGAGAGATAGTCGTACTGGCCAGGCAGCCGGAGCGGCTGGCAGACCTTCTTTTCGATGAGGTAACAGTGCCGGCCCAACAGGCGGATCCGCGCAGCCCTTGCGTTCGTACCGCCGAAATCCAGGACCAGATAGACGCCGTGCTCATCACCGCCAGGCAGGGAAACATGCGATTTCAGGGCCGATACGGTCGCCCCGGGCTGGCCGCGCAGGGCCCGTTCCATATCGGCGGCAAAATCGCGGGAAATCTGCTGCAGCCGCTCGTCGGTCAAATAAAAATAGCGGGCAATATTCATCCAGTCCATCCGTTCTTCCATGGCAGTGATCACACCTCTCGTAAAATCATAACTTTATTATACTATAGTTTTTCGGCCTTTGTCGTCTTCCCTTGTCATTTCTCTCAAGCCAGTTCCTATCAACAGTTGACTTTTTGTGACAATAGGCTATAATCATAGGCAGAGTGAGACCGAATCACAAGGGTCGCACGAAGGGGTACACCACCTTGGGTGTAATTCTTCGTGCGACCCTTTTTTCATTTGAGAGAAAGGAGGAGCCTCCATGGTACGGATCAACGGCAAAGACATCGAAGCGGCCGGCCAGAACCTGCTCGCTTACCTGACCGACCAGGAATATCGTACAGACCGCATCGCCATCGAGCTGAACGGTGCTATCGTATCGCGCAAGGATTACGATAAAGTGACTTTGAAAGACGGCGATTCCATGGAAATCGTACACTTCGTCGGTGGGGGCTGATTCCCTGCGGCAAAGCAGTCATGAACTCATCTATCATTATAAAAGGAGTGTTTCCCAATGGAAAAAAAAGATACCCTGGTCCTTGGCGGCCACGAATTCACATCGCGTTTCATCTTAGGTTCCGGTAAATTCTCTGTCGACCTCATCAAGGCCGCTGTCGAACAAGGCGGTGCCCAGATGGTAACCATGGCCCTGCGCCGCGTCGAAGCCGGCCAGAAAGACAATATCCTCGACTATATCCCGAAAGATGTCACCCTGCTCCCCAATACGTCCAGTGCCCGCAATGCCGACGAAGCCGTCCGCATCGCCCACTTGTCCCGTGAAGTCGGCTGCGGCGATTTCATCAAGATTGAAGTCATGCGCGACTCCAAATATCTCCTGCCGGACAACAACGAAACCATCAAAGCTACGGAAATCCTGGCTAAAGAAGGCTTCGTCGTCCTGCCGTACATGTATCCGGACCTCTACGCCGCCCGTGCCCTGGCTGACGCCGGCGCTGCTGCCATCATGCCTCTGGCTTCGCCTATCGGCACCAACAAAGGCTTGTCGACGAAAGATTTCATCCAGATCCTCATCGACGAAGTCGACCTGCCGGTCATTGTCGACGCCGGTATCGGCCGTCCGTCCCAGGCCTGCGAAGCCATGGAAATGGGCGCCGCTGCTATCATGGCCAACACCGCCGTCGCTACGGCTGGCGACCTGCCTCTCATGTCCAAAGCCTTCGGTGAAGCCATCCGTGCCGGCCGCAATGCTTACCTTGCCGGCTTGGGCCGCGTCCGCGAAACGGCTTCGGCTTCGGATCCGCTGACGGGATTCTTAGGAGACTGAGGAGGAATCGAACATGACGGAAGAAACTAAAACTATCGATCAGAGCAAACTCATCGACCACATGAAATATTTACCGGGCATGGAAGTCATCGACTCGGATATGCTCGACCAGGTCGTCGCCATCCGCAATTCCTTCAACAATGACGACTTCACTGATAAAGACGTCCGCCTGGCCCTGTCGAAAGAACATCTGGACCCGCGGGACTTCATGGCCCTCTTATCGACGGCCGCTGCACCGTTCCTGGAAGAAATGGCCCAGAAAGCCCATCTGGTCACGCGGCGCCATTTCGGCAACAACATCACCATCCTGACGCCGATCTATTTCGCCAACTACTGCGATAACTACTGCATCTACTGCGGCTTCAACTCGCACAACAAGATCAAGCGCGCCCGCCTGACGGACGAAGAACTTGTCGTTTATATGATGCAGCAGAATTATACTTGCAATCGGAGATTCACGGAAGTGTGAGTCTCAGTAATTAAAACATCAC